>Ga0187219_1000788_pt1 | contig 15372 bp, 13 predicted proteins | sample 13SPOviralmetaG_FD_130162 | JGI IMG/M metagenome (GOLD analysis project Ga0187219, IMG submission 130162) | Marine viral communities from the oligotrophic San Pedro Time Series (SPOT) site, San Pedro Channel, CA, USA - 13 SPOT_SRF_2010-07-21... | ecosystem: Environmental > Aquatic > Marine >... | reverse complement strand
TGTCAAAAATGCTCCTGCATTTGCAACTGCACTTGGAGATTTAAGTGATGTAGATATCAATACTAATCCTCCTAGTAATGGACAAGCATTAGTGTATGACGCAACTAATGCAGAATGGGTTCCCGGAGCCGGCGGTGGTGGTGCTGGCAGTGCATTGTTTGGATATCTAAACTTATGATAAATATATAAAACAGGAAAGACTAAATGCCAACGTTTCAAACATACAAAGCAGCGACATTAAACACTACTACAGGAACAACTCTTGTTACATGTGGCACAGGACAACACTTTTTACACAGTGCATATGTTGCAAATGTGTATGGCAGTGCAATGGGTATAACACTTAAAGTAGAACATGCTGACACGACAGTCACTTATGTAGCATACAAATACAAAGTTTTTCCAAATGAAACAGTTGATCTTGTCAAGGATAATAAGATTTATCTATTGACAGGTGACAAACTTATAGCACAAGCAGACAAAGCAGATGCATTTACTATAAATGTAAGTCTGTTAGATGAGGCGAATCAATGACAACTAATGTAAACCGAACAGACAGTACAGGCGGTATATATGAAGGTACTCAATATGGCGATAAAACTTTTTATGGATTTAAATTAGATCCAGATACAGGTGATTGTACAGTAGAAATCATTAGAGCTGACGATGAAGATCCTATTATGTTACCCCAGGAAAACAACATCGGCGGTGATGATTATAAACAACATTTTTGGAGTATCGATGCTATTGAGTTTGAATTCAATCATTCAACAGGTCATTTACAGATGAAGTTTTTGACATAAATAAGTGTATAAAGTAATAGGATCGACAGATGGCAACAATTATAGACCTTGGTAAACTAAGATTTCACTTTGCAGGAGATTGGAGTGTTTCCACTACTTACGAAGTTAACGACATCGTAAAATATGGTGGTAACGTTTATGTTTACAGCAACGTAGCAAGAACAGCAGGTAACCTCCCAACTGACCCGGCATATTGGGCATTGATGGTAGAAGGTTTTAAATTCAGAGAAACATGGGATACGGCTGTACAATATAGAATAGGCGACGGTGTTGCACATGGTGGTGTAGTATATATTGCTATAGCTGACAGCCAAGGCCAAGTGCCTCCAAATGGATCCTACTGGAGCCAATTTGCAGATGGTATCCAATGGGAAGGTGATTTTGATCCAACAGGCGCATATCAAGCAAATGATGTTGTCAAATATGGTGCGCAGGTTTATATTGCTAAACAAGACACAACAGGTAACTTACCTACACAAGCAACTTACTGGGATCAATTTGTAAGTGGTATCAGTGCAGAAGGCGTGTACAATGCAGTGCAATCCTATGTGCCTGGAGACTTAGTAGCCTACGGTGCTAACATTTATCGTTGTACAGCAGAATCAACAGGTAACCTTCCAACTGACTCTACATACTTTGAATTATACAATGTAGGTATCGACTATCAAGGTGAATGGCAAACTATAAACACTTATAAAATTGGACAAACTGTGCGCTATGGCGGTAATACATATCGTGCTCGGTCAGATAACGCAGCATTAGCTCCTGATTTAAATCCAGGAACTTGGGAATTAATACAAACAGGTGTTAATTTACGAGGCGAATGGCAAACAGCTACATACTATGCTATTAACGACTTAGTAAATCATGGCGGTAATACATACCAATGTTTGATTAGTCACACAGGTGGTTCATTTAACTCAGATTTAGCAGGTCCACCGCCAAAATGGCAAAAGTTTAACAGCGGTGTTCGCTACATGGGGTCATGGAGCGCAGGTACAACATATCTTAAAGATGATATTGTTAGTGAAAGTGTTAGTACATATATTGCTACACAAGACCATGTTGCTGGAAGTGACTTCTTTATAGACAACGGTAATGGTTTATGGACTAGTTTTGTTGTTGGTGCGAGTTATGTTCTTCCATCTACTATAGGACAAGCTGGTAAGTATCTACAAACACCGGATGGTGTGAACTATAGCTGGCAGTTTAGTGGTGCTAACGATAAGATTTTCTATGTGTCGGAAGACAGTACTAGTAGTGCAGATGATACTGATCACGGGGTAGCAATTGACTTTGCTTTTGCGAGTCTAAGATATGCTTGTGATTATATCAACGCTGACGTAGCAAACAGAACACCAGCTACTATCTTTATCAAAGATGGTACTTACAGCGAACAACTTCCAATTCATATTCCTCCCAATGTAACAATTGTCGGTGACGGACAACGTAACTGTATCATTCAACCAGATACAGTCAATGATAATGGCTTTGGTGTAGGTATCAGTGATGATGGTGTAACACCGAACGCTGAAACTACAATGTTCTTTGTGAATACAGGTACAATGATTGAAGGTATTCTTTGTAAAGGACTGACAGGTTTCCAATTGGGAACAACAACACCTACAGATCCGGAAGATGCAACAATTAAAGGTGTATATTTCAGATTAGAGCCAAACGCAGTTATTGCTAAATCACCCTATATCAAAGAATCTAGTGCATTTAGTACAGGCGGCGTAGGCGCAATTGTTGATGGTAGTATAACAGGATCAGCAAGTAATCCAGGCTCAATGGTGTTTCACACATTTACACAAGTACACGATGGCGGTATTGGTTTTTGGATTAAAAATAACGGCCTCAGTGAAATTGTGTCTTGCTTTACTTACTATAACGACATGGGCTACGTTGCAAGCGGCGGCGGCAAGATTCGTTCACTTAACGGAAACAATAGTTATGGTACATATGGAGCGATTAGTACAGGATTTGACACCACAGAAGATCCTGTAAGTGGTTATATGTATGGTGATTCAATCACATATGATCCAGCTACACTAAACAGTAGTGATGGATTTACTGTAGGAGATACACTTACAGGTATAACCAAAACTGGTAACAGAGTAGCGAGTAGTATTAGTATTGCAGAACAATCAGCTATCACTACAGGCGCGGCTCATAATTTATCCGACGGCGATCAAATCAGTTTTGGTTCAGTTAATGAACCTGCGTGGTCTGCACTACTAGGTGATAATGCAGCTAACGATAGACGTACATGGTATGCAGATGTAATTGATGCAACTAGTTTTAAACTATGTACTAACTATGACTTAACTAATTATTTTGATACCAGAGCTGAAGCCGGTTGGGGATTTGTAACAGAAACAATTACTGATGCTACACGTAGTAATCCTGTAATTTTAACAATAACAGGACATGGATATTCTAACGGTCAGCTTATTCAAGCAGTAACAGGCGTAGTTGGCATGACAGAATTAAACGGAAATGATTACTATGCAGGCAACGTAACAGCAAACACAGTTGAGATATTTACTGATGCTGGTCTTACAACTAGCGTGGATGGTACTGGATTTACTGCTTATACCAGCGGCGGTAGTGCAACTAGAATTCTTAACGGTACTACACTAACAGCATGTGATTTTGTAGTAGCTGATGTACCGGAAGCAGAAATTGCAAACATTCAAACTAACTTGGTAGTAAATCACAGACTTGTTATCACAGATCAAAGAATGGGTGTTAACGGTCAAACACTTAAAGTAAACGTTGGTCCCCCCGACTTTGGCGGTGTTGGACTTAGATACTACTTTAACAACTGGATTAACCTTGCATTTAATGGTTATGACGAAAGACAATACATTTTTGAACAAAACGATACGAGTAATGTCGGACATCCGTTGTATATATCAACTGTTGAAGGCGATTCCGGCGGCGCAAATGCATTTACAACAGGTGTAAGTTATTACTTAGATGGAGTATTACAAGCAGATCTAGCAACATATGCCGCTGCCTTTGACGCTGCTACGACTAGAGAAGTAAGATTTAAAATACCAGCTGGACAATCCGGTAGTAATACAAGACTTTATATGTGTTGTTATGTTCACCCAGCAATGGGCAAGGGTAGTATTTATTTAAATGCAGCCAGCGCAACAACAAAAGAAAGATTCATCGGAGGGCACCCGTTATTTTATCCTTGGCCAACGTTATCTCAAATTACAGCACAGGATGGACAATTTGCTGATGTTGCCGGAAATAATAATACAGGACAGTTTGGGTTCTCACTGGTGTTAGGTGGTTTAGATGAAGAACCGAGAGCAGGTGCGAGTATACAGTTTACAACCGGCCCAACATATAACCCGGCTGACAATTCAGATTATACAGACGATATCAACTACGGACTTGATACAAATAGTTTTATTGTTACTAGTGTTAGTGGATATTCTGCAAATGCTGATCCTCGAGTAGGCGGTGTAGCTACAATTACATTAGCAAATGAAAAACAAAATACTGCTCCCAGCTATTATGGACAGCATTTTAATTTAAGATATAATTATAGCCAAGTGCGATTGACAGGTCATGACTTCTTGAGTATTGGTACAGGTGGTAGAACAACTACTAACTATCCCGGAGAACCTACACAACCAGCGGCTCAGGGTAATGAAGTGACAGAGACATATCCAGGTCGTGTTTACTTTGCAAGTACTGACCAAGATGGTAACTTTAGAGTTGGTAACTACTTTAGAATTGACCAAGCAACTGGTCGTGCTACACTAGATGCTAGTGCATTTGACCTAAGTGGTCTTACAAGTTTGAGATTAGGTAGTATTGGTGCGCAACTGGGTGAAAGTATTAACGAATTCAGTGCTGACGGATTATTAAGTGGTAACAGCAACACCGCTGTTCCAACAGAACAAGCTGTTAAAACATATGTTGATACTGCTGTCACAGGTCTTGCTTCGGAAACATACGTTAATACACAAATTGATACTGAAGTTCCGTTGACGACTAGAGGTGACGTATTAACTGTTGATGCATCTAATAACAACAAGAGATTGCCAATTGGGACTGAAGGTCAAACACTGTTGGCAGATGCTAGTGGAGATGTTTATTGGGGAGCAGTAAGCGGTTACTACAGTTGGCAAATTGTAAGTGCAGATGTTAACCCAGCTGTAAAACTAACAGGTTATTTGGTAGATTGTAGTGCATCTGAAATTAATATCACACTACCTGCTAGTCCAACAGTTGGAGACAGCGTATTCATACACGACTTTGTAGGCAGCGCAGATGTATACAATATCACAGTGCTGCGTAATACTAACAAGATAATGGGTATAGCAGACGATATGGTGATCGACTATAGTGATACTGCATTAGAATTAGTGTACACAAATGCTGACAGAGGATGGCAAGTGGTCAACTTGATCTAATTGGTCAACTTGATCTAATAGGATAAATAAAAGTAATAAACACTTTGAGGAAATAAAATGGCAAGTATTAAAGATTTTTTCGGTAGCGGCAATTCATTCGAAATGGTACGTCCTACACATGGTACAAGTGGTCAATGCTGTAACTGGAACTGCAACACTATTTGTTGTTTCTGCTTACCAACCACTGCTACTAGTTGGACCATGGAGATGTGGGGACAAGGCGGAGGCGGCGCTGGAAGTTGTTGTTGTATGTGGGGATGCCGAGGTGGTAGTGGGGCCGACTATGGATATCACAGACATGATACAGGAACATGGAGTTGCGGAAGCGCACAATCCATGTGTAACTGTGTGTGTATGTGTAATTGTTGTTCACCGACCGCAGATGGTCACCCAGGTCAATTTAGTAGAGTCACTAATTGTCAAGACGGTGCTTGTATGTGTGTAGGCGGAGGCCAATCAGGCTGTAATTGTTGTAACTATGGCGGTACACCTAGCTATTTGAATGATATTTGTCCTAGTTTTGATTTTTGTGCAGGCAGTGCCGGCGGCGGCTCGACTAGCAGCGGTTCAGTGTCAGTAAAAGGTTGGGCTAATTTAAGTCAACAGTGTTGGAACCCTTGTCAACAAGGTGATCCGTTCACTGGCTGGGGCGGCGGTAACAGCGGCGGCGGCTCTGGCGGCCTCGATGAGTTCTTTCCTGCAAGTAGTGGATGTAGCTCCGGTTGGCATAAATGTGGATCATATCAAAATAGTTCATTGCAGGATTCACGTTGCGGAAGTTTTGGTTTTAGTAGATTGAACGGACAATGTAATGTTGCTTGTATCAGAGGCGGCGGAGGAGCGTCATATGCAGGTGGATTTATCAATGAATGTTGCGGTAACGTAGGAAACTGGGCATACACAGGTTGGACAGGTGATTCACCTGGAGGCGGCGGCACAGGCGCTGGGTCTTGTGGCGGCGGCTGCTGTTGTGGTGGTTGGGGCGGCATGGGCGCAATTTTAATGAGCTGGGATACATAAGGGGATAAAGAATGGCAACTGAATTTACATACGAAAGTAGAGTAACATACTTAGATCCTGACAGTGATCTTAAAACAGTTACAGGTAGCTACATAGGACCAAATGAAATATTAATATGTGTGCAAGACGAAAGTCGTTTTAATGACGATGCTAACACACCAAATTTTGATATATCGGAGATTCCAGATACTGATGCAGACCTGAGTCACTCTGACTTAGCAGACTTTGGTGAGGCTCCTCGAGGAACATGGATTAAATTAGAAAAAACCAATGCACAGCATATTATTTTAATGGATATGATAATGAACTGTGCAGGTCATGTAGATGAATGGCAAACAGAAGATATTCACACATACACTTTCGAAGATGATACAACATATGTAATGCAGTATAGAAATCCTGTAAATGATAACACATTGCATACATTTGATATCAAAAATGTTGTTGTAGATCCTAGTGATGGCACGATTACTTTTCCACGGTTCGAAGCTTGGGCTACAACAGATCAACAAGTAGAAGGTGCAAGCGTCATAAGAGAACACTGGGCGAAAAAATATCATGATGCTGTTAGCGTAGATGCTAAAGCAGCAACTAAAAAACTCTTAACAGTGTACGAACATATTGAAAATACATTAGCACTTACTGTACCTCCTCACAAAGTAGATTTTCCTACTCCTGCAGATATTCTCAGAGGAAGTACATATTAAGGTTGACATCTAGTCAAAACCATATTATATTATAGTAAATCATTAGACTGAAAAACTATTATAGGTAATCATGAAAAAAAATACAGCATTCTTCGTTAATGGTGGTGCAGGTAGGATGTTATCTTCTATACCTGCACTAGAATTATACCAAAAAGAAAATCCCAAAGACGACTTCATAATTGTATGTGAAGGCGGTTGGAACATGTTCAAAGGTCACCCTACACTAGGCCGCAAGTGTGTCACAACCGACACACCCAATGTATTCATTGAAAAAATTAAAGATAGACAATGTGTATCACTTGAACCATATCGAGTATGGGAATACTACAACCAAAAGTGTAGTATAGCTCAGGCATTTGATATTGAAATCAATAAACAAGGGATTAGAGATTTGCCTGTTCCTAGTTTTCATTTGAGTACAGAAGAAGAAGTATTTGGATATCACTTAGTTGAAGAAGGAAAAAAAGAAACTAAAAAAGACAAACTAGTGGTTTTACAGCCTTTTGGAAGATCCAGTATCAATCAAAAAGGCTATGTATACGACAATGGCGGACGTAGTTTCGATATTATGGACACAATTGCATTGGTAAAAAAACTTAAAACACATTTTGCTGTTGTATTAATGAGTGAACATAAATTAAGCGGGGAGGATTGGAAAGGAGTAGGACAGCCTAATAATATTACTCTAAGACAATGGGCAGGCGTCATTAAAAATGCAGATCATTTTATAGGAATGGATAGTGTAGGACAACATTTGGCAACTGCTTTGGACGTTACAAGTACAGTTGTATTTGGTAGTACTTTCCCTATTAATACAAGTTATCCGAATCATCCAAAAGTAGATATTGTTGATTTTGATGCAGAGCTAAGAGAATATAGTCCTATACGTATTGCTATGGATGACGTCACTGAAAGAAACAATGATAGATGTTTAAAATTTAAAGACAAATACAAATGCGTAGATGCAATAGTAAAATCAGCTAAAAAAGCTACAGGGGTTAAGTAATGAAGAAAGATGTATGGATTGCCGGTATAACTAGAGGACATAATTCTGGTGTATGTCTTTTAAAAAACGGAGAGGTTGTGTTCAATCAAGAAGAGGAACGCTATACTAGACAAAAGTACGACGGATCTCCTCTAGCAATGATGGTTAGAATCAAAGAATATACAGAGAAACTAGATTACTTAATTTTAGGAGGAACTCAACCTGCAACTCAACCACACGGAAGTCCTTTTTTAGAATACAGTGCTGATAATTTGTATGTAGCCTTGGCACGAAAATTGCTTTTGATTAAGCCTGCAAGTCATCCAGATTGCAAAGACTATAAAAAAGAAGATCCAAATACACATCCTCAAGTATTCGATATAGGATTAGAGCATCACAAAACACATGCGTTTACAGCATTTTTAAAAAGTGGATTCGAAAAAGCTGCAACACTGGTCATTGATGGCGCTGGTAGTTTTTTAACTGTTAAAACTGGAATCGTTTGGGATAACGATAGAACTATTACTGGATGGGAAGTAGAAAGTATATTTGATTGTGATAGAACAAATATTAAATACCCCATCAACACAGTTTTTAAGTCCATTGGTTGTAGAGAAAATGTTATCGGAGGAATGTTTCCTAATTCAAATGGTGGACAAGGCGCAGCGTCTTGGATGAAAAACGAAGACCCTAATAAAAGTCATGTTGCACTTGTTCATGATCGTGGTGGGATTGTTAAAGCATATGAAGCAGCAACAGTACTAGCTGGATGGAGCAGCATCGAAGCAGGTAAAACAATGGGTCTTGCTCCGTATGGAAAAGACAATCCAAAGATATCAAACTTTCAACAAACAGACTACAAAGAATGGCCGTTAATAGACAGAAATAAAGTTCTTCCAACATATCCGAACGGAGGCGAAATAGCACTACTAGGGAATGATACTGCATTTGATGATCTTTTAGAAATACGAAAAGCTCCTTGGGGAAATAAAGCCAACGAACGAACAGGTTATAGATATGATAGAAAATTTTGTCATGACATGGCTTGGCAAATTCAAAACGATACTCAGCGTATGGTATTAGAATGTATTTTAAAAACCAAAGAAATTACAGGTCATACAAATATTGTTCTCACAGGCGGCTATGCTCTAAATTGTGTTGCTAATTATTGGTTCTTAGATAAAATCAAAGAAGAAGGTATCAATTTATACGTTGAACCTGTTAGCAGTGACGCAGGCATTGCAATGGGTGCTGCTGCTTATGGACACCATATAACACAAGGTGAGTTAGCCAACCTTACTAAGGATATCTATACAGGAGAAGATTACAACTATACTGCGAAAGATTTAGAAGAAACTGTGAATGCTTATGCAGGAACCAGTGGCGTACTTGTAGATGCTACAGACGAAGATGTTGTAAATTTAATTTGCGACAAGAACATTGTGTCTATATTCCAAGGTCGTAGTGAAAGTGGTCCACGTGCTTTGGGAAATAGAAGTATACTTTACGATCCTAGAGATCCTGATGGCAAAGATCATGTTAATGGTATTAAACATCGAGAATACTTTAGACCTTTTGCTGGAAGTATTTTAAAAGAACATGTTCATGAATGGTTTGACCTTAAAGGAATGGAAGAAACTCCTCATATGATGTATGCAGTAGACTGTCAACCAGGCATTGAGGAAAAGATTCCTGCTATCATTCATGTAGATGGCACATGCAGGATTCAGACAGTAACACAACAGGATAATCCTTTGTATCGAAGATTTATCGAAGCATGGTATGAAAAAACAGGGTGTCCTATTATCTTTAATACCAGTTTCAATCTTGGAGGTGATCCTCTAGTAGAGAATTTAGCAGATGCAGTGATAACATTGCTGCGAAGCAAAATAGAATACTGCTATTTTCCTGAATTTGGTAAACTATTGAAGGTTAAAAATGAATCAGAAGAAACTTAAACAAATCAATGGACCTATATTTGACGAATACTGGGGAATGCCTTTTGATCCAGATATAGACCTTAAGATTAGTCATCCTGATAATCCGAATGATGATTATCGTGTACGTAGGTGGGACGAGTTTATCGACGGGATGGATCCTGACGAACCCGGACCCCCGTGGGATCCTAACTATATTCCAAACTATGCTTTCGATCTTAAAGACGGAAAATTCAATAATTATTGGCGACAATTTGAAATAGATAGAAACACACTAACAGATGCACAGGTTGCAGAAAAATATCCTAATCTGACAACACAATATATCATAGACGATGATATAGTAGAATACAAAGAAAAGATGGTATATGCACTAGAACAAGGTTGTATATATTTTCAAGTAGGCGGATATCATCCGACAGGTGATATCATTGATGGAACTCCGATTACCGAATTGCCTGGCAGTGATCTTTTAGTTAATCATCCCTTGCACACTATAAAAAAATATTGGGTTACACTCAGAAGTGATCAGGCTCCTCAAGGAAAAAATGCACCTGACCAAGATTTTACCACCACAGATCCTCATGTTTGGGCTTGGTGCGGGGATACAAACGACTGGTTAAGTATAAACATTAGAAGGATACAACACATGTGGGACACACATTTTTATAAATGGAACGCAGAACAACATTGGTTAATAGGCAAATTATCCAAATATCAAGCAAAACTCACATATAAGAAAGATCCAACTTTACCTAGTCGTCCTGCAACGTTAAGTGTAAATGATCCAAACTTGGTGACAGTTAATGTTACTATTCCAGAAGATCTAGAACAAAACAAAGTCCCTTTTGAAAATCGTTGGGATCCAGATGCAGAAGTAGCATTTTTAGATATTGATAACAACTGTAAATTGGTATTACCTCTTGCTGCATTGTATAATTTGGATATAGAAGATAGCCATCAGAAGTTACCTGATCCAAGAGAAGATGATCAACACCCCGAACACGAACAATGGAAACTAGAACAACAATGACACAACTTAATGGCGTTCAAGAAAAAGGCTGGGGCCGAGAATTAATTTGGGCTACCAATGAAAATTACTGTGGTAAACTAATGTTTTTTGACAAAAAAGGATCTAAGTTTAGCATGCACTTTCACAAAGACAAAGATGAAAGTTGGTATGTTTTGAATGGTAGTTTTACACTACACACAATGGATACTAAAACAGCAGAGTTACACACACAAGTATTAACCAAAGGTGAAACTTGGCGCAATGAACCAATGTTACCTCACCAGTTGTTGGCCATGGAAGATAATAGTATTATTATTGAAGTTAGTACACCCGACAGTGTAGAAGACAATTACAGAATTGGAAAAGGAGATAGTCAACAATGAGTAAGTTATGGGTGTTCGGAGATAGTTTTGTTTTAGAAAAAAACAAACATTACAATTTTACTAACTCTGTAGATTGGGCTTGGCATAAACAAATTGCTAAAAAATTAAAATGTGAAGAAATAAGAGTTGTCGGAGAGTGGGGTATTAGCAATGAATTCCTAATGCATTTGATTATGGAAAACAAACATCTTATTAGTAAAGATGATTATGTAATTATTATTACAACACAAATAGGAAGACAATGGCTTTTAGAAAAATTCCCAGAGTATGCAAATATTTCAGGATTATTTCATAGTGATCTTATTCGAAAGCAAGGTCTAAGTAAACTTAGTAAAAAACAGAATAAAGCAATGGCGAATTATTTGATCGAACTATATCCTGATAATAGTATCACCGTAGGTCATTTGTTCTTAGAATCATTTTTGTGTTGGATCGGTTGTCAAGCAGAAATATTCAACTGGGGTCAGACTTTTGTAATGAGTGGATTTGAAAGCCAACAACTACATCATACTCGAGTTAGCTTATATGATTTAGAAATGACAGAATTTGCAGACCACAGTGTCAAACAGTATTTTCTTGATCAAGGCGAAGGCATAGATAGAAGAATTATGCATTTAAGCAAGCCAAGTCATGACTGGTTAGCTGACAAAATAGTAGAATGGTATGAAACCAAATGGAAGCCAGATGTCGATTGGAATTTGCCCGATGTTGAACTTCTGTTTCCTGACAAACAAAGTGTATTGGACTGGCAAGGTATTGGTGAATACAACACTATAGAAAATTTAAAGCCTGATCCTTATTATTCACGAATTCCACTTGTTTAATATTTTGGTAGTACTATGACCTTGTACTGTAGGCACAATATGCACAGGTGCAAGGTCATGTCCTACAATTTCTTCTACAGTATAATCTCCGCCTTTTACAATCATGTCAGGCTTTAGTTGTTTAATTAATTTGTACGGAGTGTCTTGGTCAAACACAATCACTTGGTCTACATAAGGTATAAGACCAAGTTGCTCTAGTCTTGTTTGTTGATCGTTAATAGGACGATTGTTTCCTTTGAGACGCTTAACACTTGCATCACTGTTTAGACCTACAATCAATTTATCTCCTAAACTACGAGCTTCTTTGAGTAATGTTAAATGTCCTTTGTGTAATACATCAAAACAACCATTGGTAAATATTACACGTTTTTGTAAATCTTTTTCTGTTAATATATGTGTACCAACGTGTTTTACACTTTCTGTCGAACCCTTAACAGCTAGCTCAACAGCTTTTTTGTAATCATAGCCTTTGGTAAGTGCATACACAAATGCAGCTAAAAAACAATCACCTGCACCAGTAACGTCTGATACTTCAACTTGTTCAACAGGAATTGTATATTCAATGTTGTCTATTGTAGCATTCACACTGCGACCTGCATCTGTAGTAATAATATTACCCTGCCATTCGTTAAACTCAAACTTGGTATATTCGCTGTTGTTGGGCTTTACTAACCATGCACCTTCATAGTCGTGTGCATATCGTTTTGGATCAACAATTACTTTAGGACCATGACTGTTAATGTGTGCAATAATTTGTTTTGCATTGTCTAGTACACCCTTGTCGTAGTCACTTAGTATAACATAATCCCATTGGGAAAAGTCACTGCGTAATACGTTAGCTAATACTGCATTTGAATCTGCATCTTTATCATCGTCAATGCGTGTGACGTAATGCCCGTCACATATTATGCGTGTTTTTATACTATGTGGCTGACCAGTTTCAAACATATCAACATTAACATCTAAACTTTTTAAATTTTCATATACAAGTCCTGCGCCGCCCTTTGTTTCTTTTTCATTAAGGTAGGTTACTACAGGTACAGGTGCTTCTGGACTTAGCCTATTACTAGAACCATATATGTATTTGTCAATTATTATATCACCGAGGACTAATACTTTCATAGATTAGCCTCTACAAATTCTTCAGGAGTGATAAACTTATAGTCTCCTATTCTTTTGAGCAGTGCAGTATTGTTACTTCTGGTGTACATTTGATAAATGCTTCTGAGCTCTTCTGGTACTTCAATGTATTCAATTTCTGCACCGTAATGTTTAGCAATCAATTCTGCCCAATACTGAAAACTCCAGTTATCTCCTGTTCCAAGATTAGTAATAAATCCATGATCACATTGTTCATGCGTTTGATACATGATGCTAACTACATCGTCGACACAAATAAAATCTCTATATACGTTGTTGCTGTTTCTGAAGATTTCGATCATACCTCTATCTTTAGCTTGCTTGATAAAGTTTGTGTAAGGACTTCCCATCTTATCATCTAGTTTGTGTGATTCTCTGTTTCCATAAACATTGAAGAAACGCCAACTTTGATATTTGTTATGATTGCTCATGTTTTGCGCAATGTAATTATCACAAATTAATTTTGTAGCTGCATACATATTTTTAGGTGCTTCATTTTTTGATACTTCTCTGGTATCTTGGTTGTCACCATAAACACTAGCACTGCTAGCAAACACAACATCTCTACAATTGTTAACAATTTCTCTGGTATACACAACATTACTGCGATAGATGTCGTCCCAGTCGTTTGTGCTTGTACTACTGTTTGCACCCAAGTGCCATACAGTAGCATCGTCTAAATTCATATCCAATAGTTCACTGGGATGAATAAAGTCTTCAAATTGTAAACCTGTAATGTTTGCTACTTTACTCGTAGTTAATGTATCCACACAAATAATATCTGTGTGTCCTTTTTTGTTTAGGTGTGCTACCATGTTGCTGCCAATAAATCCAGCAGCGCCTGTTACAATATGCATTCATATCTCCAATTATATACGATTATAGCTGATTCTATACGATTAGTCAAGCTGATAAATAATAACATTATTAACATAGTATTTAACGGAAAGAAGATTTATGAATATTAAAAAAGCGTTTTGGTTCACGCTGGGTTGTTTACTAGTAGGCGTTGCTTTTATTGGTGTATACTTGCCCGGGCTTCCTTGGAGTACACCCGCTGTTGGCGCCGCTTACTGTTTTGCAAAAAGCAGTGATCGTATGCACAATTGGATTATGAACCATAAACTGTTTGGCCCATTTTTAAGAGGCTGGAGTGAAAAGAGAATATTTCCCACAAAATTTAAATATTTTATGATTGCTACTATGAGTACAAGTATAGCATTTGTATGGTTCAGTACAGGTAATATCAAAGCTGTACTATGGAGCGGCGGCTTTATGGCACTGGTTGCAATATGGGCATGGAGATATCCAGGAAGCGAACAAGAGCACCAAAGACGTACAGATCTTGGACTTAGAACAGCTTGGCTTAAATGATAGATAAAAACAAATTTCAAAGTGTTATTGACACCTTGAAGTTGCAAGGAAACTATAGAGTATTCAACGATATTTTGCGGGAACGTGGGTCATATCCACAAGCAATACATTACGGCCCATATAGCATTAAAAATATTGTAAACTGGTGTAGCAATGATTATTTAGGTATGGGACAACATAAAGTTGTACTAGATGCGATGCATACTGCACTAGATCAAACTGGCTCTGGCAGCGGCGGCACTAGAAATATAAGCGGAACCAGTCATTATCATGTTGCATTAGAATACGAACTAGCGCAATTGCACAACAAACCGTCGTCTTTGTTATACTCTAGTGCATATGTTGCCAATGAATGGAGCCTAATTGCACTTAGTAAAATTATACCAGACATTGAATTTATCAGTGATAGTAGTAATCATGCAAGCCTTATACAAGGTATTCGACACAGTAATGCACCCAAACATATATTTGAACACAATAATATGCAACAGTTGGAAAATATTCTCAAAACAATATCTGGCACACCGTGTATTGTATTTGAAAGTGTATACAGCATGGACGGCTGTGTAAGTAATATTCAAGAGATAGTAGATCTTGCAGACAAATATAATGCAATAACATATATTGACGAAGTTCATGCTGTAGGTTTATACGGCGCAACTGGTGCTGGATATCTTGAAAAACTAGGACTACAAGACAGAGTTGATTTTGTTAATGGAACATTAGGAAAAGCATTCGGATGTCAAGG
>Ga0187219_1000787_pt1 | contig 15379 bp, 19 predicted proteins | sample 13SPOviralmetaG_FD_130162 | JGI IMG/M metagenome (GOLD analysis project Ga0187219, IMG submission 130162) | Marine viral communities from the oligotrophic San Pedro Time Series (SPOT) site, San Pedro Channel, CA, USA - 13 SPOT_SRF_2010-07-21... | ecosystem: Environmental > Aquatic > Marine >... | reverse complement strand
CATTAAAATTAAATCTTCTGATTTAGACACTGGTACTGGTTTAGTACTTGATGTTGGTGATGCTACAGATGCAGACAGATTCATCGATGGTTCTACAATCGGTCAAGCTGGTGGTACAGATCATGAAGATGCAAACCTTGCTCCTGTTACCTATAGTGCAGACGATACTATTGACATTACGTGTCAAGTCGCTCCTGCAGGTGATGTAGCAACTGGTACATTAGAAATGTGGATTTACATATCGTAAATTAAAAGCGCATAGCCCAAGACGGGACACCGAAACTTGGGCTATACTAATGCCACTCCTTGGCATGTTAGTGAAGTGGTAGTTGGTTTTCCTTAATAGCTTGTAGATAATCGCCCCAAGGGCCGTCAAAAGCTTCTACAAACAATACACACATTTTTACATCATCTTCTGACATGCTGTATTTATGCATTGCGCTGGTAATACCAGTTTCGATATCGTGAAAATCTAATACTGAATAACCAATATCCATCATTGCTGATTTAAGTGAGCCCATTAAAATCCTCCTTTGGGTATACTTCTTGAAACTTCATTTCTGCTTGTTCTTGAGTAAGCACAGTTTCATTGTACTGTTTACGCTCAAAATTAACAGCGTCTATCCAACTACTCATATTTGCTTGATATGAGTATTCGGGGTTGTATTGCCATGTTTTTTGTTCTGTTTGCATACTAATCTCCCATAAGTTTGTTTTCTAGAATAACTTCATTTAATTGTTTTTTCAACGCATCAGGCATTGCATCAGCTGGTAAAGGTGTTGAAACTGTTTTTTTAACTGTTTTTTTATTTAAACGGTCTTTATATTCTTGGGGAATTAAATCTATGCCTCCAGATATTTCGTCTAAAAACTTTTTAAGTGTTGTAACTGTTTCTAACCAAGTTTTAAATGTGTCTAAAGTAGCTTTTACAGTGCTTTCAAATTCTCCTATAGGAGCAAAAACTTTACATAATTCTGGGTCTGTTACAATTAAACAGCTGTGAGAATTAGGGCCAAAGCAGTTTCCTCTCCAATTAGTGTAGTTCATTTCAGTAGGTTTTATAGCATAAAAAGGTTCTAAGTTTGTTAAGCTAACAGCTATATCTCCTTCTACATATGAATCAGAACCTTTTTCTTGTACTTCTTTATTTCCATAGTCAGTGTAAGTGTAAGGGCTTTCATAACCACTAATATAAGTAAGATTTTCTTCTTTAGGCCTGTTAGGGTTACAAACTAAACCTAATGTAGTAGTTAAGTCTAACATCGACTCCCTAACAACATATGAATATGAATAACGCTTAGGGTCTCCATATTTATTGTTAAGTCTTTCTGCAAGTTTTCTATATTCAGAATCCATTTGAACAACTTTTACAAAGTCTAAATCTTCTGCTGATTTTTGTTGAACTTCGATAATAGCTTTGTCCATTTCGTATTCTTTTGTCATAGCATTACGTAATTGTTTTTCGTAATTGTCTATAATTTGATTTCGTAAAGTTTGAGACATTTGTACACTAGCCATAATTATTTACCTCTTGGATATACTTTCTCCCAACTAGGAGTAGGTTTGTTAAAATTCATACGCAATATACGTACAGGTTGTTTTTTAAATGTGAGACGTTCGTGCCACATTGTTTTACGTAGTATAAATAATACTAATGAAGCAGAAAGGCCACCTACCATAGCGGCGGCCATACCTGCAAATGTGCCATAAAAACACACCATTAATGTTATTGTTATAAGGACGTCTACGAATACGTCATGACCTATAGTTTTACGACCGCCAGCTTTAAGCGCTAGCAGTAGTAAACCCATGGCGCTGATTATACCTATTAACATCATTTTGTTTACTCCTCCATACTAAATAAGCCATATATCCGAATTGGATGGCTTCGATTAAAATCCATAGTGCTGTTGTGACAGCTGAGACTACGCTTGCATTCATACTAACTCCTTGTTGTAGTAATATATAATAATAAGCCTACGGCTATAAGAGCCAAGGCCACGACAATAGAAGAATGTATTGAAGCTATGACAGCAACGCCTAGCAACAATACAATACTTCCTGTAAGTAAAGAGTTTAAGTAGCTTTTAAATAAACTCTTACATTTCGATAATTTCCCCATAAGGTGCTTCTCCTGGTATTGTTGTAACCCATATAACTGGGTAACTTGGTTGATCACCAAAGTCATAACATTCTAAATCTGTAAGATATATACATGCTTGTACGTTTGGATGATGTTTATTTACATGTTCTATAGCAGGAGAAAACGCTGTTCCTCCACGACCACGAAAAGTTATACGCAAAGGCAGAGACTCTCGTGTGTACTCTGTATCGTCATTAACTTCTGAGTCGCATTGTATAAAGTGAACACGCTCGGGGTTTAGATCATGAAGTATCGACGATATTTCGGAAAGATCTTGGTTAAGTTCGTCATCTGTCCTAGAGCCAGACGTGTCAGATATGACAGCTATTTCTTCTAAGCAAGGATTATGCATAGAAGGTAGATACATGCCTCTACTTATGAAACGTCTGTTAGGGCGTTGCCAAGTAAAGTCAGATTTGTTATGTGAACGTAGGAACCTAGCTAATACTGCTTTCCAGTTAACTTTAGCTTCTGTAGCCTGACCGACAACAGTTTCCATATTTGCAGATAACTTACCGCAAGCCCGTGCAGCTTCTGCTGCTTGGTTGATAGCGACAGTTAATCCTGCTTCTATGGCACCGGTCGATTCTGCAGTGTTAGCATCTGGGTGGTCAATAACGCCACCACATTTACCAGGGTCAGGGTTGTTTTTACCTTCTGGTTGTTGAGGCAACAGTGCATATATGTGCTCGGTAGACATGTCATCATACTGATCATCTATAAGACCACCGGGAGGTAGAAAGAAATTTTCTTTAATAAGATGATTATTGATTGCATAATCTGCAGCAATATTCCAGCGTTCCGCTTCTCGTTGTTGTCTGCGTATGTGGTGCATAAGAACCATATGCATAACTTCATGAGCTAAGAAACCTACACGTTCTAAGTCTTTTAACTTACCAAACCATGTAGGGTTGTAGAATAAATGTACGCCATCGACGGCACCTGTTGGAATGTCTTCAGTCTCTACGGGCTTGAGTCTTAAACATAAGGTGCCGAAGAATGGACTGTCTAGTACAAGTCTTGAGCGGGCTTTAACAAATAGTTCGTTGTTCATAGTTTCCTTTTTAAATGTTGTAAAGTTTCATTAGATAAAACTTCACTAAAGTTATTAAGTATATAAGATGGAGAATAAGGTAATAATTCCCAGGTATAACTAATCCATTCTTTAAGTAATGGATTATCTGCCCACCATCTTTCTTTTTCTGGGCTGTTGATGCGATACCATCTACAGCCTTTTACACCAAATTCACCAGTTGTATCTTTGTATATTTGATTAATTAATAAACCTCCTGTGCCTCCTGCAAAAGGTACTTTTAATATATCGCCTAATTCTAAATGCATAGAATAATCATATTTTCTACTAGAGTGATAATGAGTAGAAGCTTTTGGGTTAGGCACAAAAGTACCAGACGCAAAAGTAGTTATACGTTGAGTAGGTTTAGCTTTTGGCAGTTCTACTGCGTCAAGTAAAAGATTATAAGATTCTTTCATTAGTCATCTCCTAATAATGAGTCAGTTAACAGTACTTCTTGTAATGTAGAAATATCTTTTTGTGCAATTTCTGCAAGCTCTGCTGCACGTCTGGTACGGTCGTCTTTTTCCATAACGCGTGTCATGGATTCTTGTGGAACAAGTTTGCCGTACGCACCATCGCTAGCTTTAAGTGCTTGATTTAAGGTAGTAAATTGACGAAGCGTATTACGTAAATCATTCTTGAACTCATATTGACGGTCAGCTATGCGTCTATTTTCTTGGTCAATAGAGTAACATTGTATGAATACTTCATTTGTAGGTTCTACTTTTAAAGTAAAGCTTCCATACCTAGTGTTTAGTAACTCTGGTACTTCAATTGGTGTAGATAAATCAAGATGGTAAGATTTCTCACGTTGATAAGATTGTCTATATTCACCTTCGTCGTCATACTCAGATAATTGAGATTCTATGTAAACAGAACTTACTGTATTTGTAGGAACTTTAGCCATACTGCCCCAAGTTTCTTCCATGTATTTTTTAGTAGATAAACATTTATCTACTAATTTAAACTCGTCTACAATTTTGTCCCCTGCTGTAGCAGGGAATTCTTTTTTAGGGTTTTGTTTCTCAAACTTACGACTAGCGGTTGAAACCATTTCGTCTATAAGTCTTTGAGACATTCTTACTGTTGCCATATATTACTCCTTATATGATGTGTGCATTGTCACTAATCCACTTACGTACATCGTTGTGGGATCTGAGAGATGAGTCTCTTGTGAATATGCCTTTCATTAATATTACTTGGAACTCAACAGGAATCTTGTTAGAAAGTTTCATGATGTTTTCCATAGTGTCATCTGCTGCTCTAGTAGCTATAGCTGTAGCTAATGCATACAAGAGAGCTGGATTGTCATCTTTTTTGTACAGACTTGGGTCTGCAATAATTTTGTCGATATCTGGTAAGCTACTCGCTATCTCCTGAAACGCAACAAACTCACCAGCTGGGCCATCACCTACAAGAGATGAGACACCGTAGAACATTTGTTCGGACTTGATATCGTCGGGTTGCATAGATAGTTTTTTACTTACAAAAGACCATGACCTTGGCGTTGGGAACGCATACTCATCTGCACTAAATAGATTAAGTAAGTTAGGTCTGTATTGAATAAAAGCAATAACATTAGAATCAATGTTATTCATGTGTGCCCATTCAACCCAGTCATTGAGTGTAGGTTCTAGTTTGTAATGAGCTAGTCTGTTTCTAACTGGCGTAGGCATTTGATAAACAGATGCAGAGTCAGTCAATTCATTACCTGCACTGATAATAGACCAACCAGCAGGCATTTTGTAATCGCCGATTTGTCTAGTTAACAGCAGTTGCAAAAATGCATTCTGTGTTGCAGGTGGGGCAGTTGGTAATTCGTCAATGAACAATATACCGCGGTCGCCGTCCCTTTCTGGGATTGGAAAGACATCAGGCACAGCCCAAGAAGTAAACTTTTGAGAATCTTGTGTCTGTTGTTTTAAGTATGGAATACCACGGACATCGACTGGATCGAACAAGTTTGCACGAAAATCTAACAATGGAATGTTTAAATCGTTAGCAATTTGTTGAGGTATATCAGACTTACCGATACCTGGGCCACCCCATATCATTGTGTTGAGCTCGGCTCTCATGTTGGTTTGAATCTCTTGTTTGAGACTATTTGGGCTTATTGTATGCATAGTAATAACTCCTATATTTGTTTGCATTTACTTTTTAATTCGCTTTTCCACTCGCTTAGAAAGGCACAATGGAAGCACATTGGCGTGCAGTTTGTTAGATTAACGGCCATGAATCAAAACTCTACACAATTTCGTAGAGACTGGTATCTTGAAGCGCGTGTCACACACATCTAACTAGATTTCGCCATAACTGCACAAATAGCTTTGAGATTTTCAAGACCCAGTTATGTTACGCTCTTTATGTTCATTAAATGCTATTCGTTGTTTTACTGCTGAGAAATTATGATTTCCTTGGCTTGATTGGTTTGCAGTATCTTCTAAAGTTTTAAGATAATCTACAAATTCATGCACTTCTTTAACATTTAGTTTATTAACTTCATATGCTAGTTTTGATGCTTCTGATTTATGTATTATTATTGTCATTAGTTTTGCTCCTTTAATGTATAAAATATAGCGCTTTCTAAAATCTGAGGCGGAACTTTATATCTTGGTATACCAGCGGATGGTTTACCTTCGTTTATGTTCGACTCTAATTTAGATTTAATATTCTTACGCCTAGGCGTAGAGCATTGTTTTGGTTTCAATGCTGGTTTGTTTTTGGTTTGTAGTCCGTGAAGTATTGTTCCGTCGTACTGTTTATCTCTTTCGTAGTTCATAAGTTCTCCCGTAGTTATATTATAAAGTAAAGGCTCAGCTTTTCATCTGAGCATGGTCGTTAGGGAGACACCCTCTACATCGTAACCCTGTTGTAGAATAGGAAGCTTAGACTTAAGCTAGATTAGCAATGAGCTGTCTTGCAAAGTTAGCATTCTCTTCGTTCATGGATGTTGCATTCCTATTGGATGTGTCGCCATGCTTTTTAAAGTTATACTCAGCCAACCTTTGTTGTCTGTACTCCACTTGCTTTTGAACATTGGCTTGTTTGACAGTCATTGTCTTCTCGTTCAACTCGAACAAATGACTCAGCCTGTCTGTTACTTCATTCAAGAAAGTAGCTTTGTTGAACAACAACACTGCTTGCGTTTCTCTCTTGGCCAACCAGTCTGGCATATCCTTACCGTCCAAAGCGTCTGCGGACATTTGGTATTCGTACGCAACCGATGCGAACTCAGCCCATGTCTTGGTTACTAGTTGAACTAAGTTCAACCCTGAACCCTGCATGTCTACTTCTAACAGCGGTTGATAACCGTCAACAAAGGCTGTAATCTTTTGTTGATACTCATCTATTGCTTTTTGTTTAGCTTTGTCAGACTTGATAGCCTCAAAGCTTCTGAACAGAGCGGACTTTTCTCTAACAATTTCCATGATACCTGCAACCACACTAGGTTTAGGTACTGGATTACCATTGCTGTCTAACGCATATCTGTCGTAATAGAAAGCAGGCAATCTTACTTCGTCTTGCGACGACCTAGTTTCACTGCCTACCGGATCACCATTGGTGTCTGGGGTATACATGTCAGATGTTGTAGCATCTTCATTTAATAACTCGCCTGTACCAGTAACAGTTACTGATCCATCGGGTTCTACTTTAGTTGGTACCACACCAACTTGGTCTGCAGGGTCAAATGAATCTGCTGGTATATTTCTTTTTGTCATAGTCATAAATTACTCCTTAATAAATAAACTATTGTATTAATACAATTACTAAGCACTTGCTTTTGTAATCACCTTCCCGCTCGCTTAGTGCTCGCGGTTACCTGTGGTTTATGATGGGTCGCCAGGGGCGACCAATTTTTGTGTACCGTGTGTACCGCTGTGTACCAGTATAGGTGGTACACAAATAACGGCATAAGAATGCAGGATAGAGGGTTGTGTACCACGGTACCATTAAAAATAACATTAATTAATGGACAACGGTCGACGGTCGACTGCTATCTTGTATTCTGTTCTACATGATTTTGCCGGTACCGCGGTACCAAGTAAGCATGCATATTAGCTGAAGCTATATTCTTACAGGCAAAACTTGTGTACCACTAGTGTGTACCAGCATGTGACAAACAGCCGGTACACGTGGTACACAAAACTGTAGAACAGTTGTGAACAAGTGAACATCCACATCGCTTCGCGATGATAGTAGTAGGGCACACCCAAAGTCTCCCCCTGACAAAAAAAACCGACGATGACTAGAAAAGCCACCGTCGGTTACAGGTACTAGGACTCTGACTTAGGGGAATCTAAGTTGAGCTCTAACTGTTGAGGATGTTTATTAGCTTTACCAGCTATATATCCTTCTTGAGATGCTTCGACTGCGAAATCTACAGCGTTGTGTGCCTTAGCTACACCGAATGCAAGTAGTTTAAAACTACCTGAAACCAGCTTAGTACCAAGACCTACAATGTCAGAACCAACACCAATGATAGTAGGTGAAGGTTTGTTGTTATTTAGATTTGACATCTGTTACCTCCTCTTTGATGAAGAAGTTAAGCTCTGCACCAGGTTGGATGCTGATTGACCTCGGTACTCTGGAATATAAACCAGTACCTGACTTGTTAGGAAAGGCAGTGAACAATGTTGTCCACTCTACTTGAGGGTTATCAACTGAACCATACTGTTGAGAAGCAACCACTTCGATTAAAGATACACCTTGAACTTCTGACAAGGTCTTTCTTTTAAATTCTCTTTTACTTTTTGACATGTTAGTCTCCATTAAAAGATTAAGCACTGATAACGCCCGTTACCAGTTTCGCTTTCACAAAGATTATGAATGGACGCCAGGGGCGGCCAACCATATCCAATGTTTATGATAGTAGTACAATTAAATATATTAATTGCACCACCATGAATGGTGAAATAGAGATGACAACCAGCAGTTGCCAAGCTCTACTATATTCTATGACTGTTGAGTTTACAGATACTAGAAGCCCCACCAATAGACAGATGCTACTGATGAGGGAGAACAATACGATGATAGTTTCCATTATGATACCTTTGTCCAGAACTTAGGGTTGATAGTAACTCTCTTAACTCCTTTGGAACTCTCGTTCTTTCTCTGAGCTATATACTGTGTGACCAGTCTAGTGTGTGTATCATTGTTCATATCAACAATGCTATTCCATTTGTATACTGCACCGTTTGCTAACTTAGCATAGAGGTATCTTCTCTCCAGCTTGTTATTCTTCGATGGTATTATTTCTTTGCCGTAGTTTATTGCTATTGCGTTGTACATAAGTTACTCCTTATAAATGATAGTATATTAGTTAATCATTAACCAATTTCACAAAGCTTCTAACTGGACGCTGGAAGCGTTCAAACGATGTAGTAAAAATCAATACAAGGTTCCAAAAGTTTAGTATGAGATAAAGGTAATGTAGATGTGGAAAAAGGGGAAGGGGGGTTAAATGTTTTGATAGGGAGCCGATGCCTCAGCGATATATTTCAAAATTTTCACAAAAAAATTTTCATAAAAAATTTCTAATATTAGACAAACAAGGAGTTTTACTAATATAATCATAAGTTATATGACATTATTAAATGAAGATATACCTACAGAAGTAACGTCCGAGGACCGTGCACAACTGCAATCCCACTTTCCGTACGCTGGAATTAAACTAAATGAGCTTTCCGTACAAGAAGAAAGACTCGTTTTATTCCATGTAAGAGGAATGAACAAAGCGGCCGCGGGCCGTGCTGCGGGGTACAATAACGTAGATACAGTGTACGACGCTTTTAAAAGACCGAAGATCGCACAAGCAGTAGCTTACCTTCGACAAGAAATGCGGGAAGAAGTAAAGTTCGACCGTGGTACGGCGACCTCAATGTATTTAGAAGCCCATAGAAAATCCGCGAATGCTACCGAAGAAAAAAACGTAGTCGATTCTTTATGTAAACTACATGGGTTATTTACCCCAGAAAATGCGACGCAGATAAATATTAATGTAGATAATGTTAGACAGCTCGAACAACTGTCCGACGGTGAGTTATTAAAAATGGCTGGAGTAGATCAAAAATATCTAGAACCGAGCAATGACCCAAAAGATTGAGTGTTATAAATGCCTGAAACTTTTATCAGATAATTTAGTCCTGCCTAAAGGGCTGTGTGTTTACTGCGCAGCAGACGAAGCTGACCAACTTCCTGAATCTCCAAAACAAAAAGAAGAAGCTAAAAAGAAACAAGCCGAGTTGACCATGAATCAACATGCAGAAAAAGAACTGGCAAGTCGTATTTTGTCCAGGAAAAGGTTGTTACCTTTTGTCGAAAAGTTTAACCCCGATTATCAAGCCGGGTGGGTGCACAAGGATATATGCCAAAGACTAGAAAAATTTAGCGACGATGTAGCCAATCAAAAATCTCCTAGGTTGATGTTGTTCATGCCACCGCGTCACGGTAAAAGTACACTAGCTAGTATTGCGTTTCCGGCGTGGCACATTGGCCGCCATCCGCATCAAGAGTTCATAAGTTGTTCGTATTCCGGATCTTTATCTATGAGCTTCTCTAGAAAAGTACGTCAACTTTTAAGAGAACCAAACTATAAAAAAGTGTTTGAGAAAACAAGACTAGATGCTGATTCGCAGTCAATCGAATCCTGGCTGACGACCTCCGGTGGGGGATATGTTGCGGCTGGTGTTGGTGGTGGTATCACGGGTAAAGGTGCGCACGTTCTAGTTATCGATGACCCAGTAAAAAACAGAGAAGATGCAGAATCCGAAAACAATCGCGAATCGACCTGGGACTGGTATACGTCGACCGCATATACACGTTTAGCTCCCGGCGGTGGCATACTAGTTATTCTTACGCGTTGGCACGATGACGATTTAGCCGGAAGATTATTAGCGGCTGGTGAAGATGGCGCCGACCAATGGGAAGTAGTTAAGTACCCAGCTATAGCTGAACTAGATGAAGAATTTAGAAAACAAGGCGAACCGCTCCATCCCGACCGTTACGATGTGCCGTCGTTAGAGATGATACAAAAAGCAATCGGGCCAAGAGACTGGACAGCGTTGTACCAACAGAATCCGGTATCAGATGAGGGTGATTACTTTACTAGAGAAATGATTCAGTATTATGAAAAGGATGAACTAGAACAAGACTCCCTACGATTCTATTGCGCGTGGGATTTAGCGATTGGGCAAAAAGATAGAAACGACTATACCGTAGGACTAGTAGTAGGAGTAGATGAGTATGATAACTTGTTTATAGTAGATGTTGTTCGCGGTAAGTATGATGGTTTTGAAATAGTAGAGAAGATATTAGACCTATACGAGATGTGGCGACCGGGGATCATTGGTATAGAAAAAGGTCATATCGAAATGGCTATTGGTCCTTTTTTACAAAAAAGGGTTGCCGAAAGGGGGCTCCATGAAGCATACTTTAAAGACCTACGGGTGGGAAGACGAGATAAAGAAGCTAGAGCGAGAGCTATACAGGGTAGAATGCAACAAGGCATGGTATACTTTCCAAAAGATGCCGTTTGGACGGGGACTATGGTAGCAGAACTTTTGCGTTTCCCTAACGGTAAAAATGATGACCAAGTAGACGCGCTAGCATGGATAGGATTAATGATGACAGAATTTGCTATAAACTTTAATGTTCCAGAGCATGCCCCCTCGTGGCGAGACAGACTACGCCTAAAAAATAGCGACGTAAAAATTAAAACTTCAATGAGCGCATAATGGCCTATATAAAAGCAAAAGAACAAAAAGAAAAACCAATGAATAAAGCCGAAGAAGCAGACTTCGCTAAAAAACAGTTTGCTCATTATGTAAGAGCTAGGGACAACGGGCACGAAGATTACATAGAAATAGCAAAAAGATGCGACGCTTTTTATAGGGGTTCGCAATGGGACGCAGAAGATGTAGCTACCCTAGATGACCAAGGCCGCCCCGCTCTAACAATTAATACTGTACTCCCTACAATTAACGCAGTGATCGGCGAACAAAGTACGCGAAGGGCCGACGTACAATTCAAACCACGTGGCAGTGGCATGCAAGATGTAGCCGACATACTAACAAAAGTATACGGACAAATAGCTGATAATAATAAGCTAGATTGGATAGAGTCGACTGTTTTTTCTGACGGACTAATTCAAGATCGTGGCTGGTTCGATGTACGTATAGATTTTGATGACCATATACAAGGGGAAGTTAGAGTTACATCTAAAGACCCATTAGATATATTAATAGACCCTGACGCCAAAGATTATGACCCAAAATCTTGGAATGAAATTTTTGAAACTAAGTGGATGAGTTTAGACGAAATAGAAGAACTCTACGGGCAAAAGAAAGCAGACCAACTAAGAATAATATCTGAGAACGGTTCTAGTTTAGGCCATGACTCTATGGAGTACGAAGAAACTAGATATGGAGATACCGAAGATACTTTCTTTGGGCAAGAATATGCAGCTGACCCAGAAAACGCTAGAACACTTAGACGTATAAGAGTAATAGAAAGGCAACACTATAAATTAAAGGATTGTACTTTTTATATAGACCCAGTTACCGGAGATGAAAGACCCGTCCCTTACAATTGGAGCAAAAAGAAACAAACCGGTTTTGCTGACCAATACGGTTTGCTCATAGCTAAAAAGAAAAAAAGAATGGTACGCTGGTCTGTAACGGCAGACACTACTGTACTTCATGATGATTGGTCGCCGTATTCTCACTTTACTTTAGTTCCATATTTTCCGTACTTCAGAAGAGGTAGACCTTTCGGAATGGTACGTAATTTATTATCACCACAAGAACAACTAAATAAAATATCTAGCCAAGAACTACATATTGTGAACACAACTGCAAACAGCGGTTGGGTTGTAGAAGGCGGTTCGTTATCCGGTATGACTGCAGATGACTTAGAAGAACACGGAGCAGAAACAGGTTTAGTCCTAGAATATAATAGAGGTTCTACTCCTCCAGCAAAAATACAACCAAATCAAATACCGACAGGTTTAGATAGAATAGCTATGAAAGCAGCTAACAATATAAAAGCTATTAGCGGTATATCAGATTCTATGCTTGGAACAGATAGTCCAGAAGTTTCAGGTGTTGCTATTCAAGCAAAACAAAACAGAGGCGCGATGCAGATCCAAGTGCCGTTAGATAATTTACAAAAAACAAGACTGTACCTAGCTGAAAAGATTCTTAATCTCGTACAAATGTACTATACGGAAGAGAGAATTGTACAAATAACAGACGAAGAAGATCCTTACAAAACAAGAGAACCTGTTGCTGTAAATCAAATGACGCCCGAAGGAATAGTTGTAAATGACTTAACAGTTGGCGAGTACGATGTAATTATAGGTACGGCTCCGGCTAGGGATAACTTTGACGAAATGCAATTTGCTGAAGCTATTTCTTTACGACAAGTTGGAGTACCAATACCAGATGATATGATTGTTGAATACTCACACTTATCACGTAAAGCAGATATAGCGAAACGTATTAGAATTATGCAAGGTATGGAACCACCTAGCGATGAGCAAGTGCAAGTACAACAATTTAAAATGCAAGCCGAAATGCAAAAAATACAGTTGGAAATTGCTAAGATGGAAGCTGAGGTTAAAAACCTTGAGTCTACTACTCAATTAAATGCTGCTAAAGCTCAGGGCGAAAATATTAATCCGAGGTTGAAAGCTGCTGAATTAGAAAGTAAACTAACCCAGAAGAGAGAAGAATTGAGTTTACGTGAACGTTTATCAGATATGACAAACCAAATGCGTAAACAACAAAGTGATACACAAGCGGCTACAAAGATTGCAGCTGCAGCTATGAAACCTACAGGAGGTAATTCAAATGGCCAAAACTAAGAAAACCGAAACACCTACAGACGATACAATTGTAATGGAAGTTATGCCTGGAGCGGACCCTATATCCGAAGAAGATGCAAAACCGTTTGAAGTAGATTTAAATTTTGAAAACACAGATTCCACGGAAGGAGAAGAAATTGAAGAAGAATCAGAAACAGAACTCACGACTACTCCTGAAGAGATGGAAGCGAAAGCAGGAGAGCAAGAAGAAACAACAGAACCTGCAGAAACAGAAGTTGCAGAAGAAGAAACAGTGGTTGCAGAAAGCAAAAGCGATACACAAGAACCTGTACCAACAGATGAAGGACAAGTTATTGAGCCAGAAGTAGAGACTAAAGCGCCTATGGTGCCAAAATCTAGGCTTGATGAAGTTCTTGCTAAACAAAAAGCACTGCAAAAGAAGTTAGATTTAGTACAAGCTGAAAAAGAAATAGCTCCTGAAGCTCCAAGTTTTGATTTTGTATCTAAAGAAGCCGAATATCAAGATTTAGTCTTAAATGCAGAGACAGAAAAGGCCGTAGCCCTAAGATCTGAGATAAGACAAGCCGAAAAAGCACAAATGATGCACGAAGTTAGGCAAGAAATGGGTTCTACAGTGCAACAAAACCAAGATTTAAAGGATTTACAGGTAAAAGCGCTAGAATTAGAGGCTAAACACGAAGTTTTGAACGAAAACAGCGAAATTTTTAGTCCAGAGTTGCAACAAGAAGTAATAGAACTAAGAGATGCTTTTATAACGCAAGGATATGTGCCCGTAGATGCCTTAACTAAAGCTACAAACTACGTAATGGGAGCAAATGCACCTGTAGCCCCAGCCCCAGAACCAGTTAATACGGTTGTAGAACAAAAACAAAAAGCTACAGTAGCTAGAAAAGTACAAGCGTCTCAATCGCAGCCACCTTCTTTAAAAGGAGAAGGCGTTAATGCCAAAAAAGAGAACAAAATAGATTTAACAAAATTATCATCAGAAGAATTTGATGCTCTTCCCGCAGAAACTTTAAGAAGAATGCGTGGAGATTTCGGATAATCTGTGGTATAAAATAAAGATTCGTCCACTGATACGACATTCAGTGCTGGTCGTGCAGCTTAAAACTCGTACTCGTATGTTAGTACGTTAAACTAATCGAGTTCACCTCGTAAAAGTATGAAGACGTTTCCCCAACGACAAAGGGTACACGGGTAATATGTCGCTCCAAAAGACGACTGGTTATTAACTTTTTTTAAAGGAATATTATCATGGCAAATACAAACTTTGCTGCGTTGACCAGTGAACAATTAACAATCTGGTCGCGTGATTTTTGGCGTGTCGCAAGAAATATGTCCTTCATTAACCAATTCGCAGGTAGCGGATCTAATGCTATGGTTCAGAGAATATCTGAACTTACACAATCAGAAAAGGGAGCAAGAGCTGTTTTAACACTTTTAGCTGACATGACTGGTGATGGTATCGTTGGAGACAATACTTTAGAGGGTAATGAAGAGGCACTAAGAGCTTACGACATTGTTGTACAACTAGATCAACTAAGATTTGCGAACAGACTTTCAGGTAGAATGAATGATCAAAAATCAGTTGTGAACTTTAGGGAACATTCTAGAGATGCACTTGCTTATGCAATGGCTGACAGAATGGACCAATTAGCATTTTTATCTTTAGCAGGTATTGCATACACACTAAAGAATAACGGAGCACTAAGACCTGTAATGAACTCAGGACAAAATCTTGGTGATCTAGCATTCTCAAGTGATGTCTCAGCCCCTACGTCTAACAGACATAGAAGATGGGACGCAACTAATAAATTAGTTGCTGGTAATACTAGTGCTGTAGCTGCTGCTGATACAATCACTTACGAGTGTCTTGTTCAGTTAAAAGCTTATGCAAAAGATAACTATATCAGAGGCCTAAGAGGCGCAGGTAATGAAGAGATGTATCATCTATTTGTTTCTCCGCAAGTAATGGCTGACCTTAAACTTGATTCAGACTTCCTAACTAACGTTAGAAATGCTGGAGTAAGAGGACCAAGCTCAAGCTTGTTCGCTGGCTCATCAAGCTTAATGGTTGACGGAATCATGGTTCATGAGTTCAGACACGTGTTTAACACAAGTGGCGCAACTACTGGAACATCTTCCAATGCTGGTTCAGCTGGATATAAATGGGGCGCAGACGCTGACGTAAGTGGAGCTGCATGTATTTTTGCAGGTGCACAAGCATTAGCTATGGCTGACATTGGTATTCCAGAAATAGTCGAAGATAGCTTTGACTACGGCAACCAAAATGGTATTTCAATTGGTAAAATATTT
>Ga0187219_1000786_pt1 | contig 15380 bp, 13 predicted proteins | sample 13SPOviralmetaG_FD_130162 | JGI IMG/M metagenome (GOLD analysis project Ga0187219, IMG submission 130162) | Marine viral communities from the oligotrophic San Pedro Time Series (SPOT) site, San Pedro Channel, CA, USA - 13 SPOT_SRF_2010-07-21... | ecosystem: Environmental > Aquatic > Marine >... | reverse complement strand
GTAAGTCCTGTAGCAGTAATATTTCCTGCTCCAATAATACCTGAACCTGTTAAGTCTAAATTATCACCTAACGGTAATTCTTTAAGTTTGTTGCTATCGTCTCTATCAACTATGAGTGGTATTCTATTTGCCATTTTGTTTTCCTTATAACGCCGCTATTCTAGTTTGGAAGTCTGCAAAGTCGGCGCTTGCCGCTACTTCTGTTTTTAATGTTGCTAATGTAATTGTTTCTGCTTGTAATGCACTTGCCGCCAAAGTACCTTGTGCAGATGTTGCCGCATCAGTAATTCCATAACCAGCTAATGTAGTTGGTGTTGTTCCTAAGTCAGCAAAGTCTACTACTGCATCGGTAATACCATATCCTGCTATTGTAGTTGGCTTGCTTGTTAAACTTGCAAATGTTTGTGCCGGGATAGTTAAGTTAGTTAGGTTACTTCCGTTTAATGCTGGAAGTTGACCAACTAATACTGTTGCTGTTATAGTTCCGTTTACAGCATCTACTAATAGTGTTGAGTCATCTGCAAATACAGATCCGTTAATATCTCTATTTTTATTAGTAACAGCAAGCTCTGCAAAGTTAGCATTAATTTTTGTAAACGCTGTTCTTAATGGATCACCGTCTCCTTTATTAGCACTTGATCCTATATTAATTGTTTGAATAGCCATTACACTCTCCCTACCACTACTTCAACGAACCCTTGTTCGTCTCCGTCTTTAGATCCTACTGCTTTACCTATTACAGTTCCTACATTCGGATTATTATCTACCATGGCGTAACCTGGAATTGCACTTGAAACAATTATATCACCTTTTTCAACAGCACCTATTACTTTACAAGTTGTACGTCCTTGTAATGCTAATGCTGTAACAAAGTCGCCTTGTAAATCGCTGTTCATTAAGTGTGCTGGATTCTCTGAAACAACACCAGCAACTTTTCTATCACCTTTAGACATTGTAGTTGTTAGTTCTTGTTCACCACCAAATACTAATACAGTTCCTGGATCATACATAGCATCTGCTAGATAATTCTCTGCTAAGTCAGCATATTGTGCTGATGTTGCACTACCATGGAATGTACCAAATTTTAAAACAGTTGTACCAATATCATATCCACCATTACTAGATGGTGTCATAGCCGCTTGCTTGAATATTACTGCCGCTGTATTATTGTTAGCAACAATAGCAACTTCTCCTGCACTACTAAATCCTGTGCCTGCACCAATACCAATACCTGTACTTGATGTGCCTTTTTCTCCTGGTGCTTCTATAAATGAACCATACAACCAATCACTAGCAAGTCTACTACTATTCTGTGTTGCATCAGTTGGATCACCATAACTACTATTCTGTTGGAAGAAAGATGCTGTAACACTTGTGTTACCTATTTGTATTGAACCTGGAAACGTTGTTGTTGTGTTACTTGGAACAGTACCAACTGTATCAAAGACTGTAGCACCACCTGGTGTTTTCATTGTCATTGTTAAGTTAGTTTGGTCTAAGATCTCATAGTTATCTAATTTATATTTTTGTGCATCAATACTACCATCAGCACCTGTTTTAAGTATTCTATCTGCTACTGCTGTTGTAGTGAATGAACCACCTGTGTTTACAACATCTGCAAAAGTAATTGCACTTATATCACCTGCACCTGCTGTTGTTCTACCAAACACTGTATTCTGTGCAACACTAGGTAAGTCCGCAAAATCAACACTATTTGCTTTAAGTGTAACCCAGCCATCAGTGACATCAAAGTCATCATCATCGAATGACGCTAGTCCTAAGTCTGCTTGTGCAATACCTGATGCGTTAGCTCTTGTACTTGCCGCTTGCATTGCAAGTTTACTTTGTGTTATTCCTGCACTTGCATTTACATCTCCATTTACAATAACTCCTGCACTAATCGCGGCTGTTGCAACATTACTTCCGTTACTTGTAAACACAACGTCACCTGTAACAGTGTGGTTGTCGTAATTAGTGCCATCATACATTAAAATATCGCTGTTTGCTCTATTGCCTTTTGTTAAACCAATAGCTTCATCACCAAATGGTGTTCTGTTGTCTACATATGATTTTGTAGTTACATCTTGTGCGTTAGTTGGATCACTGTGGTTGTAAATCTTATTACTTCCAGCATTAATATTTCCTGTAATTGGTGTTGTACCATCTCTTGCTATTGCACCTGGACCAATTGTACCAGTTGTAATTAATACGCCATCTCTATCAAAGTGTAATCTTTTCTCTACAAATTTCTCTACAGCAAATTCTGTAGGTACTGCCGCCGGATCACCATCTGCCATAGTATCATCATTACTAAATTCTTGGATTCTCACACCTTGTCTAAATCCTAGTCCGTCTAAATTACTAATAGCAATTGAAGCCGCAAATGTAACTGTACCTGTTCCTTGGTCTACACTAAAGAACTTACCAACACGGAAGAAACCATCTTGGTCTGTACTTGCAAAGAACACTCTACCTTTACCACGTTCGTTAACTTCTGCATCTTGGTTTGCACTTATAGTTGGCTGTCCGTAAATAATACTTGGATAGTTTGTAGTGTTAAATCCACCAGTACCAATTTTATCAAAGTCGTGTCCATTAGCTCTTAATGTTGAAATACCAACTGTAATTGTACCAGCTTCGTTATCTTGTAATGATAGTGGAATAGTTCTTGTTGCCGAAGGACTAAATCTCAAGTCTGCCCCTAGTCCTGAACCAGTATATAATGTTGCATTACTATTAATGTTTGAAGCCGCTAAATCTGTTATTTGAACTGTAGCGTAACCTGTTCTCTGTGTATAGTTTGTAACAATATGAGTTTTACCAGCATGTGAAAAGATCATATCGTTATTGTTGATACGTGCTTGTTGCGTTGCTGTCAATTCATCAATAGCAATTACAACGTCACCTACTGTAGCACCCATTGTAGTACCTGTGCCAGCATATGTATTCAATGCCGCTTCTGTATCTCTAAGTGTTAAATTTAAGTGGCTAAATGGTGAATCTAAAACAACTTGGAATCTATCTGATGCTAATGCTGAACCATCTGCATCTTGGTTATTAAAACTAATTGTTCTATAAACTTGATTTGGATTTTCAGCATAAACTAATGCTGTTGAAGGTCTTGTTGCTGTAACACCGTTCAAGTCATCTAACAAGTGGTTTTTGTTCATTCTAAGAACAGCGTATGCACTTGTATCACTTGCTGGTGTAGGATTGTGTGCACCTGTAATAGCCGCTTCTAAACCAGTACTACCTGAAACACTTAATCTATATATAGGTCTATTTGCGCCTTTACGTCCTGTAGGACCAGTAGCACCTGTATAGCCTCCAATGTTACTTGTTGGTACTGCTACAATACTTGTAGCTGTTACTTCGTATGTAGTTACACCTGTTGTTGTATAAATGTCAATTAAACTGTTTGGATAAGGCATATAATCAGTATCATAAACAAATATACTGAACGCTCCTGCATCATGTGAGAATGTGCCAAAACCATAAGTGTTACTAGGGTCATTAAATACTTTACCAGGCTGTTGCATATTCCTTAATGTTAGAATATCGTCAACAGTCTCGTTTGGATCAGATCCTGCCGCAACTAAACCAAAGTTACCATTTGCGTTAGAACAGTTAAGAGCTCTAATCTCTGAACCGTTGTTACTAAAGAATGCTGTATGGTTGTAGTAAGTAAATGTTGAAACTTGCTCTGATAGTGCCGCATTGTTACAGAACAATCCGTAACCTAAATCGTTAACCTGAGTATAGTCGTTTGCCAACATACTTCTGTTACCCGCAGTTTGCACATAAATTTCTTGTGGGAAAGTTGTATCTGTATAACCATTACCTTCATTTGAAAGTTTATTAATTAATAGTTTTGCTGTACCTGTTCCTCCGTCATATTGTGAAACAGCATCAACCTGGTAACGTATACCATTTATAAAGAATGGTGCAGGTGTCTGAGGTTTTCTAATTCTTAAACCAGTACCTGCATCTGATTGTACATTTAGTGTAAAGTTATCGTCTTTACTAATTATTTTAGTTTCTAAGTTACCTGCAAAACCATCAATGTACATACCACCTTTGAAGCCTTGTTTGTTTGTACTTCTTGAGAACGATCCACAAACCTGTGTGTATGGTGATTTAATAAGAACTTGTCCTGCTGGATCAAGTACCTGTGCAAATCCTCCATGTCCTTGAAACGACATATTTGCTAATCTTGTAGCATCGTTCATTAAGAACACATCCATTTGATCGTTTGTTTTTGGAGTACTTGTAGGGTCTGACGGATCTGTTAAGTAATGATAACCATAGTTCCTTGTTTGTTTGATGTGCCAAGCACCACTTGCGATTCCGCTTAGATTTGGAAGTATGTCTGTTGTTAGTGTAACGTCAAAACTACTACCACCGTCTAAGTTACTGATTAGTCCTACTGCTCCATTGTCTGTGTAGAACCAAGCACCATCCCATGCTGTAGGTGCAATATTATCTGCTGGAGTTACTGTAATAACTCCGCCTACACTATTGGAACCTGTCATTGTAATAGCTTGTGCAGTCGCTAAGTCAGAGCCTGTATAATCTGTAATTTTAAGATTGTCTAATAACTTATCTCTAAAGAAATATGTATTAGCCCAAGGTGATTGTGAAATCCTCGGAGCTGGTCTAATTTGACAACGTCTAAAGTCTGAACCTTTAATTGAAACGTTTGCAGGAACTTTTAATGGATAGTCTTCAAAGTAAATACCTGTTTCTACGTGTACAGTAATTTGCTTTTCTTTTGTTCCATTACCGTATTCTAATTCTTCACCAATTCTAAATTCTCTTGGTTCTACTAATACAACTTCTGCCCTGTCGTATGCAACTCCACCTAAATCTACACCACTTGTATATTTTACAATACGTCCTCTAGCACCTGAATTTTTACCAACAAGTATTTTACCTGGTAGGATATCAACGTTAGTATTAATACCTTGGTCAGTACTATCATTACCAGTTCCGTTACTAAATTCAACTGAGAAAGTACTACCTTCAACTAGTGTGTAATTATTTCTTGCTTGGAATCCGTTTTGTAATATATCTAAAATGATATCAAACTTTGCATTCAAAGCATCTTTAATTTGTGTGCTTACGTCGTTTATGGTTGTATCAAAGTACTGTGGAATTAAAGTTGTATAATCTGATGGATAAACTTTTTGTCCAAATTCACATTCAAATAAAATGTTATCAAGGACAACTACATCACCTGCACCTAATCCGTGTGCAGTAGTTGTTGTAATTACACCTTTACCTGTTGTATGGTTGTAATTGAACTGGCTAATGTTAAAAGTGTTTCCACCATATTCAACTGTACCACCACTTATATAAGTGTGTGAATAAGGATTGGCTCCTACAGGAACTTGAAATGTATTTGATGTAAGATTAGCTGACTCTACTGCAAATCTTTTACTTAATGTAAGCAAGTCAATATTTTGTACAACACTGTTCACAATAGCTTTTGCTCTTGTTACAGCCGCTCTAGTTTCTGCTCCTTGTGATATACGTGCTCTAGCACCTGAACTAGTTGAGAAATAACGTGTTGCGGCCTGTATTGCGTTAAAGTTAGAATTTGTACCATTACCAATGTCAATTATCATTCCATCAATAATAAGTCCTACATCTCTTTCACAAGTATTATCAGACTTAACTGGTTTTTCTGGCGCCGCTAATGAATTTAATCCGTTTGTTATAACATCTGTTATAGTTGTTGTTAGAGTATTTGCTCTATTTACGACATCACTTACTCCTGTACCTGATTCACATGCAAGTGTAGTAATATCCTGTGGGAAACTTTCTGGATAAATTTTATTTGTTACTGAACCTTCATATGTGCAACTTACAGTAATTCCTGAAATTGTTACAACATTGGTTGCAGATAATCCGTGATTGGTTGTAGTAGTCAATGTTGCTATACCAGTGGCTTCATTGTAAACAAAGTTACTAACAGCTAATGTACTATTATCTGATTTAGTTACTACACCGCCACTTACATATGTGTTTGCGTAGCTACTTCTACCAATGTAAAATTGAAAACTGTTTGCTGATAGGTTTTGATCATCTACAACAAATGTTCCTTGTTTAGATGTATATGGATTATTTGCTAATACATAAGTTTGAACAAGTGTTTTTGCAAATTCGATAGCCTGATTAGTTTGTTGTATCTGGTCAGGGGTACCTAAGCCTACGCCTGTTGGTCCTACAGCATTTTGATTTCCTGCTAGATAACTTGCGGCCATTTTACGTGTTTCTAAATTACCGCCTTTTCCTAAATCGTTAATCCAAGCATCGACAATATAACCTACATCACGCTTACATTTTGCACTACTGTAATCAAAGTTTTGCCAAATACCAGAACCACCTGCGTTTCCTACATTATGGTTAATCCAGTATGTAACTTCTTCTTGGATAAACTTTTTGTTACGTACTATAATTGCTTCTGCATTTGGATTCTGTACACTTGTTGAATCGTATGCAAGTAAAGGAAATGTATCATCTACATAATCTAAAACTGCTTTTTGAATAAATCTTTTGTTTTCTCTTAGATAAGTTTGTGCATGGTAGGCCGCAGTATTTTGTGATGATGCTCCTACTGATGTTACTAACGATATACCTTTACCATTATCATAAGTAATTGTTTGTTTATACGCACCTGGTTCAATAGGAGCACTTTCAATAACTTCTTCTGCTTTTAATAACGCCGCCTTTAAACTTCCAAATGCATATCCTAAACCACGACCTTCAAGTCCTACTGGAGTACGTAACTGCGAATCGTCACCTTGTTTAGTTACAAATAAATCTTCAGTTGAACTGTAACTATTATTGTCTACATATAATTTTGTTGCCGCTTGTTTATCTTTAATATCGCCAGAGTTAACACCTGCTAAGTCACCTGGATGATCATGCAAGTATAAAGCACCAGTCATATCATCACCTTGACGTCTTACAGTTGCACTTCTTGGTAATGTCTCGTCTGTCTTATAAAATCCGTAGTATGAACTTTCATAAGCAGTATCTGAAATATTGTCTACTCCGCTAACTGATGTCTGAGTGCCTAATGCAATGTTTATCTTAATACGAGTGGTATCGTTGTTATCTTGAGCTAAAGTTTTTGTAGTGTGTAAACTTAATTGATCTTCGTTTACAAATCTTAAATAATAATCTGTGTTATTAGATAATCCATTTGGTGGTGTGCCTGTAGTTGTGTACTTCCATTTAGTACCATTGATGCTATAATCAAAACCATGATCTGATATTACAAGGTTACCACTTCTATATTCTGCAATAGTTTTTGTATATTCGCCTGCGTTTGCAGGTTCTGCTCTAGCGTATACTGGCTTTGTTGGCTCAAAGGTTGTATTTGGTGCATAGTATTGATCTTGAAATTTCTTATCTGTAACAATGTCGTTAATTGTAATTGCACTACCATGTGTAGTGTTAAATTCAGCAATAGCTTGAGGTGATGTAGCAATTTTACCAATTGCATAAACTTGGTTACCGCTTAAAGGTCCACCTAGTATCGGACTTGTATCAGCGTTAATATTTGCACCTGTGTTGGTAATTGTAATATTTGAGTCACTTGAATTATCAATGTTAATACCTGTACCCGCAGAAAGTGTTTTTGCTAAGATTTCAGTACCTGTTGTGTTACCAATTAATACGCCTGCTGGTGTTATTGCTGACGGCGTGTCATTAAGTGCGGTAAAACTAATTGTACCACCTTGTCCAAATACAGCATATAGTTCTGTGAAGTTTTCGTTTGCTTTACGGAATGCTTCGCGGATACTATCACCTGTACCGTCATTACCCTCAACACCTAAGTAAATTTCTTGATTTGCCATTTTTTAAAATCCTACGCTTTCACCACAACCACAACTACTTGTGCTTGCAGGGTTTCTAATATCAAAGTATGATCCAAATACCTCTTTTTTATAATCAACTGTTGAGCCTATTAAGTACATAATACTCATACTATCGATTAAAAACTTACCATTTGGTAGATCAATTACTTCGTCGTCTTTTCCAGGTGCGTCTTCTAACGTCCAATCGTACTTGAATCCAGCACAACCGCCACCTTGAAGTGCTAGTTTTACTGCATTTCTTTGGTGTTCTTCAAGCATTTGGCTCATGTGTTCTTTCGCTGATTCTGTTAAAAATACTACACTCATTGTCTTACTCCTATGTATTTATGTAAACTTTTATAATCCGAATGTAAATAAATACTGTTATGTTCAAAAGAATTGAAAAAGAAATACGCTTTTACGTTCGTAAAAGTAAAACCGGAAAGAATCACCCTTACAAGCGTATACGTAGTTATGCAATTTTTCAGTGTGATGATTGTAAAGAGGAATTTAAGAGAGAAAAGGGCAAAGTAGATCCGAAGCGTTTAGATAACTTCTACGTCCACGTTTGCCCTAATTGTGATCCTAAGCGTTTTGCCCAACGTAAAGGCGTTGAACAGCGTAAATTATTAAATTTACCAGCAGGATCTGATATAAGAATTGACGAGATTTAGTCTTCTTTTTTCCAAATAGTCCATGCACCGTATGCAATAGCCGCATATGCCGCAATCTTTGCAAATGGTCCTGCAATAAGGACTATTACTCCCAATGCAATAAGAGCCGCACCATCAATTGATGTACGCTCTTCCATTCTTGCTTTAATCCAATTTTTCATATTATCCTCCTAAGATTTCTGTATGTTTGATAGAAGCAAAAGGTATAGGTTGACCATTTTCATCAACCACCATTTCGCCGTTTACCGATCCACATAGCATTTTACCTTTAGCACCATAATACATTGACGGTTTAATTTCTACGCCGTCAATAGCTCTTTTATAGTTTTTTGGTTTTTGTTTGCCTGCTGGTCCTCTTTGTCCTGCCATATATCTCCTTTGGTTAAGTATTTATGTAGTGCAATACTGGCTAGGTTTTTGCATTTAGACTCGCACATAATATCTGCATAATCTAAAAATGATAAAGCCCAATCATTAACTTTGTCGTTAGGATAGTAATCACTATGGGCTCTTAATTTTGCTTTCTTGTAGCCTGACTCTAATAGTACTGGCATATCAGGCATAGTGTCGTGTGCAAAGCCTGCAGGTAGATGTTCGTCACGACTGTATGAATAATGTATTGCTGGACGTACACCACGCCATGAATCTATTACGCGAGCAAATCTATCGTCGGTTGGATGTATATATTCACCTTCACGGCACCAGTGATGGTGTATGTCGAGTACCAATGCACAGGTATCGACGAGTTCCAAACTAGCGTCGATTCCCCATTTGTTTTCATCGTTCTCGATCGTGATTGTGTTTCTCGCCTCCGGAGAAAGTCTTGTGTTAACTGCGTGTTTGATACCGGCTGGACCTTGCCTACCGGATATATGGACGTTGCATTTAAAGTCTTGGAAGGTACGCCCGTATCCCATCCACCTGATGACATTGGTGTGATATTCAAATTCTTCTATGCTCCTCTCAACTATTTCTTCGTTGTCGCTTGCAAGTACAGTAAATTGGCCTGGGTGCATCGATAATCGGACATCGAGGGCTCTTGCCTGTTTGCCGACGTTCGCGAAGTTTTTTTCGCAGTACGAAATAACATCAGGCTTGCGCCAAAAATAACACCAAGTAGGCTCGGTATAAACAGGAAGTACATCGCTACCCAATCTAACCATTCTAAGCTCATGTGGTAGTCCTCCAACATAGGTAATAAGGTTCATATAAGACTGAATGTTATGAACCATTAGTTCCCACAACCTTTCTTCAGCAACTTCACGTGTTTGTCTGTTTAGCCACTGAACTGTTGTGCTACGAGTATTTAGCGGTCGTTGAATTTCTTCTAGCAGTTTCTTCTTCTGCGTTTGATCTGGATGCATGTATTTGCAAGCAAAACCTATACGTTTAGTCATATTGTTTTAATAGTTCCCATGTGTGTTCATAATCCTTTACATTGTAACAGATTCCCAAGTCATTGTCAAGTATTATTTTCTTTAAAGGATAGTCGTTTCCGGCAGGATGCATTGCATCTCCAAAAAAGTGTAGCTCATCGCTAGGATCAAAATCTCTAAGTATCTGACTTTTATCACTTCCTAAAGGAAAAATATCAATTCCTGTTTCTCCGCCTACTTTTGCTTGTAGCTCTGGAAAACGTCTTTCAAATTCTTTTGCAATGGCTTCTCTTTCTTTAAAGCCTTCTTCGTATTCTACATATAATTTACGTTCACCCATTGTAGCGTTACGTCCTACAACACTAAAGTTTACCATACCAGGACGTTCTTCTATGTGTAAACCTGTCCGTAACACAAAGTCGCTTTGCTCTAACATTTCTTCTAACCAAATTCTAGTTTCCCTAGGTAGTTCCCAGTTGCTAGTGTAAGTATTTTTTCCTTGTTCATAGACATCACTTCCTGAACAGTTGTAAAGTTTTTTACATGCATTGCCGATTGATTCTCCTACTTGCTCTATAGTTTTAGGGTTATCACTACCTGTCACAAGATATACATCATGCCACATGCAAAAGTCCAAAAACCATTCTTCAAATTCTTTGTCTATTCTTTCTCTACTTGGAGTTAGTGTTCCGTCTACATCAAATATAAATTTTTTCATCGCCAGTTCTCTATTACCCAATTATCTTCGCATTGGTGTGGGTGTGGTTCACCGTGAAATACTGCTACACATGTCTTCGGTAGTACTTTAGGATCTTTCTTTTCTCTAAAGTTACGAGGTTGATTGTGTAATTTGTGTAAATCATTCCTATCACGCATCTCCCATTTGTAACTTAAGATCCATTCGTCTGGCCAAAACGACCATTCGTCTTTATTAGGATTTACCATTTCATAAATCCAATCTTGGTCTCCATGAAATCTATGCATATTGACACTATGGTCTTTCATAAATTCGTCATAGACATAACCCATAGAACAAGACTTCAACCTAAATATACTACTGTTCATTCTATTCCAGTCATTACGTAACGATCTATTAAAATCTCTTATAATACAAAACTTGTCTGGATTGTATGTAAACAAATGATCTATATTTCCGCATATAACAATATCTAAATCCATGTACAGTAAAGTACCATCGAGAGGAAAGTTCTTGTCAAAAAACATAGGTTTATACCACCAACCTGATACCCCAATTTGTTGAAGTGTAATAGTTTTGATATTACTATCTATACCACGTAGGTCGTCGGTAAAGCACACAAACTCATAAGGAATTGTTAAATGCCTTTTGCACATATTGTATAACTTATTGACATACTCTGATGAATACTTACTGCCATGTTTTAAACAAACTACATAATTTTTTACATTAGTTTGCTTAGGTAAAGAGCTTACCATTGGCTCTTGCGGAGGTATTACGGCCTCAACCGGGGGAATACTTTTTGCTAATTTTTCTTTTGCTTTTTCAGCTCGTCGTTGATCTTTTTCTGCTCGCCTCGCCGCACGAACAATATTCCATTGTGCTTTAGTATATTGGCTTTTATCAACCTTTGCCAATTTCTAAGCCTCGTAGATTGCTGAATTTGCACCGTGTTCTGCACACTCAACACTTACACAATAACAACGATTGTCTGTTGCTTCACGCACAAGTTTGTCTGCAAAGCGCCATGCATGTTCTGCAAACTTCTCTGCACCTACACCGTCAAACTGTCTAATCTCTGCAAGTCCTTTTGTTTCAAGTAAAAGTAGATCATCCTTCATAGGATCTGCTATATCCACACAAGTCTTATGATCGAAATTATCTTCAAGCCATGCTTTCAACGGCTTTAGTCCGCCAAAGTCAACTGCCCAGTTTTTATTATCTAATTGTTCACAACCAAATGTAAATTTGAATTGTAAACTATAACCATGTAGTAAATGACAATGCGAATGATCTGCATTGGGTTGACGGAACACTGCTGATAGTCCGATGTTGTGTCCGTATGTTTTTGTACTATAATAACTCATATTTGTCTCCTATATTAAACGGCGGAGTATTTAAAGAGGGTCGACGCATAAAGTCCTCTGTGATGTTAATGTACTTATTATACTATAAATTATCTATAATGTCAAGTGAAACGTTAGCCAAATTCCACTCTTTTGGCATGTTCCAATCCTTTTGATTGTATATTCTAAATGTTTTATTAGGAAACCATTCAAATACTTTGGCTATTTGATATATCCAATAACTGTGATCAACTGCATGTGAGTCTGCACTATTGTATCCTTCTGTGCCTTTATACATGTTATTAACTTTGTTATCTGTGCTATAAAGATCAAATCCTAGCAAATTAATTTTGTCATCTAATGTTGATCCTAATAGAACTGCATATGGTCCACTACCCCAATGAAAAGGATCGTCCATTCTTTCTGTTCCTTTTTCTACTAAGTCAGGCAATGCTAATACACCTAATTCTTTGTTCCAACGTTGTCTTGTGTATATAGTATCGTGATGTGGTAATGCTTGTTTAACCATACGTTTATCACAACAAACTAAGTGTTGTACATAATGATCTCTAAATATTGCATTACAGCCTACCTTTTCTTGATAGACTTTATCGAGGGGAAGTCCTTTACGGCTGACACCGTTTCCAATTACTAACATAAATTTATTTAGTAGGTTTGGTGTCTTGTACTTCTTTTGCTATTGTTTTAAACTCTTCTCTTACTTCGCCTAAATTTTTACTTGCTCTATGTAGTGTTCGTACTAAGAGTCTTATAGTGTAAATTGTCCAGAACCACCAAGTTACTGCTGTTACAGCAAACACTGCCAGTGCCGCATAAAATGCCTCTTTCCAATCTATAATGCCTAAACATACTAATCCTAATGCAAACACTAGAAATATAATTGGCACGACCCGTGCGAACATATCCCAGAGTTGTACCTGAGCCTCTATTTTGTCAATTTTTTTTTGATCTACTATCATTTATTTTTGCCTCTATTTGGTTGAAAACAATGCAAACTCCAGTTTACACTGCATAATATTTATGAACGTTTTCTGTTGATTAAATTGGAACTTAACCAGAAATTGTTCCGAACGATCGCCACTCACCTGGGGAACCTGTTCGAACACATATCCAACCTAAATTGCCGCCGGGTGCAGGTGCATCGTGCCATACAATATCACCTTGATTGTAAAGTCCAATAGTTGGGATACCGTCACCAACTTCTAGTCTTTTATTTTGAAACCTAACTGGACCGTTAGTTTCCAGGGATACGCCGTTTGTTACTGCTGATACCCCAATACCTACACTGCCTTCAAATACAGTATCTGTATTACCTTGTACTTTAAGGATGCCGTCGCTGTCGATAACAAGTCTTGATGTTGTATCATCTCCTGCGATTGCGTTGATTGATAGAAGTGCGTTACCTAAATCGTTTAGTCCTTCTCTAATTGCAAGAACGTTATCTGGACTTATATTTACTAATGCTGTCATGCTTCTATCTTTCCAAATCTTTTCCATGTGCCTGGCATGCCAGCCTCAACACATACCCAACCCATCCAACCGTCTGGTTGAGGATTGATATCATAAACAATATCACCTTTATTGTTATTACCTGTAGTAGGCATTTCATTTCCTACTGCTAATTTTTTATCTGCAAATCTAATAGCACCTGCTACTTGTAAATCTACATCATCACCTGGATATTGAACTTTAATACCTAATGTGCCTTTTACTTCGACTCCGCCTTGTTCTTTCAAAACAATACGTTCTTTATTGTCAGTAATCAAACTCATTTTGCTTGTAGTATATGCACCTACTCTAACATGATCAAAGTCAGGATCAACTACAAATTCTGCTTCGCTACTAGATACACTAAGTTGTGCATTTGCAACTTCAGATCCAATACCTAAACGCATTGTACCACTATCATATGTAATAAAGTCGTCTATTGTTAAATTGCCTGTAGTACGTAAATTATTTAAAGTACCAACAGTTTCTAATTCGCTATGTTTAATTGTAACACCTAATTTTTCTGCACTAAGAACAGGAATATTATCTATCTCAATTACTGCATTTCTGTGCAAATCAATTGTATTACTAATGTAAAATCTATCTCCGCGCCATATAATTTGTTTAGTCGCTTCGCCTTCTTTTCTCCATTGCATACCCATCATATCAAGATTGCCACCTTGAGCATGGAAATCAATATTTTGTGTAACCTTTTGTGTTGAAGACATTTCTTCAACGTGTAAATTGCCAACAGTAAGTTTTCCTTGCACATTTAGTGCACCACTTACGTCAATATCTCCAATGAGGTTATCTGTATCAATGTTGCCAACTGTTATTAGATCATCGTCTACAAGCAAACTAGTTCTTGTAGCATTATCCTTAACACCTGTGCTTCTTAGAAGTGTAATTTTGCCACCATGTATTGCATTACCGCTAATACTGTTTACAGTCGCGGCTGGCATTTCTGCGGCTTGTGTGTTTGCTATTGTCTCAACCGTCGATGCAAGACGTGCGAGACCTTGTCTAATATTGTCTATCTGGCTCATGTAAGTATTTATCAACTTACCTTGAGAAGTATAGTATCCGTATTAATCCTACCATTTAGTTTAATATCTACAGCATTGATATCTTCTAAGAATGTACGTAATTTGACTTTACCAGCTTCTTTGAACTCTTTAATTTTTTCATCTGGCTTACGCAGTGTCTTTTGTACACTTTCTTTTTCATTAAAACCTATAATAGTAGTACCTTTAACACTAAGTCCACTACCTTCACGTTGTTGTCCTTGCGGATCAATATTACTTGCAACATATTTTCCTATTTTACGTGTCTTTACATTAAACACCCATAGCTCATTTGCATAGATAATGTCTACAGGATTGATACTTGCAAGGCTGTTCTTATTATCTACCTTACAATATTTTAACTTCTCAACTAGTTTCTCAGCACTCTTAGGCTTACGTTTTCTAGTTTTACGTGTTGCTTTACTTGTATCAACTACAAGTTGACAAGCCATCTGTATATTTCCTAGTGCTTCGAGTATTCTTTTTACATCGTCTTTACTGAGATGTGCATATGCTTCTTTTAATTGCTCTAGCATATCCTGGGCATGTTCGTCCATCTTACTAATCTTTGCTTTGCTAGGATAGTTTAGTAGTTCTGTATACTCTTCCACCTCACCGTCATAGTAACTAGAAATCTTACGTGCATGAGCTTGTGTCACACCAAAATTTTGAAAGTGTTCTTTAAAATTAAACCCTTTAGGGTCAAACGACTTTGGGTCTGAGATCCACCCATCTAGCCATTCTTCAATAGCTTCTGATTGTAGGTTAACTTGATCTCTAATACGTTCTTGTATACTAGGCTGATATACTTTTGCTTTTTCTTTTTCTACTTCTTTCTTTTGCGTC
>Ga0187219_1000776_pt1 | contig 15456 bp, 15 predicted proteins | sample 13SPOviralmetaG_FD_130162 | JGI IMG/M metagenome (GOLD analysis project Ga0187219, IMG submission 130162) | Marine viral communities from the oligotrophic San Pedro Time Series (SPOT) site, San Pedro Channel, CA, USA - 13 SPOT_SRF_2010-07-21... | ecosystem: Environmental > Aquatic > Marine >... | reverse complement strand
ATCAAGCAGATTATAGCCTTTAGAAGAAATTGAAATTTTAATTTCAAAAATAACAATTTACGAGATCAGAAAGAGTTAAGTTTTCAAGAGTTTCACTCACTATTCTGATAGAGATTGGCTAGTCGCTGTTATTGTAGATTTGGATAAAGGACAAGCAACGGCATTCCAAATCTATAAATGCAATAGAGACACCTTGAGGTTTGTCGAACCTCATTTACCCCAAACTTTGCTAATCCTGTCTTGGATTTTTTGCGTAAGGTTGCTCATAAGTCTGGTGTTACCTTCAATAACCCCTCTTTCTTCTTCAATTTTGTCGACGATGCGTTCCATATCTTCCTCTGGTGGAACAGGAACTTTTATTGAGTTAAGGGTTGCTTGATTCAGTTTTGGTTGTGCAGCCCCAGTTAAGTAAGGTTCAAGTGAAATCTGGTTGAAGTAGAACTCCACATATTTTTGCGTAATGCGGTCGTTGAACCGTAAAACATGTGCATGGTTGTTGACCCAAGTTTTACCAGAAATGCTAAATGCAATTGGGTAATTTCTATCTTTGAGATTTGCACCATCTTCACTTATCAGAAGTAAATCTTCGTCGAAAATAAATCCCTCAACATAATCGACGATGCCAGATGCTCCATAATAGGGTATTTCCCCTGCTTTTCTGTCACCCTTAGTGATGGGAACTCTCTTTGAATCTAGGTTTGCCTCATAAAGATTCTTTAGTTCGACGATATCCCAAGAAGGGTCAATGTCGATGGTTGGTTTGTAGTTCTCAATAACCTGTCTGCATCCATCAATAATCTTCTGATAACCCTCTAACTCATCAACAATCTGTTGCTGAACTTCGATAGGGGGGAGAGGGATTTCAAAGTCTTTTATCATCCCTACCTTAATGTAGGGCATAGTATTTCCTTGTTTAATTTTATATAACTCAATAGGTAGTCTTGTCTGCAAAACAAAATACAAAAAACGAGGAAGAATATCGGAAAAATTGTCTAAGACATAAGTTCTTTGATATGCCTCAAATTTTCCTTTGTAGTAGGTAACTCTACCTACCTCTCCGTTACCTGCTATTAAAAGTGCCTCGGTATCAAAACTATACTCATCAGAAAATGTGTTTTCTTTCGCACATGTGAAAAATGGATATTCACCATTTGGATTGCCAGAATTTACATCCTTGCGACCAGTCGTAATATCGCAAATTTCTTTCACAGTTGAAGTGTCAAAACTACTCTGGATAGATTGTCGTTCTGTATATTTCCCAAAGGATAGACTGCAATCATCACTCTCAAGAATTTTGTCTTTTGAGATGTTTGCATTTCCATCTGATGACCCAACTTCCCACTGCTGATACTTTAATAGTAGGTTGGGTAAGTCGTTTTGCTCTATTGGTTTTCGTTGGGAACCAAGAGAGAAACCATCGTTCTCAACCTTCGCAAAGAAGATGCAATCTGACTTCTGATTGAGTTCTTTATCCAGAATAAGAATTGAGGTCTTCACACCAGAGTATGGTTGAAACACACCTGCTGGTAGAGAAATCACCCCAACCAGACTATCTTCAACAAGTTTTTTTCTCAGTGTTTTATATGCGGTGCCTGTTTGAAAAATAATGCCCTCTGGAACAACGATACCTGCTCGACCAGTGGGTTTTAGATGTTCCATGATGTAATCAACGAAAAGAACTTCTGCTCTTGTTGATTGAACCCCAAATCTTGAGTGAGGTTGAATGCCACCTTTTGGTGAGAAGAAGGGAGGGTTTGCGAGGATCACATCGTGGTATTCATTCCACCTGTCCTCAGACGACAGTGTGTCATACTCGTGAATTTTAGGACTCGCAAATTGGTGAAGATACATATTCACCAGAGAGATGCGTGTCATGTCTGGTGAAATATCATATCCAACAAGATTGTCACCAACCTGTTTGCGTTCTGATGCATTGAGTGTGTCACCCAATTTCTTGTCGGTGTTTTGAGACAGAATGTGTTTATAAGAAGAAATCAAGAAACCTGCTGTGCCACATGCTGGATCAAGGATGGTTTCATTCTTTTGTGGGTTAACTATCTCAACTATGAAGTCGATGATGTGACGAGGTGTTCTGAACTGCCCTGCATCACCTTGTGACCCCATAAAAGAGAGAAGATATTCAAAAGCATCCCCCAGCTTCTCTGAGTGGGAGTAATGGAACTCATTTATCTCCTTCAAAAACATATTGAGTGTTGAAGGGTCTTTGAATGGTAGAAATGAGTTTTTGAATATCTCTCTGAACAACTGTGGTGCAGATGGATTGGTATACATATTCTCAATCGCATCACTGTAAAGTTGCACCTTATCTGCACCCCCTAATTTTGGGTCAAATAAGTGCTTCCAAGAGTATTTTTCGTAATCATCAAGGAAGAAGGATGGAACACCACCCATCTCGACTGCCTCTACATCCATGTCATACATGAACTTGTAAATCAGTCCTGTAGTGATTTGCTCAACTTGACTCTGAGGACTTGGGATTTTGCCAACAAGGATATTTCGTAAGTCGTCTATTCGTTTCTTGGTGACACTATCTAACATTCTCTAACCGCCCTAAATTCACATTCTGTTTGATGTATGAGGGGATGCCCTGCTTCAAATCCACAGGGAGTTTTCTGAACGCATCACCAGATGGATGCACTCCTAGTTCTGCATATCGTCTGCTGTCGACAATATCTCTAAAATCATCATCTACCGCATATGCCTCGAAGACTTCTCTCGCACTTCCGTAGATTGCATCATCTGGTTTGAGTGCTTTGTCTAATTTGTCGAACTCCTCATCCAAACACTCTCTTTGAGAGGGGATGTGTTCAATGTGACCAAAGACATGAAGTAGGAGTTCTGGAACTGTTAATCGTCTGTCTAACCCCAACGACTTTCTGAGTTTGTCGATGGTGAAAAACTCTTGCGGTTTATCTAGAACCTTATCTTTGAGGTATGTCTCTGCCTCATCAAAATTCTGCTGTGATACCAAGTCTTTGATGATTAAATCCTCTGTGACCTTCTTTTTGAAAGACCGATAGAGGTTTCTGTCAATCTTCATGCCTTGGTCAGAGATGAGTATTTCCTTCAACTCTGCCAGAGGGTCTGGTGCAGTGCTAACCACCTCATCAATGTTTGGTGGGTCTACTGGTGGTTCTGTTGGTTCAGAGGGTCTTGAAGGAAGTTTGAGAACTTCATCGTAATCAAAGTCCTTCTCAAAATAATCATAGTTTCCAAAGAAATCGAACAGAAGGAACTGTTCCTTCTGAGGTTCAATATGGTCTGGAATCTCTGACTTGGTAATCCAAGATTGTGAAAAATCACATCTGCGAGTGCCACGACCCTTCATTTGAATAAATTCACTTGGTGAATATACAGGACGCATCATGCAGATATTCAAAATATCTGTGCAGTCATAACCAGTAGTCATCATCCCCACCGTCACACAAATGCGTGTCTTTGATGTTCGGTAATGAGGATTAGTCTTTGACTGACCATTGAGAGAGTTGTTTCTGAAATCAATCGTCATTCTTTGCGAGTCTTGGACACTTGAGGTCACTTGGACTGCAAAGTCAGAACTATATTGTTTTGGGAAAACCCTATCTGCGAGAACATTCAAAATCTGAGTGACTTTTGCTGCATGATTTTGAGAGACACAGAAGACCAGAGTTTTGCCAATTTCCCCTGTGTAGGGGTCTCTCATTACGTGCTTCAGAAAGGTTTCGCAAAAAATCGTGTTGGTGTTATCGGAAAAGAACTTTTTCTCAAAATCCTTCTGAGTGAATGTCTCCTCAAAGTCATTACCATCGTCATCGACCCCTTGAAAGACATAACCTTGCTCAGACAAAAGTTCAGTCGTGATTTCTGTTCTTGCATCAATCACTTTAGGGTTGATGAGGTATCCATTTTTAACACCATCTTCTAGAGAATATCTAAAAGTTGGTTCACCACTATCGCATCCAAAAGTGGTGTAGGTGTCCAACATCAACCTTTTTTCTAACTGTCTAGGGTCAGTTTGTGAAACATCTTCAATGTCGACAGACTTTAGGTAGTCTTTTGGAGTTGCGGTAAGACCTAATTTGAACCCAATGAAGTATTCAAAAACTCTCCGACTTCTCGCACCCAAAGAGCGATGTGCTTCATCTGAAATAACTAAGTCAAAATGGTCTGGACGGAAGACCTTTCGATATTTGTTACGACTTACAAACGACTGAACAGTTGAAACGACAATCTCTGCCTTCGTCCAATCCGATTGGTTCTCTTTCCAAACCACAGTTCTGAAATCATTTTTGAGGACTTCATCAAACTCTTTTTGTGCCTGAATTTCTAACTCAATGCGGTCAACGAGAAACAGGACTCTCTTCACATTGTATAGACGCAAGAACATCTTGATTATTGCAGATGAGGTGAGTGTTTTTCCTGTTCCTGTTGCCATCTCCAACAAGAACCTGTCTTTGCCTTCTGCAATACTGCTTTGAACTGCTCTAACTGCTTCTAGTTGGTAGTCACGAAGAAGTCGAAGTTTGTTGTTTCTGAGAAAATCGTCTCTTTTTCTCTCATCAAGATAATCTGGATTTTCGTGAAACTTAGGGAGTTGAGTTTGTGCGATGTAATCAACACCAATTTCTTCAACCTCCTGTCTAGGGGGGTTGAAGTTCGTTTTCCTCAGTTCCAGTTGTTCTTGTGATGGGAAAATATCAACGACTGTCGGACTGCCTTGCTCAATATCCCAAAAGTAATGAGAGACTCCATTAGAGAGGATGACGAATCTACAGTTGAGTGATTCTGCATATCCTCGTGCTTGCTCTTTACCAACTAGAGGAGAGACCAGTTGTTTCTTTGCTTCGATGATGCATAGAGGAAAGTCAGAACTGTCCTTGAGAACATAGTCTGCAAAACCTGACTGGTTCTGCATTTCGGTATTCACATTAACAACACCATCATCACCAGAAAGAACCCAATCAGATTCTCGTAAAAGTTTGTCGATGATTATTCGTGCGTTAGCTTCAGACATAGCTCATTTTAGTTCGATTTATCCGAAACAACTATCTCTTTTTCACTAATAAGTCAGTCTTAGCTACAATTGTATGCCTATAATCATAAGGCTCTTAAACTAAACAGAAGAGATCCTTCAGGAGATCGCTTAGGGGATTATTCAGTGCTGAGACACACTAGCACTCGTATTTAAGAAGGAAAGTTCTCTGGATGAGCTTGGTGACGCTTCTACGCTGACATTCTTCGCTTCATGTTCACTTTGTAGCACTGACTGTATTTCACGCTGACTTTACCAAAGTCACGAAAACCTCCTCTTACCCTGCTGCCATCGTCATTACGCAGAATCTTGTAAAACTCAGGGAATCTCTTCTCGATGAACTTGTGGTCTCTGTCTACATCATGCTGTCTTGTCATATCCCAAACTGTGTCAGGGAGATTACTTGTAGCAACGGAATGATTCTTAGCGCAGAACTGCGTGGATACTCGGTTACCGTATCCCAATGAAAGGAGAGTCAGGTATAAGAGAGTGTCTTCAGCGTACTTGATTTCACTTGTAGGGAGCTCTCTAAGCATATGAGCGAAGTCTTTACCGTTGAATCCAACGCACGAGCAGCACGAGCTATTACTAGAATACGACTTGTTAAGAGGAGGATTCTCTTCATGTGATGACGACACGAAGGATACATCTTCTTCGTCTAACCATTTTGTGAAAAGAGAAAACATCTGATTCACATCTGTTGGGGTACAGTCTCGCTTGCTCTTCTCCATGTCAGAAACACCTGTCCAATACTTAGCGTTTCTGCGCTTGAATGTCATATCGTCGTCCATCATCACATATTTGGTGTTCTTTCCCTCCCTGTGAATGATTTCTCGTGTCTTAGCTAAACACAGATAGTCGTCATGAATATTGATCTTGCGAGGGAGTACCAGAAGATCAAAGTCACTTGAATACTTCTTCTTTTCCCATGCTTGAACTACCAGAGTGGTTTTCTTCTGAAGCGAAGAAGATAGATGGTTGTAGCTGATCTGATTGTCAGCTCTGAAGACTGTGGGAATGAAGATACGGTCCATCATTTAACTCCTGCAAGTCGCTTCGCAAAAATCTCATTGATATGTTTCCTCCACTCACTACGACTATGTTTTTTCTTTGTCTCAGCGCTAATACGCCTGCGTGTCTTTTGATCAGTAGAAAGAATCAGCTTTCGTATTGTCATCTCAAGGACACTAGAGTTTATACTGCGAGGGAGTTTAACAACATGCTTCTTATCAGCAGAAATGATTTCTGACGCATGAGTATTTGTCCTGTCAGTGAGCAGTATTACAGGTACACCACACCCTAGTGCTTCCATTGCTGTTATACCCCACGACTCTTTATCCCAAGTGCTGATAAACACCTTGGCTTTACTCAAATTCTCTATTACCTGAGCATGAGGAAGATTGTATTTTGTGTGCTGAGGATCGAACCATCCACTGTTCTTGTCTTGATAAGCATTGTGCGCTGCTGATTTCATTACCGTCTTTGTCGTCATTACGAGACTGCGGAGGTTCGTATTCGCAAGTTTTTGATGTACAAAAAATGGATTCTTGTCGCTGCTATTCCTCCCTACTGTCGCAACATCGTATGCGTGAACACTGCTGACTTTGTAATTTGACTGACAGTAGCTTGGGCGAATGTACCCATGGGGGCGAGATAGCTTGTAATTGAAATTCTTTGCTTGGAGCTCTTTGTGATACTTAAACTGCTTGGGCGACACCATATACACATGAGCTTTACATTTTTTAAGTGCTTCGAATTGCTCGTTCCATGTGACAACTCTTATGTCTCTGACGCAGGGTTCGTGAAAAATACAAATGAGAGGGATATTCAACTGCGAACAAGTCCTCGCCCATTGAATATTGTTGATCAGTAGAACATCAGGGTTGTGCTTCTCTATCAGCTCCTGCATTCGCTTCTTGCTAAACTTTTTCTCTTTGCTGAACTCTTCAAGAACAACCCCTTTGATATTGGTTTTTAGATCAGCAATGAATTTCTCTACACCACCTAGAACAATATTCTTGTCAGTGGTCGAAATGTGACTGCTGTGCGGAATCAGTATCTTCATATTTATGCTCTTCATGATGTAGAAGAGTATTAACTATATTTGTGTCTCAGAATACCCTTACCATTCTTCTCACGCTTCATCGCTGACAAAGAATCCTTCTCTTTTTCGAGTTGCCGTTTTAGCTTGATTACACGCATCTGATCCCTGATCTTTCTCATCTGCGCTATTACTGCCGTTGAATCTTCTTTTACAAACTTCTTAAATGACATCAACTTCTGGTACCTCTATTTTTGCTACGAAAAATTTATTGAAAAACGATTTGGGATACAAAAACTAGCTCCCACATATACGCTGATATAGATATTCGCTGTAGATGGAAAAGCATTCTTCGGTTTCTGGGATGTACTAGTTCTCTATCACAATGATCGTGACTTCTTTACCTTGAGTTACCTTTTGATCTACGAGACGAGTCAGAGATTGGTGCTCCTGCTTCTTATTCATGGGCGTATCAGTTTTACGCAATGTATTCGCTGTGACTTTGTTGGATGCTTTAAGGATTCTTTCTGCTTCTTGTTTCTGGATGTTCATGCTTTACCTTCTTTGAGTGTTTTCTCATGGTACTCATATAATTTATCTCGTAAGTATTCAGACACATTATTGGTACCAAATGACTTAAGGATTAGATCTTTGTCTGTACGATTGATTCTGATTAGCAATGTCGAATCTAGCTGACGCATTATTGTTGCTCCTGAGAGTGTTAATGTTCATGAGTATTTATAAGACGGACACGCTTCGCCACTGGTATATCCAGTGACTCGAATCTGAAACGAGAAGAAATAATCGTTCTCTGCTAGTTGATGAAAAAGTACTCGTCAGTAATTTTACCGTCTAGCTTCAAATTCTTAGTGGCATAATGCTGTTGGTGTAAATCTGCTGAAGCACACTGCTCAACCCTTAGATCTAGACGCCTCTCAGGATATTTTCTAGAGCACTCAAGAAAGATTCTGTTTACAGTGAGCTCTGTCAGCGTCGGTATGTCGTGCTTCAAATTTAGCGAATAATGAATGTGGTTCTTCACTTCTGGCGGTACTTTTATCAAGCAATGATAATGTCTTTGGCAATCTGTAGATTTTGTTCTCAGCTCTGGACGAACATAAAAGCTACCTTTGCAGAACCCACGATGCGATTCTTTAGTCAAATTGACCCCCTCAGGAAACACTACGATCTGAAATAATTCTGCTTGCGACTTCTTTCGCCAATTAGTTCCAATCAAATACTTGTTTAACTTTGATCGGACAAATTTCGAAAGAATCTCAGTAAGTATTTCCTGCTTGATAGATGGAGCAGTAATAGTCATAGCGAGAGCATAGTCATCTCGTCCAAAGTACTCTCTTGCTTGTCGATTAAATTTCTCCATAAAATCTATTTATACAAATGGGTATATACGAGGATAAACTTTTGACATAAAAAAACACGCATTAAGCGTGTCTTTTATTTCTATGTGATGGGTGTCACATAAGCGAGTGAGTAGAATGCTTTTTTAGCTCATTTCTTCTTCCAATGACATTCGTTCCCAGATGTGGAACTTCTCTGGTCTCTTAATGCTTTCTAATCTTTTATCATGAAATCCTAAAATTACATCAGATCTTTTACATCTGAAAAGATACTCGCCGTGGTCGCTTGAAAGAAAATGCTCTTCAGCATCAGACATCGGGAAATTGCTTAAACCCCTAATATCTGATTGCCTCATATCGAAGGAATAAGGAATAGGATTATCAAATCCATTCAATGAAAGAACTTTATCCTTTCGCATGTTGATGGAAAGACTTTTGGTGTCTAGGAAGAATTTTATCTTATCTACGACTACATAGATTACCGTAATGTTCACCAATAAAAGAAACCAGAATATCGCACCAATTACCGCTATGTTGTAATTATCGCCTTTATCTAAACTAAGTATGACGACAGATAATAGAAGTAGTATGTTTATATTTCTCGTCCATTTCCAAGTCCAATGGTGGAGAATACTTCTTCTTATACTTCTATTTTTCAAATTAATTTCCTCGATTTACTGTATATCTAATTGAAATTTCCAAATTCGAAGTCTTCATCTATCATCCGTCTAATTCTCTTTTCCTCTTCAAGGAAATTTTTTTCATCTTCTATACCCCAATCTTCTTTGTTTTTTTCGGCGATCTCAGATAAGCGTGTGACCCATTCTCCTAGCTTGGCGACAGAAGTAGCCTGCCAATCTATTTCCCAAGACACATAATCACTAGATAACTCAAATTCGGAATAATCTTTTTTCAGAAATTCACACTCGGTACATAGAACTAGAACATCGTCTACATACACCCTGAATTCACCATTTTTTGCATATTTACCTAACTCTGGATGTAATAGTAGAAACTCATAAGTTTGATTGCTTTCCCGTATAACGCAGCTCTCATGATGACTGTTAAGCAAACTGCGTTTTCTCCTGATACTTCCTTTAACATAACTTATTGGCTCGTTTGCGATTAGATACTCGATAGCTAAAGTAGTGTCATTTTTTAGCAAAACTTCTTTAATTTTGCTTCTTATGAGATTTAATTCATCATCAGCATATTTCACTATTAGATCCTCACCTTCTTAAATCTGAATAAATCAGTTTCTGCTCTGTTGTCTTCCGGGTCATATCCGTCGATATAGCTTGGTTCATTACCGTAGTATTTCTTGTAGTTTACGCTGTGATGGTCTCGACTGAATATTTCACTCAGCTTAGTATCTTCTGGATATACGACTTTAAGCATCAGCGATTTAGGCAGAGTTCCCTCACCAGCATAGAACTCTTCAGTATTGCCTCCCCCAAGTTTTTGAGTCGCCTCTTTCTCTATGAGGGCGATGTTGAAGTCCATCGTACAATTCCCGTCTTTGAGTACATCTAGACTGATAATCGTGTCTTCATTATATCTCCCACGATAAACATATTTCTCTTCAGTACTCATTAACTGACAAGAATATATGCGTGTATTCAGAACAAATGGGGGTTGTGGTGATTTCTCTGCGGGGAAGAATCTATACTGAAGTCCAGCAAGTGGAACATTCTTGAAACGATCAACATATTCTTCGATGACTCTTAGCATCCCACCATCAAGTAGCTTGAACTTCCTCTGCTTGTGTAAGCGAGCAAAGAATTTGATATTGTCATCCATCGTCCAGAATCTTGAATACCCTTCGCTCTTCGCATGATATTTACACCAGTTCCGTGCTACCCCTGGACCTTTTCCATGATTAGAAAATGGAAGTATCAGAATCTGTTCGTCTGTGAAAAAGCACGAATATGCTGCGTAGTCTTGAGGTTCGATTACGATACGATAAGGAACATTCATTGCGTCTAATGCTTTTGCTGTTAGACGAGAATCAGCTCGACCTTTAGAAACAATATAGATGGGATATATGGGATTAGGATTATCCCACTCTGCTCGCCACCCGTATCTTACTTTTGAGACAGGTTTCTCTACCGTGAAATACGATGCTGTGAGCGAGAGCGTATGATCGATTCTAACTTGAAATTCTAGGTAGTCGTCAAAGGTAGGGATCGTTACTTCAAAGGTTTGCCAGTGAGTGTAACCGTCATTCTGATGCTCAACCGTGTTTGTCCATAAATCGGTTTCTCGTCTATGCTGATTCTTCTCCGCTAGTCGCTCTTTCTTTGAGAATCTGACTTCATTTGACCGTTCGTCTACCCACGCTGCATTCTTATTTTTCTTTAACGACTGTTTGAACTCAAACTCTAGCATCTCTGGTGATAGACGCATTCCAATCATTTTGGCGAATCGATCGCAATCGTCTTTCTTATGACAATGAACTTTGAAGACTTTAGGGAATACAGCTTTAGCAGAGGCAGCTTTTTTCTTTTTCGCTTCCTTGTACTCGACTTTATATTTGTCACCCTCTGATGCAACTAGATCAGTGAGATCATCATAGTCGTCTGGAGTGTAAAGAGCTTTTACCATCGCTATACGCTCTCTTTGTATTTCTGCTTTTTGCCTCCACTTGCTGCTTCTGCTCGCTGCTTATTTATCTTTTCTTGGAGTTTTTGCTCTTTTAATTCATATTGTTCTTGGATGCTCGCTAATTGCTCCTCTGAGATATCTAGCTCAAAGATACCTGTGTTCTTATCTGTAGAGACAAACCCTTCTGCGACTAATACTTTTTGTAGGCGAATTAATTCTTTGTTGAACTTATCTAGGCTAATTTGATTCTCAGATTTCTTCCCTGCAGGATTCCATTCAAACAATGAAGAATTTATTCTCAATTCAGTGAACTTGATTCCTTCAACTCTGGGTTTCATTACCTTCGCATTAGGTGATATCCAACCCTCTCTCCAGCTCTTGAGATCAGAAGCAGTGCTTTGTGAATGAATCAGCTTCCCAATTTTTGTATTTGTCTCACCTACTTTGTCTTTCTCGCTCGTTCTCTGCACCCAACCGTGAAAAAGAGTAAATATTCTTGGTTGATTGCGATGATCAACGAATCCCTCTAAGCAATTAATAATTTTGTTCACTTCATTTAGAGCAGAGACGCTATTCAATGGAAGAGCGTTCACATAATCAAAATTGTCTTTTTTAGGTTTCTTTACGCTAGAGAAGTAATTGATAGCATCACCTGCCCCTGCATATTTCGTAAAGTTTTCTACTCCACCGTACTGAGCAGCACCACTTCCATATTTTATCCAGTTATTGAATTCTGCGTCGTAGGTCGCTCTACCGTTATCAACCGAGACTAGATATTTGTCTCTGATACCTGAGCTCAGTAAGCAAATCTCAACCGTAGCCGCTTTTTTCTTACTAAAAAGACTTTTTACCTGCTTCTCGAGCGTCTGAAGAGTACTGCTCTTGCAGTTTGGAATACTGTGATTACCCATGTTTGCTACCAGTAGTAGTTGTCGTTACAACAATATATTGGATATTTCAGCTATTGAATAGCAGGAATCTCATTAACTACAGGTAATGAGATTTTTTCTAAGCTATTGGAATTATTACAAAAGCGTGGGCAGGTCACGCTTTAAGATGGGTGTCAGAAGAGTGATTTTGGCGCTGTACGATTCAAGAATAGGTATTTACATGGATTACAGCATGTCTCTGCTTTTAGCCTTCTTGTTTCGCAACGCTGTCTCTTTCAGCGTCTCTCTGTTTAGGTGGTAGTACACTTTCTCCACTTGATGCGCTGACGTACCACACGACATTGCTATGTCTTTGAGAGAAATACCTGCGTTCCAACGCTGTGTAATGAAATAATGTCTCAACGAATAGGGAGTGAGCTTGCGATTCGTTGCTTGAATCCCACTGAGCGAGATAACAGCATTCCAGAAGTCTGACTTGTGTCTCGCCGTGAGTCTCTTCCCGTTTTTTGTAGCAAATATAAAATCATCTATACCTTTGTGTTCGCTTATCTCAGCTATACGGCGAAAATAGACTGCTTCCCTACAAATCACCTCTCTCGCCTTGCGCACTTTGGATGTTTCAGCACGAACATTGAGATAAACGATGTCTCGCATATCCCCTTCGTACACGATCTCTTCATACTCAAGTATGTCTCCCCACTTAAGCTGATCTGCTTCACCTGTTCTGAGCCCAGTGTTCGCAAGTATGAGTATGTAATTCCTCAGAACTTGACGAATATGATACTCATGCTCATCTGAACAGTTCTTCTTAGAGGCGTACGAACGCATTGCGGTATGGAGCTTCTTGTACTCAGCATCAGTAAAGGTATCTCTGCGCACATCTGCTTGAAGAGACTTTCTGTTGAACTTCTGAAATTCTAGCTGATCTGGTGTGAAGCTAACGAGACCATTGCTGTATAACCATTTCCACCACATGCGAATAGTGCTGTACTCATTGCGTATGGTGTCGTCATTTACAGCATAGTTCGTCTTCTTCTTGCGAAAGTTGTAATACTCTTTGAAGGTGTTCTTGTGAATCTCAGAGACATTCATGTTTCCATCTAGAAAGGTCAGCATATTCTTTAAGTGAGCGTGAATCGTGCTCAGTCGCCCAGATACTATTTGTCCTGATACTACATCTGACTGTCTATAGTCGATATAGCGATTCACTGTGATAACAACATTCTCAGAGAACACCCTTTTCCCTGTGTCTTGCATGCTTCGTATTCTTATATATTCCTCTTCTGCTTTTTGGATCGCTGTTTCTAGATGTTTTGTTCGGAGGCTTCTACGGTACATCTTTCCCTCAGAGGCTACCCATACTCCAAGCTGATAAACACCACCATTCTGAGAAGTTCTATAAACCTTCGCATGACCACCCATGATTTCATGAGTCTCAGTGAGAAATTTTGTGTCTGAAGTCATAGAAATTTCGCTCAAAAAAAAACACCAATGTCGGTAAACATCAGTGTTTTTAATCCTCACTACATACTGATGCTGTTTTTTATGTTTTTCAATAATCACCAAATCCGTGTAGCGGATATGTAGTTGGCGAAAAAATCGTTGAAAAATCAACAGTTAAAATATTAGTATGTAGTGACTATGTAATGCAAGAAATATTATAAATTTAATTAAATCAAATACTTATAAAAGTGTATTTACTCCCACTCAACAAATACATTGATGTAACTAGTTGTTTTTACTATGTTTTTTTCTATGTATGTAGTAAATATGTAGCTGATGAGACCTTGATTTATAGGCAGTTTTTAGAAACCTTAACACCGATAGATACTTACATTTCCTTCCAAAATGATCCATTACAAACCGTGTAGCTCAACCGTAATAGTAATAATATCAGAATATCTAGAACACAAGATTCACAGCATTCTTGATCTGTGTATCAGTGACACTCAAGTAGCGAGCAGTAGTGTTCAAATGACTATGACGAGCGATTGCTTGGATAGTACGAATGTTCACTCCATTGTCATTTAAGCTAGTCAGAAGACTCCTCCTCCCACTGTGGCTACTGCAATCATTCATACCAATAGATTTGAATAATCGCTTGAACAAGTGCTGAATCGTTTTGGAGTTAAAACCACCACCCTTTTGAGACTGCAGGAGAGCTTGTGAGGGACACGCTAAGATGTACGAGTGCTTCTGTACATAATTTTTGATCTCAGCTCTTACGCCATCACTGAGATAGATAGTTCCTGATCTATTCCCCTTCACTTGATGCTTCTTCAGAAACGCTTGCTCTTTAACTTCGCCATTTCCATCGATCACATCAGCTACTGTGATCGCAGCGATCTCCATAGCTCTTAATCCTGCTCCAAACGAAAGAACTACCGCTAAACGATTGCGATCAGCGTGTCTCGTCATCTTTGTAGCTGCGAGAAGTGCTTTGTACTGCTTCTTGTCAAGAACTGGTGCTTGTTTCATAGTCATAATCCCCAAAAAGTAACCTTATGTTGGGATCTATGCTCTAAGGAAATATTACGGTTGGCAACCTATTCCTCTGGTTTTGTTGAAGTTTTTGTATAACACTGAAGGATATGAGGTTTTGCTTGGTAGGAGTGAATAATGTCACTTTCTTCTCGTTAGATTACTATACTGAAAGACAGGTAAATCTCATTATCGGTAGACAATGAGACGCTGCAGAAGATCGCTTAGGGAATTATTAAGTAGTGAGACACACTAGCACTCGTATTTAAGAAGGAAAGCTCTATGACGAGTTACTATTTAGAATACAGTTTGACGGAAAATGAGCAAGAAGACCTAATTCGAACACTAAGAGAAGCTGCAAAAGCAAACCATGAAGCAAATTGGACTAAGTTAAGTCTAGAAAAGTGGGCAAGGTTCATCGGTACCAACTTCAAAGCTAATCTGGCAAGTTATCACGACCTCGGAGAAGAAACATTTCAAGAGTAAGATTGAGAACAAATTGATGCTGAAAAGTATTTGTTACATAACAGGTAGGGGTGGAAGTATTAGATCGGGACTTGGTGAATATTTAGCACTAAAAACAGATAAACTATATGGTCTCGACGTTAGCCATGAGCTTTTAACACGTGAATTCACACAACAGGTCGCCGAGGTAGCGCAAGCTCTAAGGAAAGCAAGAGAGCTTTCGTCACCTGTAATTGCAAATTCGTATGGTGCCTATTTAGTCCTGCAAGTACTTTTATCAAGAAAAATTGAGATATCAAATCTAGTTCTTATTAGTCCAATCTTAGGCTCCTGTTACTCTGGGAACAGGTTCTTTAAACCGCCGTTTTCTCAACACCTTAATACTTTAATGAGCGAAACAGCGAGTAATCTTCCGAGAAGGACAACTATCATTTGGGGTGCCGAAGATGAAAGCATTGACCAAAATGGAATAAAGAAGCTCACGTCTCAATGCAATGATATTCATTTAATAGAGATCGATAAACAAGAGCATCACATTGATAAACAAATACTCGCCGAGACTTTAGATCGCATTCTTAGTCGATT
>Ga0187219_1000772_pt1 | contig 15499 bp, 10 predicted proteins | sample 13SPOviralmetaG_FD_130162 | JGI IMG/M metagenome (GOLD analysis project Ga0187219, IMG submission 130162) | Marine viral communities from the oligotrophic San Pedro Time Series (SPOT) site, San Pedro Channel, CA, USA - 13 SPOT_SRF_2010-07-21... | ecosystem: Environmental > Aquatic > Marine >... | reverse complement strand
TGAGCCTGTCAATACACTAGTAGAGGTGGACATATAATGGGTGGCGGCGGCGGCGGTACAAATACAGTACAACAAACGATACAAGAGATCCCAGAACAACTATCTCCTTATTATGATGAGCTGTTAGGACGAGGAACATTCCAGTCTTTACAGCCATACACACCTTATCCTTATAAAAGACTTGCTGAGTTCTCTCCATTTGAGCAACAGTCTATGGCAGGGATTGGGCAGCTTGCTAATACAGGAACTCCAGAAGCAATGCAGAATGCCATAACAGGCAGTGAGTATATTGCTTACAAAGATCCTTATGCTGAAGCAATAAGAAAAGATCCTATCACTGCTGCTTTAATGGGTACAATTTCTCAAGCGCAACCTGAGCAGGTAGGAACTCTGGGGGATCTTAGCACCTACGATACTTACATGAGTCCTTATCAGCAAAAGGTTACCGATATAGCTAAACGTGAAGCAACGTTAGCTTCAGAGGCTCAAGGTTCTGACATAACACAACAAGCAGCCTTGGCTGGAGGGCTAGGTGGATACCGAGAAGCCATCATGCAATCTGAGCGTGAACGTAATTTAAACCAACAACTATCTGATTTGCAGTCTCAAGGTGATCAACGGTCTTTTGAGTTAGCACAAAGGGCGTTTGAGGCCGACAGAGGCGCAAGACAGTCTGCTGCACAATTAGGCTTACAAGGGTATGGTGCGCTTCAAACAGACCTTGGACAGCGTATGAGAGCCGCTCAACAGGCTTCTGACCTTGCTTCTCAAGATCAAGCAATGGAAATTACGAGGCTTGCTGAATTGGGTAGGGCTGGTCAAGGGCAACGAGGATTGTTGCAGCAGAGCTATGATGTTGGTTATCAGGACTTCTTAAGACAACAAGCATTTCCTGTTGAGCAATTGTCTCTGTATAGTAATTTGGTTAGGGGCCTGCCTATGCAGCCGGGAACTACACAGATTCTCTATGGTCAACAGCCTACAATGGCACAGCAATTATTGGGTAGTGGTATTGCTGCTGCTGGTTTATATGGGGCAACTCGTTAGGAGATAGAATATGTATAACATCCTTGAGGTTGAGGATAAGATAAAGGGTTTGCCTGATCAGGCTTTGATGAAAGAAGCCCAGTTTCCTAGCGGCGATGTGCCGCAGTTTCTTATTGTCTCAGAATTACAGCGCAGAAATGAAATGCGTAAGTCTTATTCGGCTATGCAAGAGCCAACGCAGACTGTTCCTGTTGCCCAACAGGTAATGGCTGAAGCAGGTCAGGGCATTGCTGGAATGATGGGTGGTAATCCAATGCCTATGCAGGCCCAAGCTCCAATGCCTATGGCTGCCCCTATGCAAGCTCAAACTCCTATGGCTGCACCCATGCAATCTTCTATGCCTGCTCCTATGCAACCTCCTATGCGGCCTCCTGTGCCACAACCTCAAGCTCCGGCTGGGATAGTGGCTATGGCCCCCGGAAGAACTGTTCCGGGTATAAGTTCAGGGGGTCCGGGTGTTGGTAGTAATAATCCTTTTAACATAAAAGATTTCAATCAAAATTGGAGAGGGCAAACTGGTGCTACTGATGGTTTCGTTGATTTTAGCAGTACTGATTATGGAATAAGAGCTGCTGATAGATTGCTGGGTAATTATGATGTCAATACTATTAGGGATATTATATCTAAGTATGCGCCTGACTCAGAAAATAATACTGAAGGTTACATAAATTTTGTTTCTGATTTCCTTAACATACCAGAAGATGCTCCAATTGATCTTAATGATCCTGACGCAAGGCGCTCTGTGCTATCAGCAATAGCAAAAATGGAAACGGGTTCTGATATTTCTCCATTAGAAATTTCTGATGCTGTAAGCAGGCTTACACCTTCAGGTGGTGGGCAAATGAAGAGGAATGCTCCAGAAAGAAATACAGCAAGAGCAGCAGCAGAATTAAGCGCAATAGAAACTGCTACAGCCAACCTTGATTACGCTAATTCTTTAAATAATCCCGCTTCAGTAAATGTAAACACACCCGCTTTGTTAAAAGCCCTTGGTTTAAAAGATACTTCTACTGGTAGAAATAGTAATGCTTTGAATGAGGACATAAATAGATTGAATTCATATAATTCAGAAATTATGAATTTAACTAAGGCAGGAAGAGAAGACATTGCAACATCAAGAGGTAAACTTAATGACCTTAATATCCCTCAAGCAAGTTTTACAGAGAGTGAATTTATCGCTGATGATATAGATAGGCAGTCTTACATAGATAGATTGTCTAATATTGCAGGAGAGGACATAGAGTCCAGAGAAGTCTTAATTAATGAGATTCAAGAGAAGTCTAAGAAGGATGCTCTTAGTGCTTTCCTCATGAGCTTTGGTGCTGGTGTAGCTGGCGGAGATCTTAGTGGCGGAATAGAGCAAGGAAGCAAGGCTGCTCAAGACGTTAAACAAATAGCTGACAAGAGGTTATTTGATGAGCGTAAGTCAATGAGAGATGTTAAGTCTGCTGCTGAAAGAGAAGCGGTTCAGCTAGGTTTATCTGCTGAAGAAGCGGCACTTGCTGGACGAAGGGCCGAGCAGAAGTTTGGTGCTGATCAAGAGGCGCTCAGAAACACTGTTGAATTCCAGAACTACACAGCATCTAGACAACAATTGCTAGATCAGATCGCTGGAGCAAGAGAGGATGTAACTACCATTGCCACTCTCGTGAAAAACGAGGCAGATATCGTTAATGACGCTAATCGCATCATTGAGATGAGGAGAGAAGAGAAAGGCAGGGAAAGAAGGTCTATAAGAAGTTACATTGAAGAGCTTGTGAAGGCGCAGAGAGATACTTTAGAAGCTTCTGTCGTAGGAATTAAAGATCCACAGGCTATAACCAAACTTGTTGATAACTATAGAGGTCTTCTTGAAGCACAATTAGGGCTTCCAAGCTCTAATGTCACTTTGCCTAATCAGTCTGCGGTTGATGAGCTTGTTGATACTTCAGGGTTTAGCTTTAACTGATGCCAAATAGACTAGTTAACGCACCCGATGGCGGTGTGATAAGTGTAAACTATCCTGAAGGCGCTAGTGATGAAGCCATTCTGCAATTTGCTGCGCGTGGTTATGCGAGAGATCCATCTATTTCTAAGCGCCCAGAAGAAGAGAATATCACTACCACTGGTAGGCTTTTTGAAACTGCGAAGGCTGTGCCTAGAGGGTTTGCTTCTGGCTTTCTGACAGCAGCAGAAGGTCTTGCTGAACTCTCTGATGCCGCCACTAATGCTATAGGTCTTGAAGGTCTCATTGATTCTGGTGATGAGAACGCTCTTGTCTATGGCGCTAGACGAGCAAAAGAAGCTATTAATTCTACGCTAGGCGCTGACGAAGCCTATCAAGATTTATGGACTACCAAGTTTGGAGAGGGTTTAGGTTCGTTTGCTACGTTCCTTACTCCCGGCGCTGCCTTTCGTTTGGCTGGTTATGGAGGAAAAACAGCCACTGGTTTAACTAAGTTAGTTGGTGCTAAAAGTGGAGCAGAGGCTGCAACTGTAGCAAGTTTAGCTACAGGTACTGGTGCTGGAGAGCAGGCACAAAGAATTCAGATGGCTAAAGATTCTGGCATTGATGTAAGTCAAGCACAAGAAGACTCAGCTATAGCTTTAGCTTCCATTGTTGGTCTGTCAGAACTTGCTCCTGTCGAAAGATTATTTAGAAAGCTAGATAAAAATCTTGTTAACGATGACGTACTTACTACAATTGGTAGTCGAATTAAGTCTGCTCTTGGCACGGGTGGTGTTGAGGCCGTACAAGAGGCTGTTGCTGGTCTGTCTCAAGACTTGATTGAAAAGAATATATACAATGATGAGTTGCCAATTGGCGAGTCTTTGTATGATGACTTTACTGTAGGTGGTGCGGTTGGTTTTGTATCTGATCTAGCTCTTAACGCTGCTGCTGGCAGGCGTAGAAGAGTCTCTAGTGAAACAGAAAGAGAATATGAGAACAAGCTTCGAGAAGCTAATACTCTAGCTGCACAAGATCAAGCCGAGCTTGTCACTAATATTAATCGTGAAGAAGTTCTTGAGCCTCAAATTATACTGCCTGAAGAAGACAACGTTCAGGGTATGCCCTCCTATGCTAGAAAAATAGCTAGGGATATGGGGCAGAACTTTCCATTAACTACAAGCTTTGGTGTTCAAGAAACAACAGAGACGGTTACTAGGTCAGTAACTAATCAGGCTGGCGAGACCATACAGAGAGAAGAAAATGTTCCTGCTTTCGTTGCAACTGATTCCGATGGCAGAATATATGGTAAGTCATTTCAAAATTATGAGCAGGCAGCGGTTCTTGCTGGCGCTTTAAATGATCAACTTATCAATAGAGCTGTTACCAATTCTGTATCAGATATTATTGATACCTCGCCACAGGCTTATGATCAACCTACCTTTCAAACCCTATCTTTCTGGGGCAACTCTGTCTTAAACCCGGAGAATAATACTGTTACCTCTAACGCTTTAAACATGGCAGCAGGAACAACTATTGATCAAGGTTTTAATGAACAAGAAACTGCTACTAAAGCAGCAAGAAGGATTAATAACCTAGTTGCAAAAGGCCAAGCCCCTGTAAATTCTATGAGTCTTATGACTGCCTCTCAGAGAGCTAACTGGACAAGGTTGGGTAATGGTGAATCAGAAACTAATGTCTTTACTTTTGAAGAGGCTAAGAAAGAGTTGGGCGATGACGTTGCTAACCTTGCTGATATTAAAGAAGACGCAACGATAGAGACAGAGACATACCGAGTTGATAAGGATAAGAAGGGCAAGCCTATAGTGGTTAGCTCTGCTGGTGAAATTATCACACAAAGACCTACGACGCTAGTAGAACGCAGAGAAAAGAAAGGACTAGGCAAAACATCAAGGATACAAACAGAACAGCAAGCACAAACTGTGGCTGCGGGTTTAAACACCAACGTAGGTAGAGCAGTAGATAGAGTTGTATTTCAAGACAGGAAATATGGACGAGAAGAAATTAAGAGATTACTTGAGGCAAAGAATGTAACTGATGATCTCAACTCTCCACAGGTAAAAGCTTTAGCTCAATCGTTTACAGGTAAGTCTGGTGTAGACAAGATGTCTCGCGCAGAGATGAAGCTGTTCTATCTAAAACTAAGATCTCTACCACGCTTTGAGGTAGCTACTAGTCTTCCTGTGTTTGTTCCTAAGATATATACCAGCGAACAATTTCGTTTGGCTTCTCAGCACATCGAGCAGAACCCAGAGTACACTAATGAATCTTTAGCTGAAGCTATTGGTATTAGCGAAACTGATGCTCGTTTTGACAAGAAGATAGAGCAGATTGTTTCTGATCTTAACGCTCAAGGTGTAGAGTCTGTAGAAGTTATTGAAGAAACTGTAATACCTATCGAGCGCAGATTGCCAAATGCTAGTGAAGAAATTACTCAACAGCTTGAGCAACAACTTTCCGAAGAAATGGATAGGCTTAATCTTGGCGATGTTAGAGTTAATGTTCTTCATGCTTTAACCAATGTGGTTAGAGATTCTAATGGCAACCTTGTTTTAGGGGTAAGAAGGTTTGATCCTCGCAGAGATCAAGGTGCTACAACTATTGGTCAGGATGGAAACTTTGTTGTTGATGGACTTCCTGAGGAGGAGCAAGCTCTTTATTCAAGGAACTTGAACGAAGTATTCTTTGGTGTTGATAGGTTGCGACAACTATCTGAAGAAGGCGCTACTCCAGATCAATTGTTTGAGACCGCTAAGTCTCTCCTGAACCATGAGTCAGTACACGCTATGCGTATGCTTGATCTCTGGACAGCAAATGAATGGTCTAGCTTAGAGCGACTGGCAAGGAAGAAGAAAAACTCTCTTGGTCAAAGTTATCTTGAGGCTGCTCAGTCTACATACAGCGACCTAAGTCCTGTGTATCAAATGGAGGAGGCTGTAGCTGAACTAATTCGTGACGGCAGGAATAAGTTTACTGGCAAACCAAGAACGCTTATAAAAAGAATACAGACATTCTTTGAGTCAATGTTAAGTTTCTTGCGTGGTACAGGGTATACAAGTTTTGATTCATTGATTGGAGACATTGAGTCTGGGGCAATCGGTGCAAGAGATAGAGATCAAGTTAGAACTCTAAGGGCTACAGAGGCAGCACAAGGCATCGTTCCAGACCGAGGCATTCTTCCTCGAACAAGAACTACGCCCAGAGGTTCAGCCAGAGATAGGGTTGCTGCGGATATACCACGTATAAGATCAGAGATGAAGGCAAGTGCCGATCCAAATATAGTGGCTCTGGAGTCTCAATTATCTGATGATCAAATCAGGGCAATGAGAGGTGAAGCTCGTCTGTCTGGTGACTTCCTTGAAGTTTCTGGTTTTGAACAGGCTGCGAACAATCAAGACAATGCTTTCTCTAGGGCAGGCTTTGATGTTCATCTCGACAGTGTAGTCAAATCAATTCTGCCAGAAATAAATAGGCGAAGAGGAAAGAAGGCTCCACTTACTGAAGAGCAAGCAAAGAAGGCAGTCTATGACTTTAGAGAAACAATTCCAGAAAGAGTAACAAAGATGGAAAAAGGAAAGGAAACTGCGTCCTTTCCAAGGAATACGTTTGAAAAAATATTCTCAACTCAGAAGAGAAACTCTTTGGCTCAAAGAGAAAGCCTTGAACATAAAGACGTTATCCTCAGAGTTCCCGAAATAACTACCGCTTCTATCCTTCTGAAAGATAATTTAATTACTCCGAAGCAGCGCAATGCTGTGGTCAATAGATTCAAACCCTTTACTCCGTATGACTCTTTGCCACAAAGACTTCTTACAACTAAATCTAAAGCCCTAGAAGCTTTAGGTAAAGACAAGAAACCTAAGTTTGGTAAAACAAATCAAGTAATCAAGTCAGGAAAAATGCCAGACAAAGGCAAGATTAAAGATGTTTTCACTGAGTATATTGCCCTCCGCTTAGACATTCCTGCTTATAGTGGTAAGGGAGCTTGGGTTGTATCTGTTCATGCCGCGAAGCCCAGTAGACCGAATTTTGGTACAAGAGGCCCGTTTGAAGGCGAGGCTGGAACAGCTATCGGATACGAACTCGCAATGTCTGTTAATGATGTTTCTTTCGGAACTGCTCCTACTAGGTACAATAAGGATACAGGCGAAGTAAACTGGGACATTCTAGACAGGGGTGTCTCCATTGGAACTGGATCGAAGAGTACTTTTGCCACTATAGAGGGTAAGCCAGAAACAAATAAGAGTTACGCTTCTCTTCTTAAAGAAGCTAGAGCAATACTCAAAGACATGAAGGAAGGCAAGTCAACAAACTGGAGACAGGTTGGATATGATCCTGAGCGCCATCAATATTTTTATGACAGATCTAACGGTGAACCAATCGTTGCCGCTGACAGGGTCATACAAATAGGCCCATTAGTTCTGGCGCAGAACGCTAATGTCAGCCCAACTGGTGAGTCAATAAGAGCAAGACAAGAAGACTTTGCTTTCTCTCGTACTCCAGTCACTGTTCCTCCTGTCGAATCTGACCTGCCCACCTTACCTATTGGTGATGTGGAAAGAGGACTCTATGCTCTCATTTCTGCTACTGGTGGTAGCCCTACGTCCAAGCAACTTGCTGATGTTCCGGGCGCTCCTAACAAGCGTAGTAAAGTTACAAAGAAAGGTAACAAAGTTCCTGACAATGAGAGGGATAGTGAAGTAAGAGCGATCTCTCTTGATGAATTACGTCAGTATATGAGAGAAGGTCTTGAGGGTTCTGAAAACTTACAATGGTATGATCAGTTTGGCTCTGGTCTTTTAGATATTGTTGGGCCAGCAAACATAGAAGAAGCTTCCGTTATCTTTGGCATAACCTCTCAGCAAAACTCTGCTGAACAAAACCTAGCCGATACGCTTCATATCATGTCTGTCGCCAGACGTATTGATCCTGTTGAACAAACATCTAAGTTTATGAAAGAGGTTAAGCAAGGAAAGAGGCCGGGAGGACAGAAGCTTAAGATTACTGGTGATCAGATAAAACGAATTACTAGAATGTATAAAGAAGGTTTTGCTGACGCAGGTCTAAAGACTAGTACCTATATGCAATTGATTCAAGACAGAGCTAGGAATAAGTTTAATCCTTTCTCTGTACAAGATGTTCATATGGCAAGAGTGTTTGGATTTAGAAGAAAGAATTTTGATAAAGACACTGGCAATCTTGTTGATTCAGCTATGATTCCCGGTGACTTGCAGTATAGATACGCCCAGTACCTTACATCATATCTAGCAGAAGAGTTTAACATTACCCCTAATCAAGCGCAGGCTGCTCTCTGGTTCTATGCTAAGAGTAATCTTAGTCCGAAGGCGGATAAGAAAGAGGGTGCTGGTACTTGGGAATCTGCTAAGAGAAAGTCTGCTAAAGAGATTAGCGCCATCGAAGATCAGATTGCTGAGGGTGTATTTAATAAGAATGAATCAATAACTCCTGCTCTTAGAAAGGGAGTTAGGCCGCGCAATGCTGTCAAGGTTAAACAGAATCCCTATACAAACTTTATTAATATGCCTGAACTGGAAGCTCTCGCTGAGGCTAGAGCGCCATCAGTCACTGTGTCTGCTAATCCGGGGAACGCTAGAGGGTATGGGTTTCCTAGCACTGTCACCACAGAAGAGCTGTTTGATTTCCATGAGCAAGCACTAAGCGCAATTACTGACAGGGATGGACAGATACCTTTTCTTAGAAGACTTGGCATACCTCACAAGATAGAGCTTACTGCTGGTACTTACGAAGGACTTGAGCCTTCATTTCAAATTAAACTTCTTGGTGGTACTAAAGCGCAAGCCATACTTGCCACTAGTGTATTGGGTGATGCTCTTCTTCAAGACGCAGCCATTGCTGTAAAGCCATCATACAAAACGGGTAGTCAGGTTGGCCTAGCTGTCAGAAAGCCTGATGGTTCTGCTTTTACTCGTGAAGAATTAGAAGCTATAGCAACTACAGCTAACCCTGATAAAGATCCAGAGGGTATGAACTTTACCGCAGTTAGACCAGACACATTAGTGTTTATGGATGGCAGAACATTTGATCCTAGTGTCGCTGAATCTTACACAGAAGATATGCTGGAGGAATTTGGCACTAAGCTGTTGACATCTCTTGACACAGGTTTACAATATGACATTCAAGCATATTATCAGGAGAGCGATTATGTTGGATCGGAAGACTATTCAGGAAACATTAAGCAAATTAGGGATCAAGGAAGCGTCCCCGGATCATCCGGTATATTCGACACCCTTGACCGTGAGCTTTATAAACCGTTCTGGGACACCTACACCCAAGCAGCAACGCGAATCGGATTTACTCCAGAAAGCACAGCAAGACCAAGAGTAGAAGAGTTAGTTCGTGCGCCTCTCTCTGAGAGTCTACCCCCTCCTTCGCTAATCTCTCAGAACGCTATCGACAAGGCTGTTGAGCAGAACCTTCAGGACGTAGCTGACGCTAATTCAGGAGCCGTTCCTCGCTATTCAACCAAAGCCTCACCCGAAGCCCAAGCTGTGGCTAGAGACCCTGAGATAGGCTCTACGATCCCTCCCGGTATGGAGGATGCATACTCCCGCAAGAATGTCCCTGAGTATGAGCCGGACTCTGTAATTCCAAAACTGGTTGATACTAATCCACAAACTCAAACTGCTTTTGAAGTGTATGAGCAGGCTACTGGAGACACCAGTAGATGGACGTACTATACAACTAGATTTAGAAAAGCATTTATCAACAAGTATTCGCGTATTGAGTCTCTATCCAACGATAAGTACATCGGTGATGCTGTTGGGTATCTTGCTGATACGAGCGCCAATGCAGCACTAATGTTTAAAGACAGGTCTAGAGGCATTGCTGCGTCCACTATTAAGTATGGCACTCCAATATACAGAGATGGACTGACTAAGGTTGAAGACTTTGTAAACAGCAAGGGCGATAAGATAGACGGAGTCATTGGTCTACTAGCTCCTCTTCAGCCAAGCGGAAATATATATGGCAAAAATCTTGAGGAAGTTGCACAAGCATATGCTATTGGTAGGCGTGTTAAATACTTACACAGCAAGGGTAGATATACCGACAAGATTCCTGTTGGAAAAGAAGATGAATACTTAGCAGCATTAGAGAAAGAGGCTGACAAGTACGTCAATGAGAACGGCGATTCAATCATACGAGAGTGGTATCAGAACTGGAGCGAATACAATGATGGCATTGTCAAGTTTTTAAAAGACACTGGCGTTATCACTGAAGAGCAAGGTTTAGAGTGGGCGAGTATGTCCTCCTACTATCCGTTCTATATGGAAGCGGATGGTGAGACTCAAGGTGTAGACCTCTTTAGTGGTATGTCTGCCGCACCACAGACTGTTAGCAACGAAGAGTTTAAAGCGGTAGGTAAAAGTGGTAAGCCTCTCAATGTATCTATGTTCGATGCAATAGTAAGAAACATTACCGCTGCTATTGATATGGGCATGACCAACGTAGCTTACCAGAGAGTGGTGAGAGATCAGATTCTCCTTGGTCAGGCTATAGAAATCCCACAAGGGGGTTCTGTAAACAACAAGTACACTGTTAACTTTCGCGTCAATGGAGAGAAGAGAACCTTTGAATTATTAGATCCTCTGACGTTTGAGGCTTTGAAACCGATTTCTGATGGTGAAGCTTACGAGATAATGGCAACTATTCTCGGCGCTCCTGCAAACCTACTTAGAGAAACTGTCACAAGAGATCCCGGCTTTATCATAGTCAATATGATGAGGGATACCCTGTCTTCCTATGTAACATCTGGCTCTAAATATAAGCCTGTCATAGATACTGTTGCTAACTTTGGCAGTGGTATGGAAACCTTAGAAAGGTACGGGATTGTTGGCGGCTATGATTTGGTAACTGATCCTAAAGATCTTAAGAAGTTTTTTAATAAAGAGTTAAGGCGTAGAGGTCTTGATCCAAACCAAGGTCTAGGGTCTAAGGCTTTTAATAAAACTCTCGGTTCAGTCTGGGATTTGTTAGGCAAAGCCACGACTATGTCTGATGCCGCCACAAGAATGGCAGTTTATAAAGATGTTTTAGCTAGAACTGGTAACGAGGCGGAAGCTGCATTGCAGGCTATGGAAGTTATCAACTTTGCTAGGCGCGGCTCTAACCCAGTAGCTAGGCTTGCCTTCACAGCTATACCTTTCTTGAACGCAAGGATACAAGGTCTTGATGTTTTCTATAGAGCGTTTGCTGGTAAGTATTCGGCAGACAGCGAGGCATCAAGAAAAGCTATCGCTAGTAGGGCAATAGGAAGAGGCTTGTTACTTACAGCAATAACTGGTTTGTACTGGGGTCTTGTTAGTGATGATGATGAATATAAGTTACAGAGCGATGAGGTCAGAGACAACAACTGGATCATTCCGACTGGTACTGGTTACCCCATCAAGATACCTATTCCATTTGAGGTTGGTCTTTTGTTTAAGACTATACCTGAGAGAGCCATAGACGCGCTTTATGGCGAGTCCACTGACACTAGAGAAATGACTGAGTCTATTAGGCGGGGTGTCATGAGTACGCTTGAGGTAAATCCTTTAGGTATTCAAGCTTTTGCGCCATTTGTAGAGGCGGCTTTTAATCACAACTTCTACACTGGTAGACAGATCGTCCCATATTATATAGATCAAGGTCTTGAGCGCGGATTCCAGAGTAGAGTCGGCACTAATAAGTTTGCTGAATATGTTGGCGAGGGTTTGAATGTAAGTCCTATGAAGGTAGAACATGTTATTTCTGGATATTTTGGAACCATAGGAGGCTATGCTCTTGACGCAATAGACAAGACTTTAAGAAGTGAGGCTTTGGTTGGAGACTTGTCTGAAGCAATGCCTGCTCTTGATATACAGCAGTTCCCTTTAATGAAGAGATTCTTTGGAACCAAGGAAGGATCTGGTGTCACTCAAGATTTCTATGAAATAAACAGAGAAGTTAATCGTGTTGTCCAGACACTTAACAGCCTCAAGAAGGACGGAAAAACTGAGGAGTTGCAAGCATTCCTAATGGGAAGAGAAGGTCTGTATAGCCTGAAACCCCACGTTAATATGCTATCCAAAAAGTTAACTGATAATAGAAACAAGAAAGAAGCCATCATGAGACTGGACATCGACCCCGAAGAAAAGCGTAAACTTGTTGACGAGATTGATGCATACAACAATGATTACATTGCGCCTTACATACCTTTATTAAGAGAGACTGCAAATCTGCCTAAGACTAGACTGACGAACCTGTATCTGCAATAACAGTGAACTCTGATAGGGGTATGTAGCAGCAAGGATCTACGTCTTGCCAGTCTCCGCGATCTGTTCTTCCGCCCATGCCGACTTCGTGTTTACACCATAGCATTTCACACTTGGCTATCTTGTCTTTCCACTGGACTATTAGATAAGACTCTTTCCCTGATACCCCATACATTGAACGTGCTGCCATTATCTTTGACATACTTATCATATAGGTAGGGTACTTATTCATCTCAGATGTTCTGCATTTGAATTCCATAAAGGCAACTATCTTGCCTTCTCTTTCAGCAGCAAAATCTAAATGGTAATGAATGGGTAGCTTGCGAAGACTGCAAGCCCACCTATCAGATATTTGTTTTGCTAACTCACTCTCTTTCTTTAGATCCTGCTTGCTCTCGTATAGCTTCCGCGACATGTGTGTTCTCCAGTAATAATTCTAGTAACTCTTCTATGTTTTGTAGTCTCTCCATAATAACTTCTGCTTCTTCAAGCGATGCAAATTTCAGGACAACTTCCATTCGTTTACCTCTTTCATTTGATCCTCGTCCATACTTCTAGCTGGAGGAGGGATTGAAAACCCCATACCTCCCGCCAATATAATTAATGTTTCTATTAATCTTCCGTAAGTCTCGGTGTTGGTGTCTGCACTTCTTTGATTAGGTCTTCTCTTCTGCCCAAACTTGGTGTCAACAACCGTTTCCCCAAAGGTCTGGCACAATATCTCTTCGTGCATTTCCCCTTCCGTAAGACCAACAAAATCTCCAAAAGCCCTAGCCCACTTACGGTAGTATCCTTCTTGTCTACGACTACGAGAGTCTCTGTACTTAGTTATTTCAACAGACAAACCCTTGTTGCAATTTTTTAGCATGCCTGCCATTTCTTCTATGCTATTAGGGTCTGCATGTGCCGCCATAATAATTATCTTATCTATGTCTTCAGTGTCTTCTATCCTGAACTTCATAGTTTAATAACTCCATCATTAACTCTTCTAATAAGAGTCTTTAAAACTAAATACAAGAACTGCTCTGACTGATCAATATCCCTCATGTATTGATTGTCTAGATTGCTTACCTCATATCTATCAAATGCGCTGTGACATTTCATACACAGGTCAGCAATGCAAAGGTCATGCCCCTTAATCCCTTTGCCTTTACCGAAACTGTGTTGCCTCATGCCTGAGTAGTGTGCAGCAACCACAGTGCCATCATCGACACCGCAGTTGATGCAGCTTTGCCCTCTGGCAGCAGCAAGTAACTTCTTAGAACGTATGCTAGAAGGGGATGTCATCGTCTAAAAATTCACTTGAAGATGTTGGCGCGACCTGTGGTTGAGCTTGGGGGGCTTGCTGTGGTACAGGTTGCGGAGCAGGCTGTTGGTACTGAGGAGCCTGTCTCTGTTGTGAGTTAGGGTCATAATAAACTTCAGATGACAATGAAAGATAAGGACTCCCTCCGCCTTGTGGAATTGCTTCCCAAGCAGAGATCTGTATCTTCATTTGCTTTCCATCTTTAGCCATCTGAATCAGTAGCTTCATCATGTCTGGCGTGACTTCGATGTTTCCACTATAGTCTGGTCTGCGTTTTCGGTTGGCTGATGCCGCCTGTGTATTCAAGATGGAACAGCAGTTTCCACCATCCTGTTTAACCCAAAGACCGCCCTCTCTACTGCTGGGATATTGCTTTCTATCGTCCATACATTTCTCCTATTGAAACTTCTTAAGTTCATTACTGCACCATAGCCTGAAGTCTTTAAGCTCTTCTTCGCCCATATCCCCAGTTATGTGTGCATTTGCGTTTAAACAATCGATGATTTGCTTCTTGCTTTCTGCGCTTGAGATCATGTCTTTGAGACCCTCTAGCGTTAGCTTTGTTTGCTCTTCATCTTCCCCAACGACAGGCTCAGAAGGTACTGAATGATCCATCCCTCCCTCTGCCTGCCTCCATAGTTTAATCCCTAGACCAAACATACCGAGACATTTCACAAGGCATCTCATCCTTGTGTCCTGTATCTGCCTGCTGGTTGGGTTAACCACTGAAGCTTTTGACTTACCGCTCTGCATCACGGGCAACCACATTGATCTTTCAATGTAATCTTCGTGAATCATTTCCTCATTCAAGTGAACTCTGACTGTGCAGTTAACCATCACTGACCCATCAGGATGTCGAGTCTCTTCATGAAATGTATAAAAACTTGAGGGGTAATGCGTAACAAAAATACACCAAGCATCTGCCCAATTGAGATATGAGTTACCATCATATCCAGTTTGAAGCATCCCCTCTAGATCAATATCATAGAGCTTAAACCACATATCCCTTATTCTAGTGTGCGACATACCCACTCTCCCTTATCATTTTAACAACCTCATTTCCTTTCATTTTGTAAAAGAGAGAAACGCTCATATCTATTTTTATCCTATGACCGTTGACAAAAATTAAAACCTTCTCCCCATTTATCTGAAATTTAACAGCATCAGTTTTGAATTGACCCATGATGCCTATCGCCTTTCGATAAAAATCTTCATCCTGTTCTAACATTACTCCTCCATTGATCGCAAAATTGACTGACCCTACAATAATCTTGCAGACATCTTGTTGATTCACCTTGGCGATGCTCAACAAATAGTTTCTCTGAGGATTCTTTGCAGTGTTTATCTGCCTCTTCCTCATTGTCATACAATTTTATTGCCCTCTTTCTACCTTTCTTCATGACCGCCCACTTCTCGCCACGCAACCACATCTGCTTATCTGTACAAAATGCTACAGGTTCGCCCAACATATCGGCTAATCTAGCGTCAGCATGTTGATCAAGATACTCTCCAACGATGGCGGCTTGTTTGTCTGGCTCAGTGATAGGAATATCAATGATAACTATTGGGGCTTGGGGGTAATTGGCATTGTTCTCTGCCTCCCTTTGCTTCCAATCTCTTAGCACCGCAACTATCTGCAACTCAGAAACTTCTTTCTTCTTTGCATTCCTTACTAACCAAGCGTAACAATTAAGCTGATCAACCCATTCTTCTTTGCCGTATATGACCGACCAAACCGATGTGCATTTGTAGTCAGCTATAGACACTGTGCCGTCTGGGTTTTCTTTCTGCACATCAATAGCACCAGAGATCTTCCAATCTTTGTGCGTGACATACAGCCTTTCCTCTAAGATATAATCTGAGGAAGCTTCAGCTTCAAACATATTGTGAACGGCAGTCCCAAGCACAGACCAAAGCTTATCACTC
>Ga0187219_1000770_pt1 | contig 15515 bp, 27 predicted proteins | sample 13SPOviralmetaG_FD_130162 | JGI IMG/M metagenome (GOLD analysis project Ga0187219, IMG submission 130162) | Marine viral communities from the oligotrophic San Pedro Time Series (SPOT) site, San Pedro Channel, CA, USA - 13 SPOT_SRF_2010-07-21... | ecosystem: Environmental > Aquatic > Marine >... | reverse complement strand
TTCTCCATTATTTCGATATATAGGCTTGTTTGGTATTAACAAAGCTCCCATTAATATCTTTTTTTCTTTATCTATTTCTGCAAGTTTAATTTCATTACTTTTTAAAGCAATAAAATCTTCTTCAATGGCAGGACTTTCAACTATGGATATTGCTTCAATACCAGATTCTTCTTGATTTTCGTCAAGTATTAATTCGACTATCTTCATATTTTATATAACGTTATTAATTAAAAATTTTGCATTTATATTGTTGCTCCTTCTACAATATTTCTTTCAAGCCCTTGTGCAGTCGTTACATCATTACTTACAACGTATGCTCTGACTGGTTCTTGTGCTTGTGTTCCTAATGCATCTGCTAACTGACTTGTTGCTCCTTGACCTACTACATTAAATGCAGGAGGTGTTGCTGGTGTTGGAGGAACAGGAGAACCACCACCTACTGATGCTCCTGCTGGAGGTGTTGGGTCTGGTGTTGATGTTATTGTTTTTATGTTTGCAATACCTGCTGCAGTAACTGCTGCTGCACCAATAAATCCAAATATACCTCCTTGAGCTAATGCCTTTGTAGCACCTGCATAAGTATCTCTAATAGCTTGTACTATTGCTATAGCTTTACCAAACTTTGAGTTTTTACCTACAATAGTTGCAAGATTTCCTAAAGTTTCAGTCATTTGTGCTTCTTTAGCTTTATCTAAATCTTTTTGTATTTTAACTTGATTTCTTGCGCTTTCTTCTGAATAAGCATCTAATTCATTTTGAGCATCTTGAAATGCTTGAGTACCTGCTTGATATGAATCTCTTTTTTCTTTTAATCTTTTTTCTTCTAGTTCTTTTTCTATAATTGCATTAGATTGTTGTGCTTGTAATCTTAACACATCATTCTCCATCATTTCAGCATTAAAATCTCTTTCTGCTTTTTGTCTTTCTGCAGAAGCATCTGTAATAGATTGTTCTAATTCTAATTTTTCTTTTTTCAAAGCATTAGCATTTACATCTTGTTCTGACATAAATCCAGTTATTTGTGCTTCTATTGCAAGTTTTTCATTTTTAGCTTCTTGTAAAGCAATAAAATTAGCATCACTTTGATTTTTTTGATATTGTGCTTGAGCAGCAGCTAGTACAGTATCTGCATTTTCTTGCATTGTTTTAGCTTGTTCTTCTAATACCTCTTTTAGTTTATTATTAGCTATAATTCTTTCTTCAATAGTATTAAATTCATTATCTCTTAATTGTCTTTGTTTTTCTGCTTGTCTGTCATAATCTTCAAGTAATCCTTGATTTATAACTCTTGCTATTTCTGCATTTTTATTTAATGTAACAAGTGTTTGTGCAGCTTTGACATTTTCTTTTACATATTCTGTAGTAGCTTGTATTAAAGTATGTACGCCTTCTCCTACTTTATCTACAGTATTATCAACTCCTGTCAAAACATCAACAAATTCTTTGCCTGCTTGATCTAAATCTTCTAAAGCCCCTTTAAAATCTCCACTAAAAACTTTACCAATAGATGTTCCTAATAATCGAACCATATCTAACATAGATACAATTCTTTCGACAACATTTTTTACTAAAGCATTTCCAAAGTCTTTCATATTTTGTATTGGGTCTTCAAAAGATGCTCTAAAATATTCTTTAACATTTCCTATGTTGTCCCCAATAAAATTGAAAAAATCATTAAACATTAAAGACATAGTTTCAAAAACTACATTGAATGTATCTATTACTTTTTGATTTTCGTTAAATACCTGCACAAGTTTAGCAAAAGCTGCAATAGCAAGACCAATACCTAAAGATTTTAATGCAGTACCTAGTTTAAGAACTCGATCTGTTGTTTTTTTTGTTGCTTTTTCAACACCTTTCATACCGTCTTTAGTATCGGTATTTCCATCTTTAACTGTAGTGTTTAAAGTTTTTATTTCATTAGATAAACCTTCTACTTCTTTTTGTGCTTTTTTAGTTTGCACATCTAATTGGACTTGTATTACTTCTGCCATTTTATTTCTTTTTTAATTTGTTTAAATCCTTCTTTAAAGGTTTCAGCTAATTTATATTTGCCTTGTGCAATTCTAATTGTTTCTGTTTCTCCGTCTACGATCTTTAATAACTCTAATATATTTTTTATCATAATTCATTTAATAATTCCATTGAACTTTCTCCTGTTATTAAATTAGTAGTCATATTGTTTATGTTATAACTCTGATTATTAATAACTACCCTATCATTCATATTTAACTTATAAATAATCTTTAATGGTAAATAGGCTTTTAATTTTGTTAATCTTCTTTTACTATTAAATATGTCTTGTATGTATGTCAAATAGTTTTCTTGAAATAATGTTCCTGTAAAATCTGTTTCTAAACTATATTCATTAATTTCTAAATAAAAGTTTATGTTTTTTGTACTTGTTGAAGAACTTAAACTTAAACTATTGCTTGGAACATAATAAGAAGTTAATTTTGAATGAGTACCTGATAAGTCATCTTGAAATGATATTGGTGTTGTTCCAGAACCAGTTTGTCTAATAGGATAAAAAATTAATGGTTTACCAAAAAACGCTTCAAGGTTGTCATCTACAAAATATCCCCATTGTATCGTTGTCTCATTGTTTGGTGCAGATAGTGTAGTGTCAGCATCTACTAATCTTTCGTATTGTAAGTGTTCAAAAGGTAGTGTTACTTTGTAAACAGGATTAGGAGCATCAAAATTATTACCTATTGTTGCATTACCTGTAAACTGTTCAGCTCCCCAGCGTTTACCTTGTAGTTGTTCATATTGTAAAGCTAATAATGTTCCTGTTCCCTCGTAAGCAAACTCTATTTCTCTATATGGCAAAGCTACATTTACTTGACCTGTATTTGTATCTACATATTCGCTTATATCATAACTTGTTCCTGCTGTATAAAAATCATCTAATTTCTGTACTTTGATCTTGCCAAAGTCTGCATCTTGTGCATCACTAACATAATAAGCTGTTAAATTAAACATCTTAAATAAACCTGTAAGAAAGTCTAATATTTTTATATCAGGTATTTGTTCAGTAATTATGAATTGAAGTGTAGCAGTAGCACTAAATGAACCTGTATCGTATGTATCGTTCCATCCAGAGCCATCTGCAAAACCTGCAAAATCCCATTCTATTTTTGAGAAGGTTATATTAGCACTTACTCTTATTATAACTGTATAAACGGCAGCATCCATAAAGCCCATATCTGCAGGGTCGTAAGTATTGTCTCCTGTTTGTTGTGTGAATGATGCCCATACTGTACCATTACGATTTATTATCACATCATAAGGTTCTGTTGAAGATGTTTCTAATGTTAATTGTTGTAGTATAGTAGGTAAATAACCTTGATTAATTATTATACCAGAACCAGTTACGTTAGTAGTTTTAAAGGTAATTGTTGACAAAGGGAATGTATCTACTAAAGTAGGAAATGTAGTAACTTGTTCAGCAGGTTGCACTAATCCTTTTTTTCTATGTAACCACATATGTAGATTGTAAAACTCTGCATTACTTGTACTAAAAAAGTCATCTGTAAAAACTAAAGAAGGATAATTGACTGTAATAGCTTCTATTATTTCATATAATCTTATGGCATATTTTAAATCTTTCCAGTACACACCATTTGAATTAGTACCTCCTCCTGTATGCCAATATAAATTACCATTGTCAGTACCGTGTGTTTGTGAATCGTAATATAATCTTGATATTGTTCCACTTGCTCCTGATGTTATTAAAGGACATAATATAGCGTTACTTGTATTTTGTAATTTTGCTTTTATATTTGTTGCATCATAGTTTAAATTATATTGGTCTAAATCACTTAACGCACCAAGTTTGTCATCTCCTAATATGTCTTTTATGTTTACTGTTTGACCAAAGAAAGTAATACGATAGGCATAGGGTTTATTTAGTTTTAAGTCTACACCATCAAGTCTTATATAACCTTGTTTAAAAGCTACATTGTTTAATTCTATTTTTGCATCTCTTTTATTTCTTGCATCAAAAGCACTTTTAGTAAAATCATTAGGGTTTACTATATTAAAATTATAATAATGTTCAAATACTTGATTATTAGTTTTTGAAGCTGGAACTGTAAACGTTTTAGTAAATTCAGTAAATATCTTTGCAGGGTCTTTTATGTTTTGTATTGATTGATTAAAGGAAACCTGTTCATCTTTAAATAGATCAATTCTTATATAATTTATTACATTTATGTCAGGGTCATTATCAATATATAGTTGTAGTTTCTGCATTATCTAATGTTGTTTATGTAATCAAATGACATATCAAAATCAAAAGTGTATTCTATTAGTTTGTCGTTTAGTGAAGTCTTTTTTACTAAATTGTTTTTTTTAACATTAACAGGGACTACTTCATCTTGACTTGGATTAAATGGTTTTGTTCTTGTAAGCCAAACCTGTTCTGACAGCATTAATTCTTCAAACCATTGATTGCACCATTCAGGATAATAACCAGAACTTAATGTTATGCTTGTATTAGCTATTGTATTGTAGTCTTGTTTGGTATGTACATTTTCATCATAAGTTCCAGTTGAACTAATTATATTTCTTTGAAATTTCTCTTGTTTTTTATTTGTGGTATTTACAGATTTTAAGAAAAACCAAATGTCTTGTAATGCACCATATTTATTTACAAATGTAATTTTATGACCATCTCCATATTTTGTACAATCAACTCTTACTATATTCATTTTAGTTCCTGCAGGACTTCCTACTATTTCGGTAGCAGTTGTTGAATATACTTGATAGCCTAATTGCTCTAAAACTGTTATATAAGGAATATATCCTCCTTCATTATTAGGAACATAAATATAATATTCATTGTTTGTAGTTCCGTTAGGGTCAGGACTTACAAGCCAAGTAGGGCGTGAACCAAAAGGAACAACAGGATTTGAACCCTCCATAAAAGTTCCATAAGCATCATAGCCTATATCAGTAAACGTATCTGTTGTCAATGCAGTTCCAGTTCCATCTGTAGATGCGTGTGATGTTAATGTAGATATAATTGCTAACGTTTCAGCACTATAAGTTCCATTAAAAGTAATATCAATAAAATCCCTACATAATTCTGCTATTTCCCAAAGCATTGTTTTGTTTAAAGATGTTCCTTTTACTAATGTATATTGTATAGTTCCATCAATACTAATAGTTAGTTTAGCAGAATTTGGGCTTCCTGTATCTGCTGTTGCTGATTTATATTGTGGACTTCTTAATGCTATTGCTGCCATTGTTTATTTTTTTGTTCCTAATATTATTCCTTTTTCTATATCTAATATAAAGTCATTTACTAATTCTTCTGGCAGTCTTTTAAAAGCTGCTTCAAATGGTTTAGTAAAAAAGTATGTAGGTTTAAACCCTTGTGCGTATATACTTCTCTGTAATACAAATGCCATACTCTTATAACTTCCTTTTTTAAATTTACCTTCTTTATCTCTAAATCTTATATTCTTTCTTTGAGCCCAGTCTCTTAAAGGTTGCATTGGTGGCATCTTTTGCTTATAACTAAACTTACTGTTAGGAGCTTTTTGTCTGCCTCCTTTTATTAATGTAGGATTAGCACCCTTAACACCTTGATCTTGGAATATACCGTAATCTTCCATATAGAAGTCAAGTATAAATCCTTTTTGTTCTTCATCTAATGTGTATCTTATTGATTCATATAATGCTCCTCCCCCTTGTTTGTTTTTAGTCAGTCTTGTTCTGGCTTGTTGCACAACATACCTTCCAAAATCATTAAGAGCCTTATTTATATTTTCAAAGTTCATTAACAGATTCTTATGTCGTTATAAATTACAATATCCATTGTCGCAGTCCATCCTGCTAATTGGTTTTCAAACCTATCATAAAATGGTTCACAATTTACAGGACTATCTAATTGATATTGGTCTTTGTATAAAGTACCCATTCTTAAAACTTGTATTACTTTATTTAATACTGCTAATTGTGTGTTAAGTATATCTTGTTCATTATTGTTTCCTATAAACCTATCTTCTGTTGGTAATTTAGATTGATCTACAATATCCATTGCAAGAATGCTTATGTTAAACGTAAGTGTTTGTTCTTCTTGTGTTACGTTGTTGACTATAATGTGAGCAAGAGGGAATATGTCTTGCTTGTTAAGGTTAACATCATATAGGTCTCCTGTAGTTACTGTATTACAATTTATGTCAGCTAAAAGCTGGTCTTTTATTGTTTCAGTTAATTGGTAAAATCCCCTTATTCCTTGTTGGCTCATTTAAACTTACTTTTTATTTGTTTCGATTCTAATTCGTTTTTGTCTTTCATAAATGCTAACATCATTAAACATTTATGCATTTCTAATTTTGTGATATCTTCAAATCTTGTAATATCTCCTCCAGCGAGTCCGTAAAGGCTCGAATACCATCCCCACTTTTTTGCAAATCCAGCACGTCCAGAAGTTGTTTCTCCTCCTTGTTCTCCAAATAATTCATCATAGTTTTCGATAATTCTATCCCTAAACGATAAAAAAAAAGTATAGAACCGAATACAGCATCCATAGGCATTGTAGTAATTCTGTCTTTTTTATCAGGGTCATAGTCCTCTATTAAATACTTGTTTCCCAGTTTTTGTTTGATAGGTCTGTATAAGACATTCATTGCTATTTCTATATTATCCCAGTCTCCCATATAAGTGTCAAGGTCAATATATTCTCCTAATGTAATTTCATCAAGATCAGGAACAAAACCATACTCTACATTGTTAAGCCAGAAGGACTGTACTAAATCAGGTTTCTGTTCAAACATATCTGATATTATTCTTGTAATACGTTCTGCATCTGACAATCTTATGTTAAGAGCATCTTGAGGTTTTACCCTACAAAATATCTCTATCATTTTAGTCTGTATAAAGTTATTATCCTTTGCTTTGTCTTGAGCTTTTAAGAACCTTTGATATTGCTTTAGTGTAATCTCATTAAGTTCGTTAGGAACGTTTATATTAGCTTTCATACTTATATAACGTAATTAAAGTAGGATTTTAGTATAAAAAAAAAGGTGCTATTTCTAACACCCTTTTTCCAAACAAAACAACTCAATTATATAGTCACTCACTATAATATTTATTTTCTTCTTTTATTAATTCTAAATCATACAAGGCTTCGTTCATTCTTTCTCTATATTCACTATTAGCCATTTTAGAAGCTGTAAGATCATTTTGTAAACCTGCAACGTAAATTGAATTATCAATAAACGCATCTCTTAATTTTAGAACCTCTTTGTTTTTAGGTTTTGCCTTTAACCACTTTTTAATTAGTTCTCCAATTAATATTTGATTGTTGCTGTATTCTAAATCTTGTATGTTCTGTATTTTGTTTCTCATACTGCCATTTCTAACAAATGTAAGAAAAAAAACAATGCAATATAAAATACTGCCCAGCCAATAGCTGCATAACCTGCAATCTTTAAAAATGTTTCTTTGTTTTGTTTTTTAGATATTTTCTTTGCAATGTAATATCTTCTGTTTCCGTTATCTTCGTAATAGTATTTCATTATTTTAAAATTAAATTAATTAATGTTGCAATTATTAATAATATAAATGCTACCTTAATTGTGTTAAACATTGTTTCATCCTTTTTTGGATTTCGTCCTTGATTAGATCTGTATTGTCTTTTTTTCATAGTATATCGTTTTGATGTTTAAAGTCTAAAATGTTTTTATAAGATGTTAATGCCCAGTCTTTGTGATGTGGTTTTAAATCTCCGTGTTGTATTAACATTTTTAAAGTTGTTTCAACATCTATAATTTTAAACTTATCTTCTAATTTTATTTTATTTACTGCCATTTGTTAAGTATTAAAAAGGGAGCTTTTACACTCCCTGTTGTTTTTAGTTAATTAAGTTTTCTTGAAATTTAATAAATTTCTCTGCTTGTTTTACAGTATTAAAACTTTTGTATTGTATTTCTTGTTTTTTAGTTCCATAATCTTTGAACCATACAAGTTCATACCAAGTTTCATCTCTATCATCTGTGTATTGAAACAATTTGTGTTTGTAAAATATTAAGTTCTTTTTCATTTTGTTTTGTTTATATAACTGCTTCATTGCAATTATACTGCAATATACAACTATTTTTAATATAATCAACAAAAAAGTTAATAAAGTTTATTCAAACTCTATAATGTCACACTCCCTACAGTAGTAGTAGTCCTTATTGTCTTTACCTGAATATATTGTCATTGTCTGTTTACATTTTTTACATTCCATATCATTGTATATAATATTTTCCCCTATTAGGATTTTGAAGCTGGTAACTTACTGCATATCTAATTGCATCAATAAGATGGTTATGTTTATCTATTGGTGTGTTAGATTTCTTCTCAAGCCAACTATAGTTGTTTAGTTCTTTGATTAAGTTTATGCTTTGTTCATCTACTATTAAATCATAGTCTTGTAATAATGATATTCCATAAGTTATAGAACCAGCTCCTTTAATTGAAGAAACTATATTACACCCTTTTTGTTTTAATTCATAGATCAGTCTTTTTTCTGCTGCATCTCCAATTATTAAATTGTCTGTAGCGTGTTTCATATTCAAACGTGCTATTTCTGTTGTTGTTAAACCATTTAAGTAAAAACATTCTTTTAAATAAATAATCTTTCTTGTTGTATCTATATTAGTTTCTACTAATGTGTTAGGGTCATTAAATCCAAAGTCTTGACCAAATACACTAACGCCCACTTTTTTAAATTCTCCTATTGACCAGTTAGTTAATATAACACCCTCTGCTTTATTAAGCCACCCTCCAAGCATTTGATGTTTATATTTTTCAGGTCTACGTTGTTTAATGTTCTCTATTTGGTTTATATAACTTTCTGATAGGTTCTTTAAGTTGTCTAAATAGGTAGTGTGTATGTAAGTGATATTATCTTTTGATTCATTTGTGCCTTCTTGTATTCCTTTATCTTCAAAGAATCTTTTGTATATCCAATGTTCTTTAGTTGTAGGATTTAGTATTAGTATTACTCTATTATGTTTGCCTTGTTGCCTTACTGATAAATCTATCTTGTCAAATGTATCTTCATTAGTAAGTTCTTCTGCTTCGTCTAATACAAACGTTGTAACGCCTTGTAATGACTTTAGATTAGCTGTTTGATCTCCAGATGATGTTTTAATACCCTTAAAGATTATCTTGCTCCCAGAACGCTTATTTCTTATTTCATCTTTTGTGATATGAAAGTCATCAAAGATTTTAAGCAGTTCAAGTTTTTCAATAAATTCAGGGATAATAGAAATATAAGTAGAAGATAAAGTGTAACGAGTAAACAGTATAGTATGCCCAGCTTCATAAGTTAAAAGAACTAATAAGAGGTTTATGGAGAATGATTTACCAGACCCACGTCCTCCAGTTACAATAAAGTACCTCCCATCTGATTCAGCAATAGGAGCATACTTTTTATTTATTTCAATCACTTAAATTTGATTAGGTCTCTAAAGTTTACGTTAAAGCCATCACTTGAAGATATGTCTACAGATTCTTTAGGTTTGCCATATCTATAACCGAAATATAGATTCATAGCTCTACTGTCTCCTTTTAGTATTTGTTTACCTAAAGTTTTAATTACTTCATCATTATCTATTAAGGCATCAAGTTTTTCAATCAGCTTTAGTTCGTCTGCTTTTTTAGGTCTCCCTGCAAAGCCTTTTGTCGAATGTCCTCCATTGTTTTTTCTATTATCCACAATTAATAAAATATTAATTAATTAATTCTATATATCTATATAACGTAATTTTTAACTTATTTTAAAATAATCTTTTTTGTGCCTTATGTTGTTGTATTCTTTTTACTGCAGCTTCATAGTATTCTTTGTCTATTTCATATCCTGTTAGATCGAAACCTAAATTATGACAAGCTATTGCTATTGAGCCACTACCTAAATGTGTATCTAATATTGTGTTTCCCTCTTTTGCATAATTCATTAATAACCATTCATAAAGTTTAACTGGTTTTTGTGTTGGATGTATTTTAATTTCTTTGTTTTTCATATCTCCTTGCAACATTCCACTCCACATAAAATTAAAACATTTTAAAACTCTGTCAAAAGATGTCCAAGCTAACTCTCCATCGCTAAAATAGTTATCTTGCATACCCTTTAACCAAAAAACCCAACCCCTACTTATAGGTAAATTAAAATAATTACCTCCCCATATAATTTGATTTTTGCTTACCCTAATCAATTCTTTAAAATAATTTTCGGTTGGTTTTTTATTTGTTAATGTGTCTTGCCTGTTCTTGTAAGATTTTTGTTTTGCTGATGTGCCTATCCAATTATCTGTTACAAAAACATCCATATAAGGAGGGTCAACAATAGCCAAGTCAAACTGATTATCTGACATATCTTTCATAGCTTCTAAACAATCTCTATTGTATATTTTCACGCTTCTTCTTTTTGTAAAACTTTATTATACATATCCTCTGTGTAAAGAGCTAATTCATCTATGTCTTTATTAGTAAGATATTTAATACGATGTCTTATAAGTGTTCTTTTGTTTTCATTTCCCACATCATCAATATCATTGATAACTATGTCTTGTATTAGTTCTTTCAAAACATTCTTATTTGTTGTTTATGTTGTTCTATTCGTTTCTTTGCTACTTCAAAGTATTCTTTGTTATTTTCAATTCCTATAAATTTTCTATTTGTATTTAAACAAGCCACGCCTGTAGTTCCAGAACCCATTGTAAAATCTAATACAGTTTCGTTTTCGTTAGTGTATGTTTTTATTAGGTATTCCATTAATGCAACTGGTTTTTGTGTTGGATGACTTTTACCATTCCTTTTTGAATCAGAATTATAATATAAAGTTTGAATTGGAGGTTTATACCATTGCCTATCTTTGCTTTGTCTTATTAAAGGGTTTTTTCTGTATCTCATTTGTTCGCCATTTTTAGATTCAGAATTATTTTTCCTATAATATTTTTTAAATTCTTCTGGTGTTCTTTTTATCATTTGCCTATTATATTTAGGTTGTGATTTATAGAAAACTAAAATATTCTCTACATTTCTCATAGGTTGTCTTTTTGCCAACATAGTTCCTGTAGGTCTGTTTTTAATCCATATCCAATCATACTTATAATTCTTAATATTACTCATCCTCAAAGCAGAACTAAAAGGCTCACTTCCAAATAAAACTGTTGCACCATTAGGTTTAATAATTCTATTTAGTTGTTCCCACATCAATTTAAAGTCAATTACGCTATCCCATTTACAAGCTGTAGTTCCATAAGGAGGATCTGTTATAATAGCATCTATACTATAATCAGGCATATCTTTCATCGCTTCTAAACAATCTTGATTGTATATCATTCTGTTCCTGATATTATGTCTTTTTTTGGTCTGTCTTGTAATAAGCTAAAGCCTAATAATAAATAGTTAATAGCATCTGCATATCTTGTTTCTAATGGTTCTGCTTGATGCATAGTAGGGTCTCCTGCGTGTGCAAGTATTGATTGTATGTGTTTATTAAAAAATACAGCCCATACCTCCATAGGTTCTATACCTATAAATTCAGCAGAACATTTAAAATTGTGTAGTATATCTAAATTCTTTTGTGTGTATTCAGGTTGTTTAACATCCATTATTTGTTGACAGATGTCTAATAGATATTTTTTTGTTTCTTCAAATTCTTGTTTAGTCATAATTCTGTATTGCTTTTTTTATGTATTCGTATATATCTAATTGATTAATAGCATTGTTAAATTGTAATTCTACTATTTCAAATTCAATGTCATTATCTTTTTCAATGTCATCTTCTAATTCTTTTATCAATCTTTTTTGTTCCCATATTTTAGATTGAACTTTTAATAAGGATTGTTCTTTTAGTTTATTCCCCTGCATAAGCTGTTGTGCTATCTCTATACTGCCATTCCCACCCCTTAATCATTAATTCCATTCTTGTAATAAATTCTCCTTCTCTTGCTTTTGGAACTTGATTTATTAAATCTATTATTTTAGATTCATTTGGTTTTGTATTTAGTCTTTCTATTTCTGCTTCAAGTTCTTTACATTTAAGTTCTAAATAAGTTTCCCTGTTTATTCCTTTTATATTCATAGAAGTTTTTAGAATAATCATTTCTTCTATTTCTTGTATTCTTTTATTTGTAGACTTATATAGTTCATAGTTTTTTAATGCCCATATAATAGTTGCGTGGTTTATACTTGAAGCACTATCTTCAAAGTATCTTGACATTTCAGTCAATCCCATATCTAATTTGTTTTTTAATATGTAGAAGAATAACGATCTCATTTCTACTATTTCCCTTTTTCTTGATCTTTCAAATATATTAATACCTGATAGCTCTATTACTTTTTCTGCTATCTCGTTTTGAACAAACCATTTGTTTTCTTTAATCATTTCTTAATTTTAATAGGTTATAACATTCTGCGTATTTCTGTCTTGCCTTACCTTTGTATTCTTGTTTAAATAATTCGTATAGTCTTTTAGTGTATTGATATTTACTTTTGCAATCTTGAAAATATTTTTCTGCAAACTTTTTACCTTTGCCTCTAAAGTAGTTTACGTTATCTGCTGTATCTCCTACTATCATTTGTTCGTAGAAGTTGTATAATGCTTCTTCTTCACTTATGTCTAATACCTTTCTTGTTTTATAGTGATAGTTATACATTAAGCAGGGAAATTGTTTATAGTCCTTATCTATGCTTACAATCATTACATTATCCCTTCCAAATTCATTTGATAGTGTTTGCCAGTATTTAGCTACAAGATCATCAGTTTCTAATCCATATACAAATTTACTGTCGTATGTATCTTTAACGTATTGGTGCATATCGTGTAGTAATGGAGGTAACTCTTGTTTTTTTCTGTTTGCTTTATATACTGGTGTTAGTATTTTTCTAAAGTTTCCTTTGCTTCCATTAAATGTAATCACTTTGTCTATTTCGTATTGTTCTTCTAAATCATTTACAATCTTCATAAACTGTTCATCAAACTTTACAATAGAATCTTCTATGTCTCTATAGTAAGGGTCTTGGTTTTCTTCATCTCTTGTTCTGTAACAACTTGCGAAGATTAAGCTGTCTGCGTCTATTAACAATATCATTTTTTAAAAATAGTTAATTAAACGATATAAACAAAATACTTAATAAAAAAAACCAGCCTTCTCGACAAGACTGGTTTATAAGAGTTGTAAAACACGTCAGAATTACATATTTTAGTTGCACCTAAAACATAGTTTATATCACTTCAACTCTTTACGCTTTCTCGAATTGGTTTTAATCCATTCCGATTATACGTTTGTAAGGTTACAAGTTTTATAGATATTCGAGTCTACTCAACTTGACGCTTACTGTTTTTAAGTTTTATCATTTCTGATAGTATAGGTTTAAATAACCTTTGCTGAAACTCTATAAGTGTAAGCATATTGTCAGCAGATTCATTTTTCTTAAATGCAAAGTATTTTCTACATAAATCTAAATACTTATCATTACGTTTAGTGTTTAAAACATAAACAAAAGATTTAAGCATATACATTGCAGCTTTAGGATTTTCTTTTAGGTCATCCTTAAAAGTGTTGCTTGGGGTCATTTTAAAAGTCATAAATTAAAAATTAAAGGTTAAACATTTATTTCATTTACGAAAGTAAAACGTATGTGTGCAGTAGACGTGCATACATTATATTTTAATTTAAATTTATTCTTGTGGCTTGATTTTCCTTGAGTAAGTAAACAGGTTTGAGTAATCTTTTTTTAGTCCATAGTGTAGTATCTGGACAGTACATATCTACTGGTTCTGGAAGTTCTAATGCATTTAACCAATATAGATAATTACCTTTAGGGTCATTAACGAAATATAGCTTTACTACTTTTTTATCCATTTTCATTAATGCATCATATTTATATTTTTCTAACATTTTTTCTTCATAGTATTTGTTTCTAAATTTCATTTCTATAACACAAGGATTTCCTTTTTTTGTGAATCCACAAGCGTCATAATGTTTAAAACCATCTCCAGTCCATTCTAAATCCCAGCCATCCATATTTAAGAAAGCAACTAATACTTTTTCAAACTTTTTTATTGTTTCAATTCCCATTGTTCCAAACAATATTTAATTCACTAATCCATTTATTTATTAGTTTGGGGTTACAGGTACAAGGTTCGAAGTATTTATGATCGTAATAGGTTGCGTGGAACTGACATACCATTTTAAATTCTTCACGACTAATAGTTGATTTTTTTGAAAGCCTAAATTTTTCCCAGTCTTTGAAATCATATTTATTAAATTTTACCATCTTTTTATTTTTATCTTATTTAAAGAATCACGTCTTTCATCACATCCACAATCTTCTTTACCTAATTTCTTTGCAATGTATTTAGCTATACGTTTGCCTTGACCTATAGTTATTATGCTTATTATTTTTTCTAATAAATCTCCTAATTTCATAATAATTCTTGTATGTCAGTTAATAAATCGTTTCTTATTTCATAAGTATCGGTTTTCATTTTAAAAGACGTATCGTTACTTCTTTTTCTTATTGTACCTTTCTTATAAAATATTGCGTTCTTAAATAAATCTGTTTTTGTAATCCATCCACATATATTAAGGTTATTTGTTTTTTTATTTAAGCTGTTAAATATATATATATCACAATCATAAGTTTCTTGAAAGGCTATAAAATTATGTACAAAATAATCTTTAACATCTACTGTCCTTCCCATAGTTTTTACATCAATTTTGTTTGTGCGATGTATGAAATCATAGCCACCATCAAAACCATTTTCAAACGTATGCTTTTTCTTAAATATTTTTTTAGTTAATACTTCTCCAATCAAACCTACAAACTGTTCTTCTTTATTTCCATTAGCAGAATGTCTGTTACCCATATTATTATTTTTCAAATAATTCCAACATTTTAATTTAAGTTGTTTAGGAATTTCTATTGTCATAATAATTTTTTTAGTTTTTCTTTTACTTTCTTATAAGTATTATAAAGTGAGTAGTAAGGTATGCCAGACTTTCTTGAAAGTTGTGCAATACTTTCGCCACCTTCTATGATCTCGAATATCTTTTTATCATACCAATACATATTGTTTAGTTCGTTTTGTATTGTAGCATAGACTTCTTCATAATTAGCTGCATCAAAGTCTGCTAAAAAATCCCTCATATTGTCTATAGATAACGTATTGACTTTAGCCTCTTTGCGTTTTAAATCAAGGAACAAAGATTTTAATGTCTTAAAAATATAGTAATAATTATAGTCATCTCCAAAATCAATATCTAATCCTTTGTTTATTCTTTTTTGAATTTTGATGTACATTTCTTGTGTAATATCTTCTGCTGTTTCTTTATTACAGCCAAAGGAGCAAACAATGTCAATCCATACTTGATGCTTTTTATATATATCCGATAAGTAATTTTTCATAATTTAGTTTTCCAAAGGGTCATATAAATCCCCAATGATTTCAGGTAGTTCCATTTCATTTACCTTAAAACTAAATGTCTCAAACGCATAACCTC
>Ga0187219_1000767_pt1 | contig 15521 bp, 23 predicted proteins | sample 13SPOviralmetaG_FD_130162 | JGI IMG/M metagenome (GOLD analysis project Ga0187219, IMG submission 130162) | Marine viral communities from the oligotrophic San Pedro Time Series (SPOT) site, San Pedro Channel, CA, USA - 13 SPOT_SRF_2010-07-21... | ecosystem: Environmental > Aquatic > Marine >... | reverse complement strand
CTTAATTGATGTTAATATTGTTTCAGGTCGTCCCCTTACGACCTATGTATATCTCTCTCTTTGCCCCTCATTTCGAGGGGCTTTTTTATGGGGATAGATAAGTTAGCAAGTTAAATTCCCTCGCGCAACATTTGCTCAACCTCCAGCCTGGCCTCGGTCGATTCATCAGGCGTACACATCTCATCTATTTGATAAGCTAGCAGCATCGCGTCATCCTTGCGCTTATCGGGTGCTGTAATCGCTAGAATTAATGCGTTCTTTAGTGCTTTTTTATGGTTCATAATTCACCCCACTGATCCGCCATCGCCCGCGCAATGCCTTTGTATGTCGTTGATCTGATTTTCCACCTGTCTGGCGATGGTGAAGCGTAGTGTATTTTATGCCTGTCTTTTTTTGGCAGGGTCATCATATCATCGTAGACATTATTGGTTTCTTTGAGGGGCTCTAAACCATGAAGCCATAGCCCAGTCTTTTTGGTTTCGGGATGGCCGAATTGATAGGGTTGAATATATTGCGGTGTATCCATGACCCTCGATAAGACACCTACGGGGTTTTCTAAATAAACTTTGTCGCATTTGTCGGTTGCTTCGCACCAAAGATCCAAAGTCCACACCATAGCCTCTAATCTCTCGCGATGCTTTTCTTTTTGGAATCCATAAGTTCTATTCCCAGACACGCAGAGGGCTGTACAGGGCGGGTGAAGCCCTATGAAATCCCAGTCCCCAGATCTTATAGCTTCAACCACATCGCCTTGTATATGGTATGGTGAATCATCATCGCTAGATAATAGGTCGCATGACCACGCATCGTGACCCTTAGCCCTAAACGCTTCCCGAACTTCACCCGAATACTCGCAACCAATTAAAATTTTCATTAACATTCCTCCATTTTGATTTCAGTTTTTAATAGCGTTACTTGGTCTGCCCTCTTGTGAATATATTTAGCCCTTGCCTTAGCTTCATCGACCGACTTCGCATACACTGGATAATCCCCCACGATGCTTTCCTCTACTCTGATTTTAAAGAGCTTTGAAGGTATAGGTTTTTTTCTTATGTCATCGATATAAACCCGCAAACATTTTGAACATTCCAAGGGCTGTCCACGATCATACTTCCGCCACCCTCTATTCTCTTTTAATTCATCTTTTAGATATTGCCCCTTAACTCTGATTTTATACGAGTCTTTGTTGAGATATTTTCTCATTAGGCGTACAAGCTCCCGCCCTTCTTGGTCATTAGGTATTTCGCTAAATGTATAGTTAAGCATTATTCTATCTCCTCTGAATAAATCCCACGCTTGCAGTTATTACAAGTAGTTCCACGTTCACCATAGCCGTGACAATCTCCGCACCTAGCTTCATCTAAATCAGACCCCGTTTCCTCCTCAAAAGCATTTACTATTTCATTAACTCTTGAGTTCGGCTGATCGTCAGGATCAGACCCGCATTTTTCGCAAGGTTCTACATCGCTTATGTGGTGTATGTAATCAAGATCGCATTCACAGTCCCAATAATGGGCATCGGTTACTACGCCCCCAATATTTTCATATTTAGTCATCATCGTTCCCCTTATAGTATAAAAACCAGTATGCCAAGCGCCAACCCCGCCATAGCCCCGCCCAGAATATCAAGAGCGATTTCCCTAAATTTGCTAGGCTTTTTTTCCCATGCGTACAGTCTATCTGGGTCGTGCAGGTGTTTAAAATCTCTCATGTTTAACCCTTTTGTTTGATGTCAGACAATCCAACACCTTATAGTAAATCGTTTATATTTATTGAAATAAAGTTAAGGTAGCTTCCACACAGTCGCAACCAATACGTCCCAATACATCATTTTTATTTGTAAACTCAGTAAATACCTCAAAAGATAAACAACGGTTACCCGTAGGTAGCGAGTCTATAAACGCATTTAAAGCCTTCTCATCACTATCAGATAAACCGCTCGTATCGCCGTACTCAATAGCGCATATCATGTGAGCGGGTATTGTATAATTATATTCAGCTTTTGGGCTTTGGTTTTTTGTCGTTTTCATTGTTAAGTCCTTGTTTTTGTTTTATAATTAAGCTTCTGCCATTTCGTTATATGCTGACATAGTGAGTTCGTGCAATGTCGCATAGGCTAGTTTAGTTGCATGATCGCCAAAGCTGTCGAACTTTTCGTATCCGAAATCGTCTAGCCATTGCTCCCCGTCATCTGTGTTGCATTCAGCACATAACTTAATAGCTTTATAGGTATAAATAACCCACTCATGCCCATCTATTGTTTGCCAGATATACTCCTCCGCATCTGTCCCATGATCCTTCTGCTCTTTGACTGCATCACAAGCGATTGAGTTTGCTTCCTCTTTTAAAAGATAATCGTTTATTTTGAATTCGTTCATGTTATGCCCCTTTAGATTGCCCCCTTAACGGGGGCTATTGGTTTATTGTGATATTACTTTTACGACCGACGAACGATCGATATACTGAATGCCAATGTTAGGTATATTTAATTCGCTGACAGCAATAATACCTATTATGGGTAATGAACCCGTTACATCTACGACCTTCCACTTTTCAGCGTCCGACTCTGTGTTAAGCGTGACGATATCATTTTTATTAATTTTCATTTTATGCCCCTTTAAAAATGCCCCTATTTCTAGGGGCGATTGGTTATAGGTATTTAGCTATCTCTGTTTGAATCTCTTTTATTGCCTTTTTGCTCATTGCAGATCTAAGCATTGATTGCAAATACTTTACAGCGTATTCCTTGTTGCCTGTTGCTGTTACTACTTTTTCCACTGTGCTGAAATGTTTTATGTGTTGCTTTTGCATTTTTATATTCCCCTTTGTTAATGTAATTATTTACATTGATTTGATTATCGACACCTAAAAAATAAAATCAAGTATTTTTTTATTTATTTGTACTGATCTTTTATACAGTAGTTTTAATTTTTGTTTGGAGCTTAGATAGTCGGTTGAATTTTGGTTGTGATTTGATTTGGTGATTGGGCTCTATGGGTGCATCCCTCGTGTACACATTCCAATTTTTTACGCATGACAAGCACAAGCGGGCAGATTCGGGCAGATTTTACGCGATCCGAGCGATTCCTGGGTGGGTCTATTTACCCGCGCGGGGGCGGGCGTACGCGCGCGCAATTATATATAGTTCCCCCCCAAATTTGCAGCAGGCAAAATTAAAAAAAGCTGTAAAAAATATCATCTCTGTAACGCAGCATACATAGGCGTTGTAACAATAATTGCTTAATCCTAAAAAAGAGAGTTAAATATGCAATAATTTATCTTATATTCTATATACGGCAATGTGATGAGTGACACTAAAGATACACCTGTAAAGCGTAAGCGTGGTAGACCAAGGAAGTCTGAGATAACACCTGTGAAGAGAAACAAGGTGGGCAGACCCAAGGGCGAGCACTCCGCTATGATAGAAATGAAACAAAGGTTTCTAGCCAGGAGAGACACAGAGAGCGTAATAAACTCTATCTTTAGAGCAGCCGTAGACGATGACCATAAGAATCAATCAGCAGCATGGAAGTTGATTGTGGATAGAATCTTACCTCAAGGGTCATTTGAGAAAGATAAGCTAGGCGGTAAGCCTATGGTAAACATTACTATCTCTGGTGTTGGAGACACAGCCTCTATTACGGATGAGCCTGTTAATATCATAGAAGGAGATGTCGATGAGCTTGATTGACACCCTTGTGAGACACGAAGGACTCAAACACAAACCTTATGAAGATACTACGGGTCATATGACTATAGGCGTAGGACGCAATCTAAGCTCCGTAGGGCTATCTGACGATGAGGTGTACTATCTCCTCAAGAATGACATAAGACGCTGTGAGCAGGAGCTAGAGAACTCTCAGAGGTGGTATAAGGATTTAGACAGGGTTAGACAGGAAGCGATGATTAATTTATGTTTTAATCTTGGTATTACGAGATTAAGAAAGTTTAAGAATGCCTTGAGAGCGATGGAGGTAAAAGACTACGAGGATGCTGCAGATGAGTTCTTGGATTCGCTGTGGGCAAGACAAGTAGGGAAAAGAGCGTTTGAAGTCACTTACATGATACGAACAGGAGCATATTATGCCAATGGTTAGAGGAAAGAAATACCCATACACTACTGCGGGAAAGGCTGCTGCTAAGAAAGCAAAGATGTCGCCTGCGAAAAAGAAACCAATGAAATCATCTAGGCGCAAGTAATGGCGTACACAAAGCCAGGTCTTCGAGAAAGACTGAAGAACAAGGTGATGGCATCATCTAAGGGCGGTAAGCCTGGGCAGTGGTCTGCGCGTAAAGCGCAGATGCTTGCTCAAGAGTACAAGTCTGCGGGTGGTGGTTATTCAGGATCTAAGTCTAAACCTCAAAAATCTTTGTCAAAGTGGACTAAAGAGGAGTGGGGTACTAAATCAGGCAAGCCGTCTACCCAAGGCAAGAAAGCTACAGGGGAAAGGTATCTGCCAAAGAAAGCGCGTCAGTCTTTATCTAAGGCTGAATACGCTGCCACATCAAGAAAGAAAAGAGAAGATACAAAGAAAGGAAAGCAATTTTCTAAACAACCCAAAGCTATAGCCAAGAAAACTTCAAGAAAAAGATGAACTTAAACATATCCTTATTGGATTGGCAGAAGAAAGTCTGGAACAATACGACTCGCTTTAAGGTTGTTTCTGCGGGGCGTAGGACAGGTAAGTCGCGCCTTGCAGCCTATCTTCTGTTAGTCAATGCATTAAAGTCTGATAGAGGGCAAGTCTTCTACGTTGCGCCTACTCAGGGTCAGGCTAGAGACATCATGTGGAATCTGCTTATGGAAGTAGGTAGACCTGTGATTGAAAGCTCCCATGTCAATAATATGCAGATCAAGCTAGTTAACGGAACAACTATTAGCTTGAAAGGAGCAGATAGACCTGAGACTATGAGGGGTGTAAGTCTGAAGTTTTTAGTTCTTGATGAATATGCGGACATGAAACCAGATGTATGGGAACTCATACTAAGACCTGCATTAACAGACCTAAAAGGTGAGTGCTTATTTATTGGGACACCTATGGGTAGAAATCATTTTTATGAACTCTACAAACTAGCCAGTTTAGGCGAAGACCCGAATTATAAAGCATGGCACTTTACTTCATACGACAACAACCTTTTGGATAAGGATGAGATAGACGCAGCCAAAAGATCTATGTCGTCTTACGCTTTTAGACAAGAGTTCATGGCTTCGTTTGAAGCTAGAGGCTCTGAGATGTTTAAAGAGGATTGGGTTAACTTCCAAGAAGACGAACCCGATACAGGCGATTACTATGTAGCCATTGACCTTGCGGGATTTGAAGAAGTAGGCAAAGCAAAGTCTAAGAATAAAAAGCTTGACAACACTGCTATTGCAATAGTAAAGGTAGGAGAGTATGGTTGGTGGGTGAAAGACATAGTCAGCGGTCGTTGGGAATTAAACGCGACTGCTGAAAAGATATTTCAGATAGTTAGAGATTATGAGCCGATCTCTGTGGGAATAGAGAAAGGCATAGCAAGACAAGCCGTGATGTCTCCCCTTACGGATTTGATGCGTAAGTATCAAAAGTTTTTTAGGGTCGAGGAGTTAACCCACGGTAACAAAAAGAAAACTGACAGAGTTATGTGGGCGTTACAGGGTAGATTCGAGAATGGAGTCTGCACCTTAAATAAAGGAGAGTGGAACATCCAGTTCATGGATGAGCTTTTCCAATTTCCTGACCCACTAACACATGACGATTGTGTGGACGCTTTAGCTTATATAGATCAATTAGCTAAGGTGTCTTACTCATATGAGTTTGAAACACAAGACTACACAGTATTAGATTCGGTATCAGGATATTAATATGCTAGATAGCAATGAAAATCAATTCGGCATAGAAGAAACCTTGGAAGGTTGGGTGATTGGTAAGTGTGATGATTGGCGCGATCACTTTGAGTCTAACTATGAGCAGAAGTTTGAAGAATACTACAGGCTGTGGCGTGGTATCTGGTCTGGTGCTGACAGGAACAGAGAGTCAGAAAGATCTAAAATTATCTCGCCTGCTTTACAGCAAGCCGTAGAATCTTCGGTTGCAGAGATTGAAGAAGCCACATTTGGTCGTGGCAAGTTCTTTGACATGAAAGACGATATGCTAGACCAAGAGAAGCAAGACATTGTTTACTTGCGGGAAAAGCTATTAGCAGATTTTAAAAAGAACAAGGTAAGAAAAGCGGTGGGTGAGTGTTTAATTAACTCCGCTGTATTTGGTACGGGTATTGCTGAGATAGTTCTTGAAGAACAAAAAGAGATGCGTCCTGCTGCACAGCCTATTATGGAAGGGCAGTTACAGGCCGTAGGGGTAGAGATAGCGGATAGAACAGTATGTAAGTTAAGACCTGTTCTTCCTCAAAACTTTTTAATTGATCCTGTTGCGACAAGTGTAGATGATGCAATAGGCGTAGCAATTGATGAGTATGTCCCTGTCCATAGCGTAGAGATTCTACAAGAGAAGGGCGTGTATAAAGATACGCCTTTAGGTTACGCGCCAGAGGACTCGGACTTAGACTCAGACCCAGAACTTACCACGCAACCTACGGATAAAGTCAGGCTTACTAAATATTATGGTCTTGTCCCCCGCCATCTATTAGTAAACGATGATGAGTATGAAGAGGTTGAACAGCTAACAGATGCTACAGAAGACGAAGGCTATTACGCTGAAGCTATTGTAGTTATTGCTAACGGTGGTACTTTGCTCAAGGCAGAGATGAACCCGTATATGATGCAAGACCGACCAGTAGTCGCATTCCCGTGGGATATAGTCCCTGGACGATTCTGGGGTCGTGGTGTTTGCGAAAAGGGATACAACTCTCAGAAAGCATTGGATGCAGAGCTTAGAGCAAGAATAGACGCACTAGCTTTAACAGTACACCCAATGATGGCAATGGACGCAACCAGATTGCCTCGCGGGGCTAATCCTACGGTAGCTCCAGGTAAAATAATACTAACCAATGGTAATCCTGCGGAAGTATTACAGCCATTTAACTTTGGGCAAGTTTCTCAAATTACATTTGCACAAGCTGCTGAATTACAACGAATGGTTCAAACAGCAACAGGTGCTATAGATTCTGCGGGTGTTCCAGGATCTATCAATGGTGAGGCGACAGCAGCAGGTATTAGTATGTCGCTAGGTGCTATTATAAAAAGACATAAGAGGACTTTGGTTAACTTCCAAGATTCTTTCTTGATTCCGTTTGTTACTAAGGCTGCTCATCGCTATATGCAGTTTGAGCCAGAGATCTATCCTGTTGCGGATTATGTATTTGAGGTAACGTCTTCTTTGGGTATAATCGCCAGAGAATACGAGGTAACTCAGCTAGTACAGTTATTACAAACTATGCCCGCTGACTCACCAATGTATCCTTCTTTGATTCAATCTATTATAGATAATATGAATCTAAGTAACAGAGAAGAGCTAATAGCTACGCTAGAGCAAGCAGGACAGCCTAGCCCAGAAGCTCAAGAAGCAGCGCAACTAGCGCAGCAAACGCAGTTCCAGTTCCAGCAGTCGCAAACAAATGCGCTTAACGGACAAGCTGCGGAGTCGCAAGCAAGAGCAGGTAAGATAGCAGCAGAGACTAAAGCTATTCCTGTAGAGCTTGAGAATGACAGAATTAAAGCAGTATCCACTAACCTACAGGTAGGCACTGAGGATGATAAAGAGTTTGAAAGACGACTCAAAGTGGCAGATACTGTATTGAAAGAAAAGAAATTAAATCTTGAAACTGCTAAGGCATTGTCTTAATGGATCAAGAAACAGAAAAGTATTACGATTCTTTGGCCGATATGTTTATGACCGAAGGATGGAAAGGACTGCTAGATGAGCTTAGAGCTAATGCAGTTAATATAAATTCCGTTGAGGCCACAAAAGATAACGATGACTTAATGTTCCGTAAAGGTCAGTTAAACATCTTATCTTTAATTCTCAACTTAGAATCTACGATAGATCATATCCGCAAGGAGGGTAGCAGTGTTACTGTTTAACTTTAAATGTGCTGATGGGCATATACATGAAGCTTTTGTAAAGCTTGATGAAGTTAGAGAGCGTCCTTGTCCAACGTGCGGAAAGATGAGTAGTACGATTATCTCACCTGTCAAAATTGCACTTGATCCTATTTCTGGTCACTTTCCTGGAGCGACTATGAAGTGGGCTAAAGATAGACAGAAGAAGATAAAACATGAACGCAAGGTAGCCGATTCGTAAGTCCCTTGTGGGGTAGCTTATATGTTGGTCTTGTTTCCATAGGAGTTTAATAGTGGCGCAAATTATTGATGAACCTTTAAAAGAGGTAGATGATAAAGAAACAAGTGAATTAGTCTCGGAAGAGGTAGCTAATGTAGAAGAACCACAACCAGAACTGCCAGAGCAATACCAAGGTAAAACTCCCGCAGAACTGGTAAAGATGCATCAAGAGGCTGAGTCTAGAATGGGCAGCCAAGGTGAGGAAGTGGGTCAACTACGAAAGATTGTTGATGATTTCATTCTCAAGCAAAGCGAAGTCAAGGAACAGGAAAAAGCCGAAGAAATAGATTTCTTTGCAGAGCCTGACAAGGCCGTAGAACAGAAGATTGCCAACCATCCTACTATCAAGCAGTTAGAGGAATTGGGGAAGCAAATGCAACAGAGTCAGACGCTGACCGCTTTACAGCAGAAGCATCCTGACATGAAGGAAATTGCTGTCAACCCAGAGTTTCAAAAATGGGTTGTAGGTAGTGAAATTCGTAAAGAGTTGTACAATCGAGCAAACAGTGGATACGACTATAATGCTGCGGATGAGTTGTTTAACAATTGGAAATCAACTCAAGAAACAGTAACAAGAGCCGTAGAGACTGAACGCAAAGATCGTAAGCAAACTCTTAATGCTGCATCAACTGGTAGTGCTAACGGTAGTTCAGAGACATCTCGCAAAAAGATCTATAGAAGGGCAGACATTATTGAGCTAATGAAAACTGACCCTAAAAGGTATATGGCTATGGAAGGAGAAATCCAACGTGCCTATGCTGAAAAAAGGGTTAGATAACCTTTTGGAGATCTAAGACATGACTGATTCAACCTATCCCAATATGGGCGGTGCGGTAACTAATACCAGTGCTGCTACATTTATTCCAGAAATTTGGTCGGACGAAATTCGTGCTGCCTATGAGAAGAATCTAATTCTCGCAAACATTGTTAAGAAGATGAGCGTAACAGGAAAGAAGGGTGATATTTTTCACATTCCTGCTCCCGTTCGTGGAGATGCTCACGTTAAGGCTTCTGCTACTGCGGTAACAATTCAGAATGCTACTGAGGGCGAAGTGCAAGTTGCAATAGACAAGCACTACGAATACTCACGCATTATTGAGGACATTACTGAGACACAAGCTCTTTCAAGTCTTCGTAACTTCTATACTTCAGATGCAGGCTATGCCCTATCCCGTCAGGTCGATACAGACCTTATGGATCTTGGTAAGTCTTTCGGTACTGGTAACGGTACTGCTTGGACTAATACTGCTGCTGCGTTTTTCTGTGATGCGTCAACTGGCTTAACCGCATACGCTGACGACACAGTCACAACAGCAGACGTATTTACAGATGCATGTTTCCGTGACCTTATTCAGAAGCAAGATGATGCTGATGTCCCTATGGATAATCGTGCATTCGTAATACCTCCTGCATTGCGTAATGCAATCATGGGTGTTGACCGATATGTCTCTTCTGACTTTGTAAGCGGTGAGCCTGTACAAAATGGAAAGATCGGTAACCTATACGGCATCGATGTATTCATTTCTACTAACTGCCCGATCACTGAGACTGCTGCACAAAACTCAGCAGGTGGTCAAATCCGAGCAGCTATGCTAGTTCACAACGATACAATGATCTTGGCAGAGCAGCTAGGCATACGTTCACAGACTCAGTATAAGCAAGAGTTCTTAGGTACTCTTTATACTGCTGACACATTATACGGTGTTAAGACTTATCGTCCTGACAGCGGTTTCATAATGGCTGTAAATGGTTAATAGAGGAGGGGGGTAGAGCAATCTGCCCCCTTATTCTTTATGAAAGATCCCCGATTAAAAAAGATTGGCGTTTCTGGTTTTAACAAACCAAAGCGTACTCCTGGTCATCCCACCAAGAGTCATGTTGTTGTGGCTAAACAAGGTGACCAAATTAAGACTATACGATTTGGACAACAAGGCGTTAAAGGCGCAGGGAGTAATCCCAAGACTGCCAAAGATAAAGCTAGAAAGAAATCTTACTACGCTAGGCATAACGCACAAGACGCATCCCCTTCAAAGTTATCGGCTCGTTATTGGAGTCATAAGACTAAGTGGTGAGATAAATCATGACAGTAATTATTACCAAGAATAGCTCTACCGCATCAGCCGTACCAAGTACGAGTGACTTGGTTAAAGGCGAGTTAGCGGTTAACGTAACTGACAAGCGAATTTTTACAGAGAATAATTCTACTCAGATTGTAGAACTAGGCACTAATCCTAGCTCTATTACTACTGCTACTGGAACTGTCACAGGCACACTTACCGCTAACGGTACGTTAAACTCTAGTAATGCCGTCCTTACAGGCGGTACAGTCAACGGTATGGTTATAGGTGGTAGCTCTGCTTTAGCTATTACAGGAACTACCGTAACGGCTACTACAGGCTTTGCAGGTGACTTAACAGGTGCGGTGACAGGTAACGTAACAGGCAATGTCCAGGGAAATGTCACAGGAAATGTCACGGGAAATTTGACAGGAAATGTTACAGCAACATCTGGTACTACCAATTTACATAATCTTGCGTTAACAGGTACAGTAGACTTTAACACTGCACGACTAACAGATATTGGTACGCCTGTTGCTGCGACTGACGCTGTGACCAAGGCGTATGCTGATCAGCTAATTACAAACCTTATTGATGGCGCTCCTGCTGCATTAGATACGCTTAATGAGCTTGCTGCTGCATTAGATGATGACGCAGCTTTTCACACAACAGTAACTAACTCTATCGCATTAAAGCTACCTCTTGCGGGTGGTACTATGAGTGGCGCGATAGCTATGGGTACTAACAAAATTACTGGGGCAGGTGATCCAACTGCTGCACAAGATTTAACCACAAAAGCGTACGTTGACACACAAGTTGGCGGTGGTCTTCCAACATCAGGCGGTACAATGTCTGGCGCTATTGCGATGGGTAACAACAAGATCACTGGTCTTGCAACGCCCACAAATGCAGCAGATTCAACCACAAAAGCCTATGTTGACGGTATATTAGGTAGTGCTACCTCAGCAGCTACGTCAGCCACAGCAGCAGCCAACAGCGCAACCGCTAGTGCAAGTAGCGCGTCAGCAGCCTCGACATCTGAGGGAAATGCAGCAACAAGCGCGACTGCTAGTGCAAACAGCGCAGCATCAGCAGCAGCCAGTTTTGACCAGTTTGATGACATATATTTAGGTGCTAAATCTTCAGCTCCTACGGTAGACAATGACGGTAATGCTCTTGCAGCAGGAGCGTTGTACTTTAACACTGTTTCTAACACAATGTTTGTTTATTCAGGAAGTTCTTGGACAGCAGCAGGGTCAGCAGTTAACGGTACTGCCGAAAGACAAGAGTATACAGCCACTTCAGGTCAGACTTCTTTTAATGCAACTTACGATGTTGGTTTTGTTGATGTCTATTTAAATGGCTCAAGGCTTGTTCCGACAACAGACTTTACTGCAACCAATGGAAGTCAAGTTGTTCTAACAAGCGGTGCTACCACAGGAGATAATGTTGGCATTATTGCCTATGGTGCTTTTGATGTAGCAAATGTCTACACGCAAGCACAAAGCAATGCAAGATATGCACAGCTATCAAATAACTTATCTGATTTAGCATCAGCACCAACAGCTTTGACCAACCTTGGTCTAACGGCTTCGGCTGCTGAGTTGAATTATGTTGACGGTGTAACGTCGAATATACAAACACAACTTAACGCTAAAGCTACTTCACCAGTAAATCTTGCGTCAGCAGTTACTAGCACTTTACCTGTTGCAAACGGTGGTACAGGTGCAGCTACATTAACCGCTAATAATGTTTTATTGGGTAATGGAACGTCTTCACCTTTAGCAGTAGCACCATCTACGTCAGGCAATGTTCTTACTTCTAACGGAACAACTTGGCAGTCTACCGCCCCTGCAGGTGGTGGATATACTGTGGTAACTCCTGTTTCTGCAAGTGGAGTAAGTGAATTAGAGTTTACAAATATACCTGCAGGGACAACACGAGTTATTGTCAATTTTTATAGAATAAACTATGGTAATAACACTAGTGCCACGGTTCTTTCTTTAGGTACTTCATCAGGATATATAGGTAGTAATTATAGGAGTTATCACAGACAGCAACAAGGAGCTTCAACATTTAGTAGTGGAAGCAGTAACTCTTATGCTTATTTTTCTTACACAGGTACTCAATATGTTATGAACGGTCAGCTTACTATGACATTAGCAGACAGTTCTAATAATTATTGGATTGGTCAAGGATTTTTACAAAATTTTGATGGGGATATAACTTTAACAACTAATTTTGCTGTTCCTATTACAAACGCTCTTACTAAAATAAAAGTAATTGGAGGATCTAGTTGGACAGCAGGACAAATATCGATAGCTTATATATAAAGGTATATCAATGAAAAAAACAATTATAGATTGCAGCAATCAATCAATTGAATCTAAAGATTTTACAAGTGAAGAGCAGTCTGCTTTTAATCAACAAATTATTGATATAAAAAATGAACAGCTTACTCCCGAAAATATAAGAAAAAAACGCAACGCTTTATTAGCTGAATCCGATTGGACGCAAATTGCTGATGCAACTGTAGATAAAACAGCTTGGGCTACATATCGTCAAAGTCTTAGGGATATTACAACACATAGTAATTTTCCTGACCTTGAAGATTCTGATTGGCCCACAGCACCATAGGAGTTTTTAAATGAGTAACTCAAGAAATATAGCCGACTCCGCGCCAGTCATTAATTTTATTGACGGTGTAACGTCTAATGTCCAAACACAGCTTAACGCTAAACCTGATAATCTTTCTGATCTTGGAGTTACTGCTTCTGCAACAGAACTTAATATTCTAGATGGTGTAACAGCTACAACAGCAGAGATAAATTATAGTGATGGCGTTACTTCTAATATTCAGACTCAGATAAACAATATAAACCCTGCTCCTACTTTTACAGCAACGGCTTCAGGTACGTTAGCAAATGGTGACACTGTTATTATTAATGCAAACGGTACGGTTAGTGCTGTTCTTGAAACTCAAGGAGCATCAGCAATAGGGTCGGCTACTGTTTATGAAAATGCAACTAGCAGATGGAACAATATTGTTTATGACAGCTATAATAAAAAAGTTGTTATAGCTTATAGAGATGATGGCAATTCAAATTATGGAACAGCAATAGTCGGATCTGTTAGTGGTACGACAATCACTTTTGGCTCTCCAGTAGTGTTTAATACTAATGCAACTGCTATGGATGGAAACTCTATGGCTTTTGACAGCAACGCAAATAAAGTTGTTATAGCATATAGGCAGTCTAATAATTATGGAACAGCAATTGTAGGAACAGTGAGCGGAAATTCCATTTCGTTCGGAACTGCAACAGTTTGGAATAGTGCTACTTCGTCAAATATTAGCGCAACTTTTGACAGCAATGTAAATAGAGTTGTTATATTTTCTCAATTTGCAGACAACAAAGGCTACTATAGAGTCGCTTCTGTAAGCGGAACGTCAGTCAATTTTCCTGCTAGTTCTTACGAATTTAATGGTGGAACAACACTTGAAATAGCATCAACTTTTGATAGTAACTCAAATAAAGTAGTTGTTTTTTATCGGGACAACGGAAATTCTGAATACGGCACTGCAAGAGTAGGGACTGTTAATGGAAGTAACAACAACATTTCTTGGGGTACAGAAGTAGTTTTCAAATCTAATACTTGTAATTTTATGGATGCTACTTTTGATTCTAACAGCAACAAAATTGTCTGTATGTATAATAACGAACAAAACAGCCTGAGAGGAGAATGCGTTGTCGGGACTGTTAGTGGAAGCTCGATTTCTTTCGGAGCTTCTGTTGTTTTTGAATCCTTAAATGCTTACTCAAGAATGAGTATTACTTTCAACAGTGCTTACAATAAAATTATATTAACTTGGATGCAAAATAATAACTTCACTTATACAGGCAGAGTTGCGGTTGGTACTGTTAGTGGAACTTCAATCAGCTTTGCAACATCAGTTACATATCTAAACGGCTATTCTCAAAACCAAACTGTAGCTTATGACGCAAATGCAAAAGCATCCGTTATAGTTTATATGGATAATACAAACAGCAGTTATGGAACTGCTTCAGTTTTTCAAGCTGTTACCAGTGCTACTAATTTAACTACTGAAAACTACATAGGTATATCTAACGCTGCCTATGCAGACGGAGCAGCAGCAACCGTACAAATTGTTGGTTCAGTTGATGACGCACAAAGCGGTTTAACAGCAGGGCAACAATATTTTGTGCAAACTGACGGCACATTAGCACTTACAGAAGCAACTCCATCTGTAGTGGCAGGTACGGCTGTGTCAGCAACTAAACTTATTGTGAAAGGTTGATATGAAAACTATTATTGATAACGAAACCAAAACTTCTAAATATCTTGTCGCAGATGATTATGTAATTGAGTCATCGGAATCTTCCATAACTATGGGTGATCCAGTTGATTTTATTATTGGCGATCTTAACTCTACAAACTCTACTATTATCGAAGGCGTAACAGAACCTGATGATTGGTTTGGTTGTAAATATACCTGTGCAGCAGACGGTACTTTTACTGCCATAGAAGGTTGGGTTGATCCTAGAGAAGCAGAGTAGATGAATGATAGAAATCTCATTAGCTGTTGCAGCAGCAGAAAAGGCTTTTCAACTTATAAAATATGGAGTTGACAAAAGCAAAGAAATACACGAGATGCAAGGAACTATTGCAGCTTTCTATGATGCAAAAGATAAAGTTACTGAAGCTAAAGCACAGTCAGAAAACACATCTGCTGCAAACAAGATGTTCGCAAAAGATTCTGTCGAATCGTATGCGTTACAAGCAGTATTGGCAGAAGAACGAACTAAGAAGCTAGAGGCACAACTAAAAAGAATGTTTCAAGATAAAGGTAAGACTGCTTTGTATTCACAGATGATGAGAGTCAGGCAGCTAGAAAGATCAAGAAGGTTACAAGCAGCAAAGGCAGCAGCAAAAAGAAAAAAAAGAATAGCTGACTTAACTTTTTTATTAGTCATAACAGCCGTAGGAGTCGGTGCAATTGCGTTAATGATTGGGTTTGTTGTTACAAAAATAAGCTAAGGGGATTTTATGAGTTTATTAGATTATTGCTCGACAGATCGGCAAAGAGAAATTATACAAGCCTGGTACAATCACAATCAAAGTGCAGTAGAAGCAGCAAAATCAATAGGTTGTGGTGATAGCACCT
>Ga0187219_1000764_pt1 | contig 15561 bp, 27 predicted proteins | sample 13SPOviralmetaG_FD_130162 | JGI IMG/M metagenome (GOLD analysis project Ga0187219, IMG submission 130162) | Marine viral communities from the oligotrophic San Pedro Time Series (SPOT) site, San Pedro Channel, CA, USA - 13 SPOT_SRF_2010-07-21... | ecosystem: Environmental > Aquatic > Marine >... | reverse complement strand
GTGCTCTTCCGATCTGGAGGGAAAGAAATTCTTGGGATTTGTCTAATTGTACGAGTGTTTATAGAATGTTTTATGGTTTAGATTTTTACGACCAGCCGATGGACAATTGGGATATTTCAAATGTCACAGATTTTAGAGATTTTATGAGGAACTCAGATGGTTACTCCACGGCAAATTATGATTCTTTGCTTATAAGTTGGGGCGCGCAAGATGTATCATTGAATGAATCTATAAACTTTGGAAGCAGTCAATACACTTCCGGCGGAGCTGCTGAAGCTGCAAGAACTTTTTTAATAACGAATAAAGGTTGGACAATAACAGATGGAGGAGCTGCATAAAATAGAAACACCAATAGAAGAAACATATTTTATCGCGTACAATAGTGATGAAACAATCAAGGCTTATGGATATGTTGAGCCGGATCAATGTATGGCTACGATGTGCGCACGTTTAGAAACTTACATAGATATAAATGAAATAAAAGACAAACAGATAAGAGATAGTATTAACCAAAATAGATTAGAAAATGGCGAAGATTAAAGTTATATTGACGAAAGATTTTGTACTTCCGGGCAAAAAATACAAAGCCGGAACAGAAATTGAAGTTACTGAAGAAAGAGCTAAACATTGGGAACAAGTTGGTTTGATTGGCGGTGACAAAAAAAGCAAAAGAAGCAAAAAGGAAAAAGCATCTTTTGAGAACATTAATGTAGAAAAAAGTATTAACGAATAAATTTATTTTAAAAAATGGCAACATCAGGAATATTGAATGGCACGTCTTTAGTTCTATACTATGGCGACGGAGCTACTCCTGAAGTATTCACGGCGATAGCGTATGCAACTTCAGGATCATTAAGTCTTAACATGGATACAAGAGAAACCACTAACAAAGAGTCAGGCGGTTGGAGAGATATCTTAGAATCAACAAAATCATGGACAATGGAAGCAGAAGGCTTCTATGCTTTTGATAGCAGCAATTTTGATTTCCAAGATTTATTTTTACAATTTGAAGCAAGAACATCTTTCAAATTAAGATTCGCTTATGGTGCATCAACACCAACAGAAGCCGGCGATACTTATTATGAAGGTGACGTATATATTACTTCATTAAGTTTGGATTCTCCGTTAGAAGATTCAGCTACTTTCAGCGCAAGTTTTGAAGGCACAGGAGTTCTAACTGACACAACTCCGTAATGAATATTTCAGGGCATTTTTGGGGGCTAAAATCCTCAAATTTGCCCTTTTTTTATTTTTTTAATTTGTTAAAAACTGACAACAATTTTACTCAAGGAAATTACGCCTATTAAAAGAACGCGGTTTTTTAATACCAATATACGACAGAAAGGTGTTAATTGCTTAAAACGACTATAAACGGCAAAATTAGAAGCCGTTCATTTTGCCTCAATTTGCTAATTTTACACAATAAAAACAGACAAAAGATGTACGAAATTATAATAATAAATGGAAAAGATTTTCCGGTAAGATACGGCATGGCAGCTCTAATGGACTTCACAAAAAAAACAAATATAAAAGTCAATGAGCTTGACAAACTTGGCCAAGAAATGACAATAGAAGCGGCGATTGCTTTGTGTTGGGCAGGACTAAAAAATGGCGCTCGTAAGGCCGGCAAAGAGTTTGAATTAACGCTTTTAGATGTTGCAGATTTAATTGATGATGATGAATCTGTAATCACTAAATGTATGGAAATTTTCCAAGAACAATACAATACAAGCACAACAACGGGAAACGAAGTGGGGGCGAAGAAAGCCCCAACGAAGAAGAAATAACTTGGGAGCATTTGCTTTTAAACGCTTACAAAATTGGTATGAACTCTGATCAATTCTATGACATATTGCCGAAAGACTTTATATTAAAACAGAAAGCATTTTGGGAAGCACATAACGAAAAAGAGCGCACAAGTTGGGAACAGACGCGATGGCTTGCATCAATATTGATATCGCCCCACATTAAAAAAGGGCGCAACATTAAGCCGCAAGACTTGATGAGGTTCCCTTGGGAAAAACAAAAAACAAAACAGAAAGACGCAAAACAAGTTCAAAAAGAAATGGCTTATGCCGAAAAATTATATAGTAAGATAGAAAATGGCAAAAAGAAGGATTAGTTTTGTTCTTGCGCTTAGTACGGCGCAATTCAGCACGGCGCTAACAATGGCACAGAAGAAATTGATGCGTGTTAGCCGTACAATGAAAAACATTGGAACATCTATCACAAGAAACGTGACAATGCCATTCGCTGCGATTAGTGTTGCCGGCGCTAAAATGGCTATTGACTTTGACAAAAACATGACAAAGATTCAAACCTTAGTAGGCGTCACGGCTGATGAGGTTGATGTATTGCGTAAAGAAGTACTGAGTTTGAGCGGCCAAACCGCACAAGCGCCGGCCGACCTTGCTGATGGTTTGTTCTTTTTAACTTCTGCCGGATTACAAGGCGCAAACGCTATGGAAACCCTTGAAGCCGTTTCTAAGGGTGTTGCGATAGGTTTAGGCGAACAAGCTGACCTCGCTAAAGTTGCGGCCGCAGCTCAAAACGCTTATGGCGAAGACACTTTAAAAGCGAGTGAGGCGCTTGATATATTTGGCGGCATGGTCAAGACCGGTATGTTTGAGGCTTCTGACTTGGCGCAAGTGTTGGGAACTCAACTTGGGTTGGCTGCAAACTTAGGCATCTCGTTTGAGGAACTTGGCGCAATGATTTCAACATATACCAAAACAACCGGCGACGCTCGTGCAGCTACGACCGGCCTAAGTGGTATCATGATGAGCTTTGCTAAGATCGGGCCTCAGCAAGAAGAAGCGCTTGAAAAAGTTGGTCTGTCAGCCGATAGCTTGAGGCAAATGTTAAGCGAACAAGGGCTAAACGCTACGCTCGTTGAATTACAAAAACGATTCAATGATAATGGCGTGCAGATGAGTGATTTCTTTACAAAATCACAATCGCTGAAAGGTGTTCTCGGTGTTTTAGGTAACCAGACAGAAACCTATAAGAACATCTTAGATGACTTAGAAACTTCAACCGGCTTTGTTGCTGATGGTTTTGATGTTGTAAGCCAAAGAGCCGGATTTAAAATGCAGCAAGCTCTACAGAACTTGAAAAACGTAGGGCTTGAAATAGGTGATAAGATGATGCCTATCTTGTTGAAAGTTGCTAAAGTAGTCAGCAAAGCGGTATCAGCATTCACTAAGTTAGATTCAGGGACGCAAAGTTTAGCGCTCGGGATTACAACTTTACTCGCAGCATCCGGCCCGATTATGTCATTCGGAAGTGTTTTAGTTGGTATCTTTAGTTCTATTATCGGTGTGATTGCCGGTATGTCAGCCCCAATCTTAGCGGTTGTCGGTGTTATTGTTGGCGCGGCTTATTATGCGATAACTAATTGGGAAGGCTTCAAAACAATACTCGTAGACATCATCAATTATTTTATCAACCTATACAACGAATCAATTTTATTCAGGGGTATTGTAGAAACTATTACGGCAACTTTCAAGATATTAGTTGCGACCGGAATATACTTTGGGAAAACTATGGTTGGAATCGTTCAAGGTATTGGCGAACAATTTACAAACGTATTCAGCGGCATAGGCACACTCATTGAAGGTGTATTCACAGGAAACTACGACAAAATAAAACAAGGCGCGGCCGATATATTAGGCGGCTTCCATGATGTGTTTAAAGATAACGAAACGCTTTTACAAGCCGAAAAAGAATATGGCGAAAAGGTAGGAAAAGCAATCAAGACCGGTGTTGAAAATACATTGCAGCGTGAACCGGTTGCATTCATAACAGAAGATGACGTTCAGGGTGCAGTTGATAAGGCCGGAGAATTAGCTCAACAAGCCATGGATAAGATCAAGGGAATGTTCAAAGGCGGCACAACATTCACAAGCAGTTTCACCGGAGGTGGTGGAGGCGGTGGTCAAGGCGGAGGCGGTGGTCAAGGTGGCAACGGCGGAGGCGGTGGTGGTGATGATCCTATCAAAACATTCGCTGAAAAATATGTTGAAACAATGGCTTCTATAGAAGAATTTACTTCACAAGTCTTTGGAAGGGTTTCCGGTATAATAAGCCAACATTTCCAGAACAAGAATACAGAGCTTGATAACTATTACAGAAAAGAGCAAAATCTTATAGCAAATAGCGAAATGAGTGAGCAAGAAAAAGCTGATGCTCAACTCAAATTAGATGAAGAAATTGCTAAGAAAAGAAGACAACTACAAATAAAACAAGCAAAGGCCGACAAAAAAATGAAGCTATTTCAAGCGATTATAAATGTAGCTTCTCAAGCTGCCCAAACTATCGCGAACCCTTTCTTATTTGCCGCAGTACTTACGGCCGGCCTCGCACAGATAGCAACAATAAAAGCGCAGCCAATACCGGCACTCGCTCAGGGAGGTTTAGCATACGGACCGACAACCGCTTTAGTCGGGGATAATATTGGCGCAGCAAGCGATCCGGAAGTTATTGCGCCATTGAGTAAACTTAATGGAATGATGCAAAGTCAAAAGCCGGTGGCCGTTTATGGTGTTATCAGTGGCGAGGATATTGTATTATCAAGTAAAAGAACTAATCAAAGGCTCAATAGAATAAGTTAATGGCATACTCAGTAGAAAGATACGCAGAATTTAGGGATTACAATGGTTCAGATTGGCTGATTAATATACTGAAAAAAGATTACTCTGGATCATCTACAATATTCAAATGCGGTGGCGATGGCTTTACTTTAAAATATCAAGGCGAGGGCGACGATATAGATAACGCAATAAAGGGAAGCGATGTAACATTTGAATTTTATTCTGAAAGCTCTACAGACGATGCCTTTGTGCAAAGTTTAGTAGATGGCGACGAGGGTGATTATTTATTAACGATACAATTTGATGCTGATGCGAATGGCAGCTATACAAACTATTGGAAGGGCGTTCTTATTGTTGATAACGCTAAGCTCTCAAACTTATATTATCCGCAGCCTTTTAAACTTAGGGCAATAGATGGCATCAGCTTATTGAAAGGTAAAAAAATCACAGAGCTTGAAAACCTTTGGGACGTTGATGCTAACGGCGCAACCGGTGGCGCTATTGAAGATTTCCAAACCTTGACAGAAGATGGTGTTAGCTACGTTGGATCAGTTTACCAACACCGCTCGCTCGTTTTGGCATGTTTACGCCTTATCCCAACGAATGATATTTTTGTTACCGGTTCAACATTTGTTTTTAACCTTTCATGTTGGCAAAACTCTAAAATGACAAACCAAGCGACAGTCCGCCGCGATCCACTTTGGGGAGTAGCATCAAGGGCTGATTCTTTTTACCAATCAAGCACAAACGGAAATTTCAAATATATAAGTTGCTACGATGTTCTAAAAAATATTTTGGAATTCTATAACATGCGGATATTTATGTTAGCTCCCGGAGGTTATTGGCAGACGATTCAAGTAGGCTGCTATGAACAAATGAAAACCGGATACGAATTTTATGTAAGGTATGATAATACCGACTACGGAAAAACATACGACGGATCTGGAAGTGTTAGTTATAACATTGGGGATTTAAGCAATTCCTCTGATGTTATGGGTACGAATTATCAAATAGCTGACGCAAGTTTTGATTATGGCAAGCAAATCAAAGAAATAGAAATTAACGTACAAACCAACACAGAAAACGTCATAGACATTGGCAACACTTGGCAAACGAATGAAGATTATACAATTACTTCTGATCCAAACCCAACGTCAAACGATTATATCCAAACATATTCAGGCGTCACGGCCGGCCAAAACATGACATTCACTTTAAAAATTAGGGGCAAAATAACTCGTGATTCAGCAGGATCGCCGACGGCCGGAGTATTATATTTCCAGAAGAATTATTACTATGTCAAAGTAGAAAATTATTACCTCTATTATGACGGCACGAAATACAAGTGGTCAACAACGGAACAACCGGTTTTTCTTGCTAATAGTTCATCTATTTTATTAATCCCGAATGATGTTGGTGGTGTTTATCCTTTTAATGTGACTATCGGGGCTGTCAGCACAGATGATATGGATCCGGTTCCGGTAACGGGACAAGTTGAGTTCTATGCTTATCAAGTTCAATACACTTACAATGTCGGCGTCATAGCTATAGATACAAATTTACAAGCCCACACCACAACAATCACCGCCCCAAATTATGCTCTATATGGATACCAAAGTAAAGCGATAGAATTTAATATATATCGCGCCGGCGGAAGTTACTATAATTCTATCTATAATATACAAAACAAACCCTCTGGAACATTAGTAAACGGAGGGTTAGAATTAAAAAGAGATGTGCTATTTTTTAACGGAACAGGATACATGAATAGTTCTATATTTACATGGGACGGATCTAATGGTGTTATAATGACAAATTGGAATTTAGATTTTGAACCACGTTGGAACAATAGAAACGAGGGTAATGATGAACTGATTTTACCTGTGTTAAAAGGTGTTGAAATGATTGGCTTGCAACCGGACAACGCGCAAATGATGCAAGCTACATTCTTCCACAAACAAACAAGCGGAAATCCAAGGCCTTTGCAGTTTAACGATTTATTTGAATATAATTCAAGATACTACATTGCAAACGGATGGTCGTTTAATGCCAACGAATCAAGGTGGAGCGGCGAGTGGGTTAGTATTGATTATGATATTGGCAACGCAACATCGGCAACGCCTTTTAATAATGGTAATATCGCAACAGATACCGCCGCCGATGGCGAACTTGGTTTTGAACTTTTTTAAGATATGAAATTACAAGCATTAAAACACAACCAAATATTTGACAAACTCAGAAAAGTTGTAGGCCGTACGTCATCAGCAATAGATCCATCATCTATGCCAACGCGGATAACTTGCGCCCCGTGGTCTGGACCGAAGTTGCCAATCGGCGCAAAAATTAGAATAGACGGAAAAGGAACTTGGTTGAGTGTTGTAGCAACATTGACCGGAACCTTAACAACAAATCAAACGACGTTTAATGTTACTTTCCAACAAACGCCGCTCGGCATTTTGCCAACAGATTCGCCAATTGTTATTGATGAGGTTGGTTACCATCAAAGAAAATTTAAAAGTTATTTTGTAGAGCATATCCATCTATTTGAAACCGGCTCAACACATGGCAACGATTTATTGATTAATAGCCAAGAGCCCGGAGGAGGAAAGTATAACCACAACGCCGGAACAACTTTATCCGATGGAAGCGCATATTCTAACAATTGGGGAACAAAGTTTTCTGTGATGAATGTGCCGGATTATAATTGCATATTAGAAAGAGTTATCGTTAGGGCTTCTTCTAACGGAACCACCAACGAAGATTGGAGGCTAACATTATGGGAAAAGCCGGTTAATAATAACGCAGCAACATCAAGCCAAATATCATTGATTAATACTTATGATTTTATAAGCCAAGGGAACGCAAGTTACGTCCATCACTTTGACGACAACATAGAATATGAACTTGGTTCAGGGAATGCAATAATACCATCGTTCAGAAAAACAGGAACCAAACAAACCTCATCAACGAAACACTATGCCGATATCACATTAATTTTTAGCTTTTTACAACCATAATGAAATGAAAATCATAGAAATCATACCGCTTAATATATCAGTTCTTGCAATTAGTTTAACCAATATAGAAATCACTTTAAAAATATTTCTTTTGTTGATTACAATATTTATCAGCATTTATAATTTTTACAAAAAACATGGCAAAAAAGATAATAAATAATTTTTTTGAAAAACCAAAAAAAAAGCGGCCTCAAGTACATAGCAAGAACGCAAGCCGTGGACAAAGCGGTTACAAGAAGAAAAAAAGGGGGCAAGGATGATAGATTTTAATAGTTGGAAAAAAAGCATAAAACAAATAGAAGAATTAGAATTGAAGTATTTTAACATCAATGAGTTTGATAGCCCAGATGAAAAAGGTAGTGGCAAAAATTGTTCTGTAGAATTACTGAAAAAATTAGATGAGGCTCGTGGTGTTTTAGGTTTGCCAATTAAAATCACAAGCGGTTACAGAACAAAAAAGCATAATGAATATCTCGGCGATAAGGGTTATCGCATTTCTAAAAATAGCAGTCACCTGAAAGGTTATGCGGCTGACATATTAGCAATGGATAACGCTTACCGATTTAAACTATTACAAGCGCTGATAGAAGTTGGCTTTGTAAGAATAGGCATTGGCGGCACTTTTATTCATGTTGATGTAGATAAAAACAAATCACAGAATATCATATGGACATACTAACAAACATCTTCAAAGGGTTATTCAGTAACGCTGAAGGCATTATTGATGAAACCATAACAACAAAAGAAGAAGCATTAGAAGCAAAACGCAAACTCAGAAAACTATTCAACGAAGGCGAACAAGCAGCCCAACAATCTGTCACAGAGCGTTGGAAGGCCGATATGGGTAGCGATAACAAACTAAGCAAAAACATCAGGCCGATGACGTTAATATTTTTGACCGGTGTTTTTACAATAATCAGTTTCGCAGATGGCAACATTGGGCAATTTACATTGAACAAAACTTACGCGCCAATCTGGAACTCTTTATTGATGGCCGTCTACGGAGCCTATTTTGTAGGCCGTACGATAGAAAAATTTAACAAAAAAAATTGATATGAATTATGAGCAAAAAAAACTCCATGAAAAAATCAGTGATCAGCATAAAGCGCTCCAAAAAGAATGTGAAGAAATCGGAATCCCATTGGATAGCGTCAATCATTATTGGCACAAAGGAAAAAATTTCAGCATTCATTCAAAAAATAACACATTTGACAAAGACGCATTTTTAAGCGATTTAGATAATGTTCTAAAGAACTACTCACCACCAACACCAACAAAACCAAAACAACGCACAAAAGGCTCTAATCTGCTTGTTATTAATCCGGCTGATATACATATTGGGAAATATAGTTGCGAAATAGAAACCGGCGAAAAATACGATACAAGCATAGCAAAGGCGCGCGTCATGGAAGGCATTCAAGGAATTGTTGAATTGGCTAAGGGGTTTGAAATTGAAAGAATAATGTTTGCAATTGGAAACGATGTGTTACATGTTGACAATGTTTACAACACCACAACGGCCGGCACGCGTCAAGATGTCATTGGCAAATGGCACGAGCATTTCACTATCGCTTTAGAACTTTATATTTGGGCGGTTGATTATTTGCGCAAGATTGCGCCGGTTGATGCAATACATTCAATGAGTAATCATGATTATCAATCGGGCTTTCATTTGGCGCATTGTTTAAAAACATATTATCGCAACGATAAAAATATTAATGTAGAAGCAACACCAAAGCATCGTAAATATTATAGATATGGAAATAGCTTGATAGGCCTTAGTCATGGCGATGGCGCAAAGACTATGGATTTGCCTTTGCTTATGGCTAACGAGGCGAAACAACATTGGGCGGAAACGCGTCACAGATATTGGTATTTACACCACGTTCATCACAAAGTGAAATATAAATGGCTTGACGGCAAAGATTATCACGGCTGCTCTGTTGAATTTATGCGCAGCCCTTCAGCTGATGATAGTTGGCATAACCGCAAAGGCTACACACAAACGCCCAAAGGGGTCGAAGGGTTTGTCCACCACCATACTCACGGACAAGTTGCAAGATTTAATTATTTGTTTTAATATTGCAAGCCCTTATCATTGAGGGATAGTTGTTTTTGTAGGGTTAAGCTGAACTCATAGGATAGTAGGCTTAGCCCTTTTTTTTTCAATTTTTTTTAAGAAGTATCTTGTTTGTATCAAAAAAGTGTTTATATTTGCCAAAGTATTAACAAAACAACTATAAAAAAATGCAAACTTTACAACAACTTCAAAACCAATTAATTCAACCAGAATTTACTTGGGTAACTTTTATGAACAATAATTTTGGCCAAGAGTGGATCAAATTAACTGACCAAAATGGCAATCCAATATTTTGGAATGAAAGTCAAACGCATATTATCAAGCAAATTGTGAAACTTAAATTTCCAGAAACTTCATTTGGAATGTCACCATGCAACCAAAAAAATATAGATAATATCTGTATCGATAATTTATAAAATATTAAAACAACTATAAAAATGATAATTAGACAACACAAAACAAAAATCGGAAATAGAGTATTTTATATAAATATGCTAAAAGATGGTTCTATAAATTATAATAGTACAACTTATAAGTCACAAAGAACTTATCATTACAAAAATATTCTATCTTATTATGAAGCATTTAAAAAAGCAAAATCTAACACCAAATAAAACAACTATAAAAATGAAAACATTCGCAAAATATCAAACAAACCTAAAATACGATTCAAACTTTATTTATTCGTACAAAACCAAAGTCGCGCAAATTATAGGCGATCAATACAAACTATTAGAATGGAACGTAGGTGGCAGAAAAACAAGCCCCACAACGACAAAGCATATCAACTATGCGGTCAGCGAACTATGTTTGCAGCCGTACACCGAATCAAAGTATTACGTCTATTTTAAACACATAAAAAAAGACGGCACAAAAATTGATACAAAAGTAAAGCGCGGCGAAGATATCTTTAAAGTTGTAAGCGCTAACAACGTAGAACAAGCCATGCAAGTATTCCAAGCAGAAAATCCACTTTTGGAAATGTGCGGAGTACATAAGGGATACGAAAATGAGTGTATAATTCAAATCAAATAAAACGATGTTAGAAACATTCTTTAAACAATTGGGTGACATGTACCAAAAGGACGCCAATAATGGCGCAAACGAGCCTCAAATCAGCTATGAAATAATAGAGGGCGAGTTGCAACAAGTTAAAAACAAACTTTTAGAACTAAGCCAAGAAACAATAGATAAAAAAAAGCAAAGCAAAAAACAGAAAAACACATTAGAAGCGGCCGTCTATGTAGGCCAAGAACAAGGCTTGAGACTTGCTTTATTAGAACTAACATGTTTCATGAGCAATATTGCATTCAAACAACTTCAAAAAAGAATTATAGATGAAAACAAATAAAAACACGATAGTCACTTATATTTTAGGGCTAAGCATTGCAACAATAATAATCGCAGCCGATATCATAGGGCTGATAAACTTAACAACACAATGACAAAAAAAGAACAACTCAACAAGCTATTCAAAGAAAATGGCTTAATCAAAGAAGATTTTTTTGCTCACCAACATTATACGATTATCACTCGTAGGGGTATTGAAAAAATCCAAGCAGCAAAAAACATAAAAATCACATACGATGTGATAGAATGCAAACCAAATTTCGCGGTCGTGAAGGCTTATGCCACAATGAACGAAAATACCATAGAAACATTCGCTTCGGCGCTTAGGGGCGCAACATATAAAGAAGGGAACACTTCTAATTGGTACGTTATGGAAACCGCAGAAAAACGATGTATGAGCCGCGCCGTGCTAAAGTTGGCCGGCTTATATGAACACGACGTGTTCGGTGAGGAAGAAGCTGATGCCTTTAAAAAAAGCAATCCAATTAATAACAAACAAAAAACTCAAAAAGATGTTAAAAATTAAAGGAAAATTCATTAAAGCAACAACAACACAAACGGGAACAAGCAAAGCCGGCAAGGAATGGTCTAAAAAATCATTCGTTATAGATACCGGTTCGCAATACAACCCTGAAATCGCATTTGGTTTGTTCGGTGTTGATAAAATTGCATTGTTGCAAGGTATAGAACAAGGCCAAGAAATAGAGGTCTATTTTAACCTTAGTTCAAGGGAATACAAAGGAAACTATTATACGAGCGCTGATGCTTGGAAAATAGATACCGCCGACGATGCTGCATTGCATAACACGGCCGACAATGTTATACCAACAGAAATAGATGATAACGGCTTACCCTTTTAATTATGGAAGATACAAAAAAATATAAATGGCTATTCGTTTTGAAAAACCCAAAGCAAGGACGAATTAAAAGGGTGTATGATTATTCTGTTGGTAGGTGGTACTCTGAGCCGGACTTTAGTGGGCAAATGATTAGTTTCGTAGGCACAAATAAAGAGATAGGCGAGTTCTACGATAAACTAATTGAGGAATCAATATGTGTTCAAGATGATTATAATTTAGGTATATATGAAGAAAGTAACTCATAAGCTATTAAAAAAAGCTCATTTGATTATAAACGAGGCCACCGGAACCGATGTGCCAAAGTACAAAACAGAAAGAGCTAAAGTAGAAGCGCGTAAAATATACGCCAAAATCAAACAAATTGATGAACGAATTTATAACATAATAAAAAACGACAAATGAAAACAACTATATTCATAATCTCAGCACATTGCCGATATGAAAGTTTCGATACTGATACTTCGTATTGCTTCGAAAAAAGAACAATGGACATTAGGGAACCAAGGATCTATCTTAATAAGAAAGCCACACATATTGAAGATTGTGGTCAGTATTATAGTATAGAGATCCAAAATTGGTACATAGATACCGAAGGCAGTTATGCAAATGTCAGCATTGAAAGAATTAAAACATTGCTTGAAATGCAAAGTAAATATCTAAAATCCATACAAAGATGATAACAAACGAACAAACTAAACAAAACAGGAAAGAGCAAATTAATTCAACGTTAGATTTAATTTCAAAAAGCGTTGCAATAATATGCGAAGTCAGCGAGGCTGATTTTTTAAGCAACTCAAGAGTCAGGAACTTAGTAGACGCGAGGCGTATTGCGTATTCATTAGCAAGAAACTATTTCGGTTTCACTTATGTAGCGATAGCCCAATTTTATAACAAAAACCACGCAACCATCATTCACCAAGTTAAGCAACATCAACAACTGATGGATTATGATAAAAATTATCATTTAAATTATAAAACCGCGTTCAGCTTTTTGCAAAATGACAACGGATTGCAGCATTTAAACGATTATAAAGAAGCAATCAACTTAATGTATGCCAATGTCTTTGAGGCACATCAAAACGCTCTTAGAACGATTAAAAACAACTAAGATGGAAAGTTTATTTCAAGATGATTGGGGCGAAAACAATGAGCCAATAGATAACACACAAATCACAACGACTTTGCTATACTTTAGCGAGCCGGAGTTAAAAGAGTTCAAAAGGCTTTGCAAAATTGGATTTAAAGATGTGTTCGGTGATGATTATATAAGCAAAGGAAACATGAGTGATTTTTTATTAACCATATTAAAACAAAGATATGAAAACATATAAACTAAAAAAAGTATTGCACACAGAAGAAGCTGCTAAACTAAAGGGCAAGTTCTTAAGCGATGATAGTTTTGATATTTTAATAAATGAAGATTCAGATGGTTACGATGTGAACGGAAACTTGTTGTTTCGGTATCGTAAAAATGCCATTCCCTTTGATATATTAAAAAACGGATACACAAGTTTTAAGGATAGTATAGAGCTAACTGAAGGACGCGGCATAGCATCTGGAAGCAGCCACAAACGCATTCGCAAAGATGGTTCGGTTAGCAATATCACGGTCGGCAACAAAGTAATGAGCGGAAATGTTGGTTATATGGATTCAAGTGCGATGATAAAATATTGTAGAAAAACGGCATTTGCTCGCAAGTACTTTGATAAATTCAAACAAGGTATTCCGTTCGTAGAATTTATAGAACAAAAGTATGAAGAACTTTGCCCAAGTTATCACGCAAAGCAAAAAGCCATAGCAACCGGCACGAATCAGAATTACTTAATTGGCAACACATGTTTCACAACTATCACAATCAACGAAAACTTTAGAACGGCCGTGCATCAGGATAGCGGCGATCTGAGCGATGGTTTTGGAAATTTAATAGTATATAGGGAAGGCAGCTATGATGGAGGCTTTTTTTGCATGCCGGAGTATCGTGTTGCGATAGATATGCAAAATTGTGATATTCTGTTTGCTGATGTGCATAAGTGGCACGGAAACACAGAATTAACAAACAAAAGCGATGATTACAAGCGGATATCGTTTGTACTATACTATCGTGAAAAAATGTATCTTTGCAACAACCCAACAGAAGAACTCAACAAAATGAAAATGACGAACAATTATTACAAACTATGAAAACAAAATGCAACAGAAATAATCTGCTAATCGTTGGCGCGTGCGGTGTTGGTAAAACATGGCTCATGAAACAATTATTAATTGATGATAACAAACAGAAAAAGATTGGCCGCTTTGTATTCCATGAGGCTAAAGATTATATAATCGTAGGAAAATACGATGGTTCTACATTTGAGGGCAGTGATAAGCTAAGTATGAGCGTCATGGCGGATTTAGATATGATGTTAGAATATATAAGTTCAGTCAATAAGTTTGCAATCTACGAAGGCGATAGGTTCACAAATTATAAGTTCATAAATAAAGCAAACCCAATCATCTATAAAATTTTAGGCGACGGCCAACAAGGCAGAACACAAAGGGGCTCGGAACAAAGCAGCCGCCAAATTAAAAGCATACAAACAAGGGTGAACAATATAAATTCACATACTGATTACAATAGCTCTAAGGAATGTTATATATCGGTCGTTGACTTATTGCTAAGGCCGGAAAAATATACTTTTGATGATATTGTAAACAACGCATCAAACAAAAATCACAACAAGTCACAAACAATTTTATTCTAATGAAAAGAATAGTAGTCAAAAAAGATAGTAATTTTACTACAATTAACAACGAATTTATTTTTAATAAAAAAATGAGCTTAAAAGCTAAAGGTCTGCTGATTCATTTGTTAGCCGTGCCGCCAACTTGGAAACTATACGTTGAAGAGGTTATAACATGGCACAAAGACGGCAAAAGAGCGGTCTATAGTGCATTTAAAGAGTTGATTGCTTTGGGTTACTTAAAACGCCACCAAGTTCGAGAAAAAGGTAAGATCAAGGGGTGGGAATATATAGTATATGAAAAACCACATGAACAAAACGTACATGAAGGAAATGAATATATACAAAAAGAACCGCTATTAAATACTAAATCAAATAAATACTTAAAAAAAGTAAAGAAAGAGGATTTTGATTTTATGGAAATTAATGGTTTAAACAAAGAGGCGTGGAAATTATGGCTGCAATACAAAAAAGAGCAGCATAGATTCAATTATAAGCCAATAGCACACAAAGCGGCGATCAATAAGTTATTGCAACACACAACAGATGAAACACAACAAATGGAAATAATTAGGCAAAGCATAGAAAACGGATGGAAAGGTTTGTTCAATATAAAAGGCCAAGAAAATAACATTGTAAACAATTGGAATGAAGCAAGAAAAATCGTCGGAGGGTAAATTAGTAACATGTAGCCCATACTATCTGATAATGGGTTACGAATATAACAAAACAAGTGATAGAGAATTATACACAAGAAAATTCAGGCTTAAAAGAAAAAAAAGTGTTCGAACTTTATAGGTCACACCAAAAAGAATTGAAATTAATGTGCGTTGATACATTGACGGCCGCTTATCTACAATTAGGGCAAAAGCCACAAACAGAACAGATAGTTTTGATGGCGCAATTGTTTTTCCACGATATCAATTGTTATTTTAGCGG
>Ga0187219_1000758_pt1 | contig 15658 bp, 16 predicted proteins | sample 13SPOviralmetaG_FD_130162 | JGI IMG/M metagenome (GOLD analysis project Ga0187219, IMG submission 130162) | Marine viral communities from the oligotrophic San Pedro Time Series (SPOT) site, San Pedro Channel, CA, USA - 13 SPOT_SRF_2010-07-21... | ecosystem: Environmental > Aquatic > Marine >... | reverse complement strand
CATCAAATGCTGTATATCCTAGATCAGCTAGTAACCCGTCAATGTCATAAATTACTGCATCGCCGCCTGTTGCATGTCCTAGTAAAATTCTATTCTGTGCATCAATTTCAGCTGTAACATTTGTTAAGCCTGCGCCATTAATACCAGCAGCTACATCATCAGCAACAGCTGAAGTTGCAGCATTAGCAATTGTAATTGTTGCTACTTTTGGTACTGTAAATTCGTTGCTATTAACTTTTGTTTCTGCAATAGCAATTTTATAAGTACCTGCACCTAGTGTTGTGCCTGTAACTTTTTCACTTGTTGCTAATGTACGTCCGAGAACTTGTCTTCTGTAAAACTTAAAGTTTGCAACATTTGGACTTGATGCTTCTGCATCATTTGCTTTTGCATATAAATCGCCAATCTGTAGATTTTCGCCGCCGCCGGTTCTATCTAGACTGTATAATGCTGCTGCACTTGTTGTATATACTGGAGCAGCAATAACTTCCCAAAGCTCTGTATCTTCGTTATATTGCTTAACACTATACTTCATACCTGCATTTGGTTCAGTAGTTTTATACCAAATTGAACCAGTTGGTCTTGTTTCAGTATCGCCTGTTTTATACGCAGGAACATTAGTGTGTGTTGATATTTGTAATGCTGGCGAATAGTAAGTTCCAGCTGTTATGCCAAACTCTGCTAATCCAGCGCCTGCTAAAACAACACTGTCGTTAGTTGTATAAATTTCTAATTCACCATCTACGACATTTGCACTCACGCCCGAAATAGTTTCATCATTAATTTCTTCTGCTAAAAGTGCAGCACTTGTTCCGACTCGTGTAACAGTTGTTCCGTCAATTGTAAATGCAAGTGATGTATCAAATGGATCTGGGCCAGCAATTTCACTTTTTACAGTTGCCCAACTACCTTTCCAATCTAATGAACCAACTTCGACCCAATCGCCAATGTTTGCTTCTTTAACTGCAATACTTGCACCGTATCCTGGTGATTTATAATATAGTTTATTTAAATTTGTAATTGCTACAACAGCATAGTCACCAATTTGTCCTACAGACTTCTTAGGTGCTCCTGGTGCTGTTAAACTCTCGTTAGCTGTTCTTGCAACATCAGTTGGTGTAAGAACGATTGGAGTTTTTGTTGTAAATGTTTGACCGCCGACTGTAGTAATCGGAGCGCCGTTCCATTCAGCAATACCAAAAGAAGTTGATTCTGAATCAAACCAATATGTGCCATCTGCTGGATCGCCACCTGGTGCAGTTGCACTAGCTTCTAATTTAGATATATCAATATCAGCTCTAGTAACAAAAGCTCTATTTGTTACACCTAGTATCGAGTATGCTGTTTGTAATCCGTATTCGTTTAATTCACCCCCGTGAATCATGTTGCCGTTGCCATCACTCATAAACAACGGATCGCCAAATAACTCTCCAAGTTCTCTTTGTGATGTGACCAAGTATGGTCTTCCTGCGTTTGCTTTTAGTGTGCCTTCAGCTACACCCGATCCTGACGAATTAGTTTTGTTTTCCTTACTCGCTACAAAGATCATCGGTACGGTGCCTGCAGCCGATGGAGTGTAGAAACTCTCGTCGATTACATTAACCTCAACACCTGGTGAAAATAATGCCATGTTGTTTATCTCCTATGAAATTGCTTATTCTAATGTATTTATTAATAAAACTGAAAAAGGCCTAGTTAAACCCCATAGAAAAGGGACCGAAAAGGTGAGGTAAATACAATATGAGACCTTTATGCACTTGCGGGCATCGACCAGCAGCAATAAACTATAAAAAAGAAGGTAAGACATACTATCGCAAGCTATGTGAAACATGTTTGCGTAATGGAGTAGGCCATGGCATTCCTAAATGGGAACAATCCGGCTATAACAAAAAGAGTCAATGTGAGAAGTGTGGATTCAAATCAAGACACGAAGAACAATATAACGTGTTTCATATAGACGGTGATTTAAACAATTGTCGGCCAAGTAATTTAAAAACTGTGTGTGCAAACTGTCAGCGCATTTTACAAAAAGAAGGAGTAAAATGGCGTCAAGGTGATTTAAGACCTGACTTTTAAAGTTGCACTATAAGGATCAATATGTTGTATAAGTTGATCTAAATTAAATTCTAATTCTTCTAATGATCCATTATTATCAATAGTGTAATCTGACATCCATTGTTCAAGACTCATTGACTTTGCTGATTCAGGCATTAAAAATTGGCTACGATCTACCCAAATTGCTTTGTCAAATACGCCTGTATTACGCATAGCATGAAATTCACGCTTATTACGTAATCCGCAATAAATGTCATGTGCTGCAAATATTTCTCTACCTAATGTAGCAGCATCCGGAACATTGTAGTCACAAATAGCTTCGTACCATTCCTGTCTATGATTATGTCTATCAGCGTAGCACTCTTCTTCAGTACTATATCCGTACTTGTCTTTTAACATCTCGTAAATAAACAGCTTAGAACAAAACTGACTACTTGATTCAAAACTATAACCGTACTTGTCTCTGAGTATTTCACAAACAGTATCTTTACCGTGGCGTCCGTGGCCAATAACTAACAACTTTAATTTCATACTTTTAATATACTACATAAATTGTAGTTTGTCAAGTATTATCCGATTAAGAATCCGTAACCTGTGCCGCCTGCTTGTGCCATTGCTACTTCGGCTTCAAGTTTTTCCATTTCGGCCTGTGCTTCAGCTTTAAGTGTATCGCCGTTTAATGTTGAGCCGCCTTGTGGTCCTGCAATAGTTGCAAACTTTGAACGTGCTTCGCCTAGCATATACTTACAACTTGCAAGTGTATAATCTTTAATCCATTGTACAGCTAGGTAATCACTTAATATCTCACTATCTGGTCTATAATTATAGCAATATAATAGTAGTGTTTCTTCTGCTCTAGGACGCTGTAGTAATGTTAATTTTTTATTTGTAGTGTTCCAAGTAAATTCAATAAAGGATCCGAACATTCTGCCTACTAATTCTTGGTGTTGTGAGAACATATCATATGTTGCTAGGCCGCCTAGTTTAGAAGAACTTAATAGATATGTATTTGTATATGCAAGATTAAACGGCTCAAACACACTTCCACCGTCGCCACCGCCTGTACGTGATCCTACACTTCTACGAAATAATTTTCTTACTTCCATTACTTCATTTGGTAGAATATATTCGTTTTGATCTACAATAGTAGGCATAAACAAATAGCTTTCTTCTACTGCATAATCAGATCTTTGTCTATATCGAGTAAGTGCTTTCGTTAATGCCGTATCATAATGTATAGGATCAAGTTCAACATCGACCATTCCACCGCCTAAAAAGGTATGTACGTAATCAAATATTGTTTGCTTTTGTGTTTTTAAATCTGCCATGCAAGTTCTCCAATAGTATTTATCGTTGGCGATAAATATGTATATGCCAAGAATAAGCTTATATAAACCAGAACGCAGTAATGATTATGAATTTCTAGATCGTCAGATTGAAGAAATGTTTATAGTCGGCGGCACAGATATTAACATTCACAAGTTTTTAGGTGCTGAAAATCCATCTGATGAAGATGCAACTGCTGACCAGCCTCAGTACGATGCTGTTAAAGAAACAAACATACAAGATTTGCTTTTTTTAGAAAATAGAGATAGAAAATACGATCCCGATGTTTATACACATAGGGCAATTTATAATGTTCAAGATATTGATTTTGATTTAAGTCAATTTGGGTTATTTTTAAGTAATGATACATTATTCATGACTGTACATATTAGAAGTATTGTAAAAACTTTAGGTCGAAAACCTTTAAGCGGAGATGTTATAGAATTACCGCATTTAAAAGACGAGTACGCATTAAATGATTATAGTGTAGCACTTAAAAGGTTTTATGTTATCGAAGATATAAACCGTGCAGCAGAAGGATTTAGTCAAACTTGGTATCCGCACTTATATAGATTAAAATTAAAACAAATATATGACGGACAAGAATACAAAGAAATATTAGACTTACCTGCTGAAGAAGACGGCAATAATACTCTAAGAGATTTGCTTTCTACATATGAAACAGAAATGCAAATCAATAATGCTGTAGTTCAACAGGCAGAATCTGATGCAGCAAAGAGCGGTTATGACGCAAGCCACTTATATACAATGGCTTATAACGAAGACGGAACAGTAGCTCTTAACACAGCCGACGATACAGATTTAGATGCAAGTGCTATTTCGCAATATGCAGATCAAATAGAAAATTCGCCTAACAGACCAGGATATACTGGTTACTTAGTAGGTATTGCAGATACTCCTAATGGTGCTCCTTTCGGTAGCGGAATACAGTTTCCAAGAGATAATATGGAAGGTGATTATTTCTTAAGAACTGATTTTCTTCCTAATAGATTATTTAGATATGACGGGAATAGATGGTTGAAAATACAAGACGATGTAAGAGAAACACTAAGTAACACTGATACAAGAAACACACAAAAGACTGGATTTGTAAATAATACACGTTCTAGCTCTATAGGTGGAGAAACTGTAGAAGAACGTCAGAGCTTGTCTAAAGCACTAAGACCTAAGGCAGATAACTAATGCAACATTTTTATGACGGACAAATACGCAGATACATAACTCAAATGATTAGAATGCTGAGTAATTTTCCTGTCAAAGACGGCAATGGGGATTTGAAACAAGTTCCTGTTATGTACGGTGATTTAACAAGACAAGTTGCACAAATAATACGTGATAACAGCGAAAACAAATTGCCTAGCGCACCTAGAATAAGCTTGTATGTTACTGGTCTAGAAATGGATAGAGACAGACTTCAAGATCCTAGTTTTGTTAGGAAACAAAATGTTATAGAACGTGCATATGATGCTGACGGTAATGAATATTTAAACACCCAAGGTAAAAATTATACTGTTGAAAAAATGATGCCAACTCCTTATAAACTTACTGTAAATGCAGATATATGGAGTTCAAATACTGATCAAAAATTACAACTACTTGAACAAATATTAATATATTTTGACCCTAGCTTAGAAATACAAACTACAGACAACTATATCGACTGGGCAAGTCTAACTATAGTTAATTTAGAAAGCGTTAATTGGTCAAATAGAAGTGTTCCTGTAGGTGTAGATAGCGAAATAGATGTTGCTACACTAACATTTAGCACACCAATATATATTAGTCCTCCTGTTAAAGTAAAAAGAATGGGTGCAATTACTAACATTATTACAAGTATTTTTAATGAAAATACAGGAGATATTGATTTAGGATTGTCTCAGCCCGAACTAAACCGATATGATGATTTTGCAGAGCCTGGCAGAACTACTGAAAAACGCCAAGCTGGCACTACAATAAGTGATATCCAAGCTAATGTTAATGATGGTATGTTAGGAGTTTATGTCGAAGGCGATACAGGACAACTATACGGAAAAGGTGCAGTTAATTGGAGATCTGCAATTTCCAAGCAAGCTGGAACATACCAAGCAGGTATTAGTCGAATATTCCTAACTGACTTAGATAACGATTCAACAATTGCTGGTACATTTACAATAAATGAGCTTAACGAAGCTTTAATAATAATAGACTGGGATACCGATAGTTTTCCAGACGACGATGTTATTACAGGTCCAACTGGTGATCGTACAAGTATAGATGCAATTGTTGATCCTACAAAAAGTAATCCTTCAAATATAAAAACAGCTGGAGTTAGAGTACTATTACTAGAAAATGTAAGTAGTAAGGAAGCAACTGAATATCCAGAAGCATGGCAAAATAATGATGGTTCAGGATTAGTTGCTAATGCAAATGATATTGTTGAATGGGACGGTACAAAATGGGTTATAATATTTGATTCACAAAATGTTACAGCTACTACTTACATTACAAATTTAACTACTAGTAAGCAATATAAATTTGCAAACGGCAATTGGTTACTAAGTGTCGAAGGAGAATATCCAGTTGGCACATGGAGAATTGACCTTTATGGCTAATTATTTTTATGGAAAAGATAATTTGCAGCGGCGCACTCTTTTATACACTAGAAACAAATAGATTTCTATTCTTACATCGAGCTAACGGTAAAAGAAAGAATTTGTGGGGACTTGTCGGCGGCACAAATGAAGGTGCCGAAACGCCGTGGGAAGGCTTACAAAGAGAAATTGAAGAAGAAATTGGATTTCTTCCTGATATTAAAAAAACAATTCCTTTAGAAACATTCATATCACACGACGAGCTATTTCATTATCATACTTATATTTGTATTATAAATGAAGAGTTTTTGCCTATCTTAAATAACGAACATAACGGATATGCTTGGGTAAGTTTTAGTAAATGGCCTAAACCATTACACGACGGGTTGCGCAATACATTACAAAGTAAAATTAATCTTAAAAAATTAGAAACTGTATTTGAGGTTATAAACGCCTTTGGAGATTTAAATGACTGAACAAAATGTAATTAGACACCAATGGGGAGTAGAAGTTGTATGGGCCAACTACGAATCATTTGGTGCAAGAATGATGCTATTTACAGACGATGGTAGTAGAACAAATATAGAATTTCAACATGACACTGATAAATCTTGGTTTGTAAGTTGTGGTAAATTTCTAGTAAGATATATCGATACAGAAACTGGAGAAACATTTACTAAAGAATTAGTTGAAGGAGAAGTTTTTGAAATCCCTCGATTACTTCCAGTATCATTAGAAGCTGTAGTAAAAGGCTCTACAATAAGTGAAGTAAATAACGGTATAAGAACCGACGATATAAAAATAATTTGCCCAAGTGAGAAAATAAATGTTACCCAAATTATCTAACTCAACAAAATTTTTAGACGAAATAAGATTTTTTGAATCAAAAGCTAAAGCAATGCCTAGCGAAGACAAAAAAAATTATATAAACACACGTATTGCAAAAATAAAAGAACTAACAAGAAATATCGACGAAGCACACGAAATTACAACTGCTGGATTTATAAAACCTACTCTTATTTCTGAAAGTAAAGAGGAACTAGTTAAAGCAAGATTTGAAATATACGAACTGATTAAATCAAATAAGACTTAATCTTTTAACGGTAATATTTCCTACCATTCCTGAATGAGCAGTACATTGATATCTGTAAGTACCTGAAATACCTTCTTGTACTCTCCAATATAGTGTTCCGCTTGTTTGTCCTTGAGCATCTGATCCTGTTCTAATTGTACCTGATGTACTTATATGAACAAGCCCTACATTATAAGCAGTTCCAACTGCATCTTGTATTTCAAAAGGATGTCCAGATATTAATGATAAATCAAATGCAATAGTTGTACCTGCTAATACAGTAAGTGTTGGATTATTGCCAGCGTAATGACTTTCAAAAAGATATGCAATAGTACTATTATTATCTACTCTATACATTGCAATTGCCGGTTCGTAAATTTGATCAATTGTAAGACCTACAGGAAGATCAGTTAAATCAGTAAATGCACTTGCACCTCCACCGTCTTCGCCAGTTTCGTCTGCTGCTGCTTCCCAAATAGCACCGTTATATTTTAATACATCACCTACTGTTGGTGAAGAAATTGTTACATCTGTAAGGTCGTTAAGTGTTTCGGCTCCGCCACCTTCTTCACCGCTAGTAACAGTTGTAAATGTTAATACACCAGCTCCGTTAGTTGTTAAAACTTGGCCATCTACTCCATCAGATATACCTAAATCAAATATAGTTGTTGGAATTAATCCAGTTGAGTCTGAAAGATCTGATAAGTCACTTGGAATTTCTGCAACGCCCGAATCGAATGCTGCTGAAATAATATTCCAAGTTGTTCCGTTCCATTTCCACGAGTTTGCACCACTTGTATAAATTTGATCCACTACTGGTTCTATTGGAAAGTTTAATGCCATTGTAATTACCTCTGTTAATATTTATTCATTTGTTGAATCTTAAATTTATTCCGTTACGCAATGTTAAGTTTGCGCCGGGCCTAATAGCATCACGCTTACCTGTGATAAACCTAGCATCAAACGGTCCTTGATATAAAACTCTAGCATCGCCGCCTTCGATGCTCTCATAGTCAAACCAATTTGCTGAAGTAGCTGTTGTCGATTCTACTCCATAATAGAACGTACTAGCATCTTGTACATTAAGACTTGCAATCCATTTTTTTAATTCTACATATGTCCAGTCTCTATTATGTTCTAAAACAGTTGCCAAAAATCCAGCAGTTACCGGACATGCAGCACTTGTTCCGCTAAAGTCTGTATCGTTAGCAGCAATTGATAACCCTGAATATGTATCAGGACGAGCACCTCTATTTGTATAATTTTTGTTTGCACTTAAAGTTCCGTCAGCTGCCGCATACACGTCAATGCCGTTGCCTCTATCACTATAATCTACTTTAGCTTCTAAACCTAAATTGTAATCATCGTCTAACGCACCTACATTAATAGTCTTATAGGAAACTGTTCCATCGCCTGCTGTAGTTTTGCCGCCTTGCTGCGGAAATCCTCGCCTATTAGTTGTACCAGTCACTACAACACCAAATTCACTGTATGTACTATTTTCTAAAGTAGTATCAGATTCAGCACTGATATAATTATCAAAATCAGGATGTCCATAATTTACTTGTTTTTGATTTGAATTACCAGCAGCAACAACAAACAATACACCGCTATCAATAAGCTCGTCTAGTGCAGTTGTAAGAGAGTTGGTTTTCATTTCACTTTTCCAACGACCGTTGTCACCTTGTGATCCCATGTGAGATATAAACGTTGGTTCAGCAGCAGAGCCGCCGTATTGCACAGCAGCATCTTCACGGAAATGATACCAGTCATCTGCTGAGCCTTTGTCGCTTGCTCTATAACCCCAACTGTTTGAACTTATAGTAGGATTCTTTGTGCCAAATTCTGGATTAATAGGTTTATATATATGAAACATCTTTTGTAGATCAAACCCAATTTCTATTCCAATGCCGCTGCCACCATATAAATCTAACATCCATTTATTAGCATTATATGCCCAACCCTGTGTTCTGCCATATGTTAAAGCACCGCATGGCGTTCCGTGTTGTCCTTCGTTAAATGGAATAGGTTGTGCTGTATTACTGCCTTGTACATTTGCTCGTGTATAATTAGTACTTAAAGTAATACTACCTATACCCGCAAACTGAGGACTTCGATTGCTCGAACTAAACCACCAATTTCTTGCTTCGTCTTCTGTAGGTACAATAGTTCCGTCCCATCTAGTTATTAGTCTAGCTTCAGAGTCAGCATCAAACCATTCTGGATCAATATAGTAAGGTCCATCTAATGCTACATCTAAAATGTCGCAAGTGCCGTCACCTGGAAGTAAATTTCCGCCTGTATATCCTGCAGGATATTCGATTGCAGATCCGTCATCTTGAAGTTCAACATTATTTTGAAACTCGGGATGTCCGATCCAACAACCGTTGTCTGCAACAATTACATCAATATTCTTTCCACTACCATATTGCTCGATTGCAACTTCAGGAACAGCGTCATCGCCTAAGCCGCCATCGACCCAAGGATCTAAAAACTGCTGATGTCTGTATATTTGATATCCTGTTCTGTTTGCATCGGCAGCTACTGGAGCAACAGGTAGCGTAACAGGAGAAACGAATTGTCTATATTGTTTAACATTACCGGTATATCTTTGAGTTAAATTTGGTCTTGTTGCTTGTAATTCTTCCGGTGGCGGTTTATATTCATCGTACATAGAATAATCTATATTAATAAACTTTACACGAGAATCATCTTTTAAATTAGTTGCTTCGATGTCAGTAAGTAAATAAGAGCCTCTTGTTGGGCTGTGTGGCTTTTCGTCTTCTACTGTAACTTCTCTACTTGGCACACTAGCATATGTGTTTCCGTCTGCAATAAGTTCTGCATGTAACTCAGCCCATTGTTCTGTTGTATGCGTCCCTAGTTGATAATATTTTTCCGACATGTTAATCCTTAAACAATTGGCTCTGTACTTATAATACGCCAAGCGCCATTCATGTATATCTCTGGACGATTATTTTCAGAATTATAAATTATATCTCCAGCTTCGGCGATTAATAAATCTCTATCAGTATCATTAAAGCTTGCTAGTTTTAATGGAGAAGACGATATGCTTACTCTTGTAGTTGCTGTTAATAAAATCTCGTTATCGGATACTAATTCAGGAGTACCTGATCCTTCGGTTGTAAGATTACCAGCAAGTGTTAAATCTGGTGTAATTATTATTGGATTAGAATCTGTTGTATTAATAGTGTTATCAGTAAATGTAAGATTACCAGTATCACCACCTCCGCCTGTTTGGTCTATAAATTCAAATGTTCCGTCGGCGTTTGATGATAAAACTTGCCCAGCAACAAGAGCATCAGTAATACCAAGATCTAACAAACTATCAGCAATTGGAATACTAGGCTGTACCCATTGTCCGCTATCAACATCTACTAGATAAACATATAAACTACCAGTGTCTGCATTGAACCAAACACTTCCGTTTTCTGGTTCTTCAGGTGCTGTTTCACTTGCTGAAACACTAGCACTGCCTGTGCCTGTACCTGGCATAGATATTGTAATTTCGTTACCCATCCCTGAATGATTAGAACAGTAATAGTATAGTGTTTCTGGAGCAGAAATATCTATAGTAATAACAACTCTTCGATCATCTGCTCGTTGAAAATCTGCTTCGTATTTTTGTCGTGTAACTTCTACGTCATCTAAAATATACATTACTCCTGTAGTATATTCTGTTCCGCTACCTGTATCGCCGTTGGCATCGTCAGCACTAAAAAATAGCGGATGCTGATTATTTGCTCCGCCTTCGATATTAGGATAATAAACATTTGTTTGATCTGATTGATCAAATACATATGTGTATCCTTTAATAAAATCTAGTTCAGGTTTATACTCGCTGTTTAGAACATACACATTACCGTGATCGCCAGCGCCGTGGTTACCTGCTGCTATTGTTACAGGATAAGTTATTGCTGCAACATTTTTTGCACTAGTATTTCTTATCATACTACTATCAGTTAAGACTTCAAATCCGCCTCGGTTTATAGTACGACCACTAAACAAACGTAATGTATTAGTTTCTTTAGAAAAGAAAACTTCTCCACTCGATCCACTAGCTCTATCTAGGAACTCTTTAGCTCTAGGAATAATTCTAATTCTATCAACAATAGGTGCGTTTGTGCCAGCCATTACTTTTCTCCATTATATACTATTTATGCTTGACCTTTGGCAAAAGTAAGTGTATAATATAGTATGAGATATATAGTCACTGGTGCCGCAGGATTCATCGGCAGTAACTTAGTAAAAAAATTAAATTCAGAAGGTCACACAGATATTATCTGTGTTGATGATCTCTCTAAGAATAATATTCAAAATATTCAAGGATTAGAATATAGTGATTTTATTTCTATAGATGACATAAGTTCAGTGTTTGGAAAAGACGTTGATACTGTGTTTCACCTGGGTGCTATATCAAATACTAGAGCTGATAATTGGAAAGAAATTTATCAAAATAATATAACATTTACAAAGCAGATGTTTGATAGAACTAGACACAGAAATTTTGTATTTGCGAGTAGTGCTAGTGTCTATGGCGATAGTAAAGATACATTAGAAATACCTGCTAACGAAGCACCTAAAAATTTATATGCTGCTAGTAAGTTAATTTGTGACAACTGGTTAAGAAGTCAAGGCTGTCAATATCACAGCTGGCGATTTTTTAATGTTTATGGACACAGAGAAACTAGTAAGTTAGAATCTAATAGCAGCAGTCCTTATACTACTTTTAAACAGCAAATCTCCAAAAATACTTCTATAAAGATATTTGAAGGCAGTGATAAAATATTTCGTGACTTTATAAGTGTAGATGACGTTGTAGAAGTTATGTATCGCAAGCACTCTGATAAAGATACGTTTGTTAGTAATTTGGGTACAGGAACGCCTTCTAGCTTTAATGAATGGGCAGAATTATTTGCTTCTAAATATAAAGCTAAAATTGAACTAACTGAATTTCCTGAAGATCTTAAAAAAGGATATCAGTATTACACTTGTAGCAACAATTCTACTTTAAATACCTTACTAGATTATAAGTTTAAAACTATCAAGGAATGGTTTGATCAATATGACTACAGTACTAATACTCGGTGATATAATTATCGACAAATACATTTACGGTACAAGCACTCGGATAAGTCCTGAGGCTCCTGTTCCTGTTGTAACATATAAACGTGAAGTTGAAACACTTGGCGGGGCAGGACTTGTATATGAGAATCTTAAAAGTTTAGGTGTTGATGTTGAATTAGTTGATATCTTTGACAAAGCAAGTGTTAAAACTAGAGTAATTTGCGACGGACATTATGTCACACGCATCGACGACGATTATCACGCAGACAGCAAACAATTCCTCGATTATATTCTATCACGAGATTTTAGTGATTACAAGTATGTTATTCTAAGTGACTACAACAAAGGCACATTAGACGAATCTTTAAAAATTATCGAACATCTAAACACGTTTGGATGCAAAGTAATTGTAGATCCTAAAGAACATGCAACTCACTATAAAGGTGCGTGGCTTGTAAAACCCAACTACAAAGAATTTAGAGACTTTGGATTTACTAACTGGCAAGGTAATATTATTACAACTAATGCAGGCGATAATGTAGTTGCTAATATAGACAATGTAGTATATGATATACCAGTTGATGCTGTAGAAGTATCAGACGTTACTGGTGCAGGAGACTGTTTCCTAGCAGCATTTGTATATGGGCTTACAAAAGGATACGACTATCAAAAGTCTATTGAGTTTGCTGTGCGTGGTTCAACCGAAGCTGTTACACATGTAGGCACATATATCCTTACAGAAGAAGACTTACAAAAGCGTGTAATTTTTACTAACGGATGCTTTGACATCTTACATAAAGGTCATCTTACGTTACTAAAAGAAGCTCGTAGTTTAGGTGATAAGTTAATTGTAGGACTTAATAGTGATATTAGTGTAAAGCGTTTAAAAGGTAATGATAGGCCATTTAACGATATAACTACACGCAAAGAGCAATTAGAACTTATTCCGTATGTAGATGAAGTGGTAGTATTTGAAGAAGATACCCCTTACAATCTAATTAAGGAAGTACAGCCGGACTTAATTGTTAAAGGTGGCGATTATACTGTAGAAGAAATAGTAGGACACGATTTGGCACCAGTGCATATTGTACCTACAATTAAAGGTTATAGCACAACAAAAATATTGGAGGCAACACGATGACTAGACTAAAAGGCGAAGTAGAAAAAGGCTGGGGCAGTGAAACTATATTTGCAACAGGAGACTTATACTGCGGGAAGCTATTAAATTTTAATACAGGTGCTAAGTTTAGTATGCATATGCATAGAGAAAAAGACGAAACTTGGCATGTTCTTGCTGGTAAGTTTGTTCTTAAAACAATTGACACTACTACAGCAGATACGAATGTCGAAACATTAAATGTAGGCGACACAAAACATATTCCGCCTATGTTACCACATCAACTTATGTGTGTAGAAGCAGGATCTATTATCGAAGTAAGCACTCCTGATTCAGTAGAAGATAATTATAGAATAGAAAAGGGCGACAGTCAGAAATGAGCACCTTATGGGTATTTGGTGATAGCTATACGCATCATAGCGAAAGTAATCAAGAAGTTTGTTGGACTTATCAGTTAGCTAAAAAATTAGGAGTCAAAACTTATTATAATCGTAGTCAATACGGTGTTTCTAACGAATATATTTGTAGTGGATTTGAAGAAGTAGGTGAGAAAATTAAGCCAACTGATTTTATAATATTAATAGTTACATGGAAAGGCCGACAATGGTTTTTTGAAGAACGTCCAGAAATATCTAATTTGAATATGATGAGCCACGGTCTTATAGATAAAGAATACGGAAAACAATACACAAAGGCTGTTAAGCAATTTGAAAAATATCTAGATAACGATCGTCTTGTAAATATTAAACTAACTTGGTATTATGGGTATTTAAATTTTATAGAAACGCACTTTCCTAATACGCTAATCATACCTGGTTTTGATAACGGGATGCATAGTGATTACAATTTTCAAGTCGAAGGAAATCTTTACTCTATTGGTAAGAACGAATTTGAAACTCCTGCTATAGGAGATAAAATATTTACAAAGAAATGGGCATCTTTAGATCGACGAGTGGGTCATCTGGCAAAAGAAAATCATAAAATTTTAGCAGAAAAAGTTTATAATACCTTTACACATAAGCATATATTAGATTTAAATAACGGTTATAAAAAAGAATTTATAAATTTAAAAAATTATGAAGATTATGTTACTATTGACCCTGCAGATATCCAAACTTTTTAATCATCCCATCTAGGTTCGCTTTCTAAACCGTCACGCAACTCTTCCCAATTACTAGGTCTTCCTTTTTCAGATTCCATAACATGTGAGGGATCGTAGTCAGGATCATCTTTTGGATCTGGTAATTCAGATTCGGCATCTTCCCAGACTACTTGATAAAACTGTCCTAGCTTTATATCTACCCATTCTTTGTTGTCTAAATCCCATAATCTTACCACAGCGTCAAGATGATATTTAGCATTTTCAGGCTCATCGGGCATTCTGTCCTGCTCAGGCACTTCTGGTATTAGATCAGGTTTTAAAGTCATATTAACTTTTTGTTTCATTTTATAATTTTCTAGTTTAATACTATCTTTACTAGGAAATTTTTCAGGCATATGTTCCCAATCTACAAAGTAATCAACTTCTGCTTGATATTTTGAAAATTTATATAATAACCAATGCTGGTTAGGGTACCATTTTTTTAGATTCATATTAAACACGTGATGTATTCTCCTTAAATTAATTTCACTCCAGTCGTTGTCGTCTGCATCAAAAACCCAAAGTGTAGCTTTACCGTCGTCGGGATAATTTTTTGGATTATTATCAGAATCTCCAATATAATCTTTTCTTAATGTGACTACAGCACTTTTAACAGTATTTTCAGGATGATTAATACGCAAATCACTTGGAACTAGGCCGCCACCATGTCTTTTAGCTATGTGGCCGCCTTCTTCAGTATATAGAAGACTTTGTTCTAAGTGATACATATATACAGGTTTTATTTCTAATAACTGTTCTTCTGTAAGCCACTCTTCGCAATGATCAGGATATTTTTCGACAAATTCTTCATCAGACATTTCCTCTAAGTCTTTAAATAATTGCTTAGTTTCGGCATCCATTGTAAGCTCGTTTAGTCTCTTTGTTTTTTCGTCATTTCTATCATCGGGATCTATATATCTCATGTAATACTCCTAAATTAATATACCTTCTTTTACAAAATATACATTATCTAACATTGAATTATTAAGAACATTCAATGCATTATTTTTTGTCTGTACTAAAGGTTGTACTGCTAAATTAAAACTTGTATTAAGTAGCATTGGACATCCTGTAACTTTATAAAACTTCTGTAATAGATCATATAAAAATCCACTACTTACTGTTTGTATTCTACAAGTACCATCAACATGTATAATTCCTGGAACTATATTTTTAGTAATTTCTTTAGCATCAAAATTAATAGTCATGTATTCTGATTTATTAATTCCTAATGTATCAAAATAATCTTCAAAATGTTCTTCTAAAAT
>Ga0187219_1000755_pt1 | contig 15674 bp, 14 predicted proteins | sample 13SPOviralmetaG_FD_130162 | JGI IMG/M metagenome (GOLD analysis project Ga0187219, IMG submission 130162) | Marine viral communities from the oligotrophic San Pedro Time Series (SPOT) site, San Pedro Channel, CA, USA - 13 SPOT_SRF_2010-07-21... | ecosystem: Environmental > Aquatic > Marine >... | reverse complement strand
ATCAATGCCCATGATGTAGAACATTTGACGAAGGAAATCATTAATCCGTAAAGTCATCTCAATGAAAGGTTCAGGATCATATCCCATCAGACGCACACGATCTGGTGTCAGAAGAGGATCGTGCTTGCTATCATCCTTCAAAAAGAATTCAACAATCGGTTGTGGTAGTGGAGCACCTTCCTGAAGAGTTGTCTCACGAACAATAGATCCAGCAGCACGATTGCGGCAAATGACTTCTAATGGAACGATACCTACCTTCTTACATACCATCTTATTAGCACCAACCATATTGATGTAATGAGTTGGGATATTTTCTTTGGCAAGTTTCTCAAAGATGATTGATGAGATACTACAGCAGAGAGATCCTTTTCCTAAAGGATGATCAACCATTTCACCATTACCAGCCGTCACCTTATCGTGATATTCAATGATAACCTGCTGTGCGTCATCTCCTTGATAAACGGTTTTAACCTTACCTTCTATAATTACTTCCATTAAAAAGAGGGTGTTCAACCCTCATAGTATATCACTCCCTAGTTCGTTTGTAAAGGATATTTTTAGTCCCTCTGACGCCAATCGTCAGATTTGTCTTGATGAAACCAACTCTTAATATCGTCAGCATCAGTAAACCCCGTTTTATGATTGGATGGGTCGGGGTCTCCTAAACCCATCCTATTCAGAAAATCGTCGGTACTACCTTCCTCAATATCTTGAGAAGATTGTCTTCGTGCTTTCTGTAACCAATCACGAGCAGTGGTATGACTCTTTGCCAACTTCTCTGCCCAAATCATGTCATCTAATTTTACCTCTTCACCATTTGCAATACATTTACAAATAAACTCCAATCGTAATCGGTATTTTGTAGATAGCATAAAGTTACGCTTCGTTACTTTTATTTATTTTCTTCATAGCGTCTTTTTTCAAGATATTCAATCATCTCTTGCCTCCACTCCATCAGTTCGTAAAAACACTCTTGATTGTGAGCACAACCACGAAGGCGACTATCAGCTTTGATTACACTTTCAAGCATTAAACCAAGTGCATCACGTCTTTTTTGTTCTTTGGTGGAACTCATGATTTTCTTTTTCGTTTAGTGGTTTTTAGTTGGTTTTTGATGAAGTCTACTGATTGTTTGTAGGTTTTCAGAACCTTGATTTGATTACCATTATGTATAATCATAAATTTTTTTCCACATGGGATTACTGCCCACATACCATCATTCGTGACATAACCCAATGGATTTTTGGGTTTTGGGTCAAGGATAGATGGAAAGGGGATGAAGGGTTTAAGAAACTTGTTCAAAATACTGCCGTAACACTGATGACAGTAGCACCAGGGTTTCGTGCCAGTGCTACTTGCTTGGCATCTTCATAGTCAGTTGCGATGACAATTTCATCAAAGACTTTGCCTGCTTTGAAGAGTTGAACTTTGACTTTCATGATTAGCGACGGATAGTAGAGATGGCAGGTTGACCCTGTTCAAATACAGTGTCTACAACCGCCTGGACGGACCTGGCGGTGCCTATGCCCACTTTATCATAAACAGGCACACAAATCAATCCATAGGTCTTGTGACGGTCTCCTAAGCGGATCACACGACCGATGGACTGACTGATGCCGATACAGTCCATGTTACGCATGAACAACACTGCTTCCAGACCACTGACATTGATGCCCTCAGACAGGATAGAATGGTGGATTACCACAAAACGCTTCTCAGAATCCTTGCCCCAGGCGTTAAGAGTCTTGAAGAACTCATCCCTATCAACCTTGACACCATCAATAAAAGCACCAGTCTTTGATGTGATGTAGAGGCAAGAGTATCCACGCTCACGCAGTTGATGGTAGAAGTCCGATTCTGCTAGCAGTTTGACAATCTGGCGTGTTGACCTTGCAGCAATCAGGATTTTGTTTAGAGAGTTACCATCAATCGTGTCCAGTAGGTTCTTACAGTCAGATTGTTTGAAATCACCTTGAGGCAATTCTGTGATAGAAACTCTTGGAGGAAGAATATAACCCTCCTCTACAAGTTTAGGAGCAGGAACATTACAAATGACCTGACCATAGACTTCACCATCATTCATCCCTGGTTTAAAGATGCTGACAGAGTGTTTAGGAGTGGCAGTGAAGAAATAGCATCTCTCAGCATCATTACTGAAGAACTCTGTAGGAGGGAAAAAGTTACGCTTTACAGAGTTATGTGCCTCATCAAAGTAGATAGTGTCCACATTGACACCAGACTCAACTATGCGATGTAAAGAATTATAGGTGGTAAAGATGATACGATTACGCTTCCAAGTCTGTACTGCCCAATCGTAAATGTATTCTGATTTAGTAGTAGATTCATGATTAGTTTCTCCACTGTGAACATGGAGAATACGAACCATAGGATCGGTAATAATCTCTAGGAACTCAGAACATAATTGATTTGCCAACAGGATACGAGGGGCAACAACAACAATAGTCTTAGGACCATTATTCTCAAATTGTTTTTTAGCATCTTCAATCATGCAGATAGTCTTGCCACCACCTGTAGGGATGATAACTTGACCTTTGATGTATTTCAACATCGCATCACATGCTTGACGCTGATGGGGACGAAGGGTGATGGTCATTGGGTTTGGTGTCTTGCAGATATTATAGCATGTCTCTACCGATGAACTCTGTATATTGTTAAGAGCTTATGATGTTCCCATCAACCGCGACAAGGCAGAGTCTACAGGTATTCCACGATTGTGTCAAGCTTTACGTCAACATACAAAAATTCCATAGTTGTGCTAGAATTATTGGCACCTTGATGTTCTTCTTCCTCTACATTAAAGACTTCTGGTTTTCCTTCCTGCCAGTAGACTCTCTGTCCCGTAGCAATCCACTCAATGTAACCATCTTCAACTTTTGTTGGTATCTGAATCCTTTTATATGGTTGTCTATGTGGGTTATAATCTCTATGTGGAGGTGCAATCATATTTGGTGGATAACTTAAAAAGTAAACACCAAGAATATCCTCATTTTCTATAATGTGAATCACAGGTTTGGATAATTCTTTATTTGGGTATTGAATTAAATTGATTCCACCCTTAATGTAACATATCTTAAGACCATATCCCATATATTTTGATGTGATGCGTTCATTTCTCAATGGGAATCTAGTACCTCTTGCCCATTCATACAACAAATTCAAATCTCGTTTAGTAATCATAATCTAGTAAACATTACAAGTAGAGCATCATCAATTTCAAGTTTATAATCTTTATTTTCTAGTTTTGCATAATCAAACTTTTTAACTAGATTTCCATTTATGTGTGCTGTTCCATCAAAGCATATAATCCAACTCTTATCGTTACCAGTAAAAGATGATATCAATTTTGTGGCACTCCAATTATGTGATGAAACTAATGTGTTGAAACCATAAACTTCATAATAATCCTCACCATCTTTATCGGACAAAAGTATTCTGTCTTTACCCATGAAAGATCTACAATCAACAACTTCTCCTGCCATCCCAACTATAGACATTGAATCGGAAGTTGTGATTAGTTTCCCTCTTCCTTTGACAATAATTTGAAATAATGTTAGTGACTTATCTCCAGACTCAGCAAAGATTTCTTTTTTCTTATTTTTTGAACCACAGATATAAAACTCCTCACATTTTTTGAAGTATTTCATAATTCTATTTTTCTCATTGGTATCATCTTTTTATTTCTAGGAAACTTTTCTCTTTCTATTGTTTTTCCCACCAAACTTGAGATATCTAGAGAACCATTATCAATGACTTCTCCGTGTTGAAGTTGTTCATAATTATCTATTATTTCTTGTCCACGTATTGCTAGACCTTCTAAAAACAATTCAGTGTCTTGTAAATTGAAGTTGCTTAGATTAAAAGATAATGGTTTTACTTTGTCAATAGATTTTTCTGATTGTGAACTACAAAACTTGACGACGATTTGTTCAGTCTCGGGAAGATATTCCTCTATTTTAATCAGTATTTTCATCTTTGTTAAAATTAAATGAAATTGAAACTCTCTTTTGATCTGAAAAGTTCCTAGTTACAGAGTGGTCTAAAAATCCAGGGAACATCAAATACATTCCTATTTTCGGTTTATATGAACAAGATAGATCATCTCTTTTTATGTTTTGAAGCACTGGTCTGAATACAATGTGTCCACATTCTTCTGGAGTTGAAACATAAAGAACAGCAGAAACATCTGCGTCACCATGAGCATGGGTATTCGTGCTCATGTTTTTATCATGAATGTGTCCCCAATAATTAGTTAAGGAAATATTTTCACCATAAGCAACTTGATAAGCAACTGCCATTTCGCTAACAATTTTATCTATAACCTCAACATATGGACAAAAAGAATCTTCATATCTTGTGCTAGTTTTTACCTCACTTTTTCTTATCTCTTGATTATCTAGCAAAACTTTTTCAAGTTCTTTTAAGTCTAAGTCAGTTTCACCTTTTAATACACTTATCTGAGCAAGAATATCAACATGTATATCTTTTTTCATTCATCATCCTCATGTTGTAACATTCCCCATGTAGTCAGGAGATATTTTGTTCCCCCAATCGGTGGATTTCCCCTATGAATATGTGTGAATCCTGCTGGAAATATCAAAACACTTCCTTCTTTTGGTGTCACTCTCAAATGCTGATGTAGAAACTCTGTCTCTCCAGCTTCAAAATTATCATTCAGATAAGTTTGAACCACAAACAACCTAGGAGCATAGTTTACCCTACCATTTTCAAAATGCCATGCATGAAACCCACCACCTTCGGGTATTTTCTTTACCTTGACATCATATAATAAAAATCTACAGGTACTTAGAGGACTGAACTCATCAAGATAATGATCTACGCAAGGTTTTATTTTTGGTAGATAATTATTACCAATCCAAGTTCCTGCAGTTACATCATATTTTATTGCTAAATTACAAGAATTATGATTAGTTACATGCTTCTTTTTAGTTGATTCTGTTAAATACCCTCTATCTTCTAAAGAATCAATATAGTCTCTTATACTTTTACACTCATCTGGAGAGAAAGCATCTTCATATTCTCTTACAAAATTCTCCATCAATTATCATAATATCTAAGATATTTAGTTGACATCTCCAACACTGATAGTAGCAGAGTTTCCATTTAATGTAACTCCTGCGCCACTCAATCTTCTTATACCAAAACCAGCAGATCCGCCAGATCCACCGCCTGAAGTACTTCTATCACCACTGCCTCCACCACCACTTGATCCACTATCACCTATACCACCACCATTACCACCGTTACCACCTATACCTTCGTTATCAGCGTTACCACCAGATCCTCCAGCACCGCCTGAGTTCTCAGAACCGCTACTACCAGGTGAACCATCAGCATCCCAAGAGTCACCTCCAACACCTCCAACACCTCCTGGAAGACCTGCTCCGCCACCGCCGCCGCCACCAGAACCTAATTCATCATCAAATTTATCAGTGTCATATCCACCGCCGCCTCCACCACCTCCGCCGCCGCCTCCGACGATAGTTCCATTATTTTGAACTGTGCAAGTATATTGAAGACCTAATCCACTATTTCCGTTTTGACCTAAAAAACCATTCTCACTTGGACTGTTGGCACCTCTTCCACCATTACCACCTGCTCCAGCAATTTTTCCAGAACTTCCAACATCAACTTTTAGGGTAGTTCCACTATCCCAATTTCCAGTTCTCAAAGCACATATGCCCTGATCAGTATTATTTGTTGATGTTATGGTTTTATTGACATGTATTTTTACATGTGTTCCATTCGTGTTTGAAGGTTTAGATCTAAACCCACCAACTACACTTACATTTCCATTGTTATATCTGTTTTTTGCAATTTGTCTAGACTCTGTGCTTCCACTATAAAAATTTACGATAACATTTAATTGCTTACTATAAAAATCACTAAATTTTATCGTTCCACTTTGTGGTACACTTGTATCTAATGGTTGATTTGATAGAGCACCATAAGTCTCACTGATTCTATATGCCCCCAAATTATTATTTGGTGGTGTTCCAAATTCAGCAGAAATGTTACTAAAAGAAATTTGACTAGAAGATTGTAGTGCCATATGTTATTAGAAGCAATCGTTCCAGGATGAACCATTCCAAACTTGAAGTTTGTTAGTAGATGTATTGTAAATCATTGCACCTGCTTCATCAGAGCTAAGAGCATTACCATCAGTATCTCTCAAAGCATTCCGTTGAGATGTAGTAACTCTAGGTGGAATCATGTAAGCGATTGAAGCGCGAGATGTCCCATCATCAACAACATCTACAACACTTGACATATCTACAGCACATTTTGAAGTTGTTGTTACACCAACAACTAAACCATACTGTGCTTGAACATCACCTCTTACATCTAATTCAATGTTGCTTATTATTGTATCAGTTTTGATTCCAACTTCACCACTTCCCTGTATTATGAATCTATCAGCAATAAATGAACATGCCTGTAAAAGATCATCACCATCAGGATCAACACCTAAACCAACATTACCTGTAGTTTTTAAGTCATTAAATGTTGAAATACCTGTGCTGTTTACATTTCCAGTTAAATTACCAGTGACGTTTCCAGTTAAAGTTGCGGTAATTGCTGAAATATTTAAATTACCATCAATCGTAATATTGTTGTTAAAATAGGCATCCCCAGTAAAGGTAGATATACCTGATACACTTAATTTATGTGAAGGACTTGTAATTCCTATTCCTAAATTGCCCTCATATGTGAGTGACATCAACCTAGAAGTATTTTTTCTTCTATGCCAATGGAAATCACCTGTTCCTACACCAGCGGTTCCTGCTTCAAGGTAGAAATTAACATTACCAGTATCATAGTTGATAATATCTAATGACTTGGATGAACTATATGGGAATGCTGCTGATGCATTTCCAAACCTAATTGCTCCAGATGTTGTCTCTGTAGGACTGCCGCGACCAAGGGTAATTATAGAAGCATTATCTGCGCTTCTTAAATGGACTGATGACAATCCTGATGCTGTTCTAATTTCTAAGTTAGCATCAGGATTCGCAGCACCAAATGCTGATTTATTTGTATCCAATACTGTGAATACTGTACCACCTGTACCAACATTTAATTCAGTCTTAGCAGTGACAATACCCGCAGTTGGTAGGTTTATAGAATTTGCAGTAATTTCTGTGGCAGTGATAGTTCCAACTGTGATGTTTGGAGTACCAGTAAGATTAGATGCAAGAGATGCAGTACCAACAACATCACCAGTTACAGTTCCGGTTACATTACCGACAAATGTTGTTGCTGTAATAACACCAAGAGTTGCGGTGATGTTACTACCAATTTTGAGGTCAGTAAATGTAGAAACACCTACAGAGTTTATATTTCCTGTGACATCACCAGTAAACTTGTCTCCAACAAATTGGGTGGCAGTAACAACACCAGTTGCTTTAATATGACCCAGAGAACTGATACCAACACCACCAGGAAGTGTGCCAGTAAGTAATGGATTACCACCGACCTGAAGGTTCATTCTAGGATCGTTGGTAGATACACCAACATATCCCTTGTTGTAGATACTTGTAAATCCTAAACCAACATCAATATCAGTCCACTGTGATGTTGGAATATCTGATAGTTTAGAACCATCACCATAGTAAGTGACAACACCAGATACAGCAGTGGCAATACCTGCTGCATTTACATTCAGATTTCCTAAAGAACCAGAAGTAATTGTAGTAACACCAGTTACTTCTAGGTTTTTGATGATGCCACTTGAGGCAGTAACAAGACCAACTACTTTTGCGGTCCCTCTAACATCCAAAGACTCAGTTGGAACGGTCGTCCCAATACCAACCAAGCCATTGGCGTTTACAACTAAGTTATCATCGTCAACTTGAACACCATTACGAAAATTAAACGATTTTCTATAATTCGCCATCTCTGGATGCTTTCTAGTTATTTATGGTGCTCATCAACTTTCGCATTAAGTTGTTTAATTGCCTCAATGAGCAGAGGCACAAGTTTTTCATAACGAACTGCCATGTATCCATCATCTCTAGTTGTATAGAGACCTGGTAAATCAAGACCTGCGACTTCCTGAGCGATAACTCCGATGTCCAGTCCTTCTTTATCAGAACTATCATTCCATTCAAATGTGTTACCACTGAGACTCAAGACCTTGGCGATAGCATCTTCAATAGGTTCAACATTATCCTTCAGTCTCTGGTCAGAAGAGGAGAAGGCAATAAGATCACCCGTGAATGTACCAGCACCACTGACAGAAATAGGACCAGCAAATGTGTGAGTGCCTGTTCCATTAACATCAAGGTTGTCATTAACAGTAAGTGTGCCACCAGCAGAATCAAGAGTTAAGTTTCCGCTGGTGGTAGTGACAGTGCTTCCATTTATGTTCACATTGTCAATATCAGCACTACCGTTTACATCCAGTATTCCAGTGACAGTTGCTCCAGTAGTTGTTCCTTCAACTCTTACAGCATCATTTGAATCATACAGTATCGTTGTAGAAATACCGGAAAGTGTAGACCCATTACCATAGAAATTTGTGGCAGTGATATCACCACCGACATGGAGATTTTTATCAATTCCAACACCACCATCTACAGTCAGAGCTCCAGTTCCAACACTGGTGGACTGAGTAGTGTCAGTGATGTTGAAAACACCTCTAACTTTAACAGAAGCATCAACATCAATATTTTCATTGAACTTCGTTTCACCGTTGAAGGTAACAGGACCATCAAACTGAGATAGAACAGTACCGGAGTTACCACCCTCAACAATCAGTCTTTCCTTGACAATAACTTCATCAAAGACTACGCTATTAACGCTAGTGTCTTCACCAGTTACAGTTGGGATAGGAATATCAAAGGTCTTCTCTTTACCGGTAGCAGAGTTAATCTTCTTATTGCCAATGTAGAAGTCACCATCGTTGTTCATACCAGTGTAAACAACGATACCACAATTCTTCTCTTGTGCTTGTGCCAGAGTCTCCTCTTCATCATTCAGAGATCTTATTTGAACCTGAGGAAGTGCGGTAGAATAGTTACCTGGACCATAACCAAGATATTCAAATGTATGACCAGATGCTCTGAGATAGGTTGGTCTATGGAACTCAATCGCCTTGAGATCAATCTTTTTAATAAGTGAACCACCAGAATGATTCTCCTTAACTGTTCCCATAGCACCACGGATAACAATCATCTCATTACCACCAGAACCACTTAAGACATTACTAGTGACTCTCATAATCTCATTATCAACTTGGATATAAGATCCAAGTTCAAATCTAGCAGCAGTAGCAACACCAACATTTGTCGTCTTGACATTAATGGTGGTTTGGTTAGTAATATTAGACTGGAGAATAGCAGTCTCATTACCGAAGAATGATAGACCTCTAGAACCAAGGTTTTCACCATTCTTATCAGATGTCAGATCGTTAGAAGAAATTCCATGCTTCAGCAAGAACTTAGGTCCGTGGATAGTAACACCGACACCGACGTTTGCGGTAACTGTGGTTGTGGTGACACCAGTAACATCATAATGACCAAGGTTAGCATCGCTACTGTTCTTAACGGTCAGTCTGTTACCAACAACAAAACCGTGTGATTCGGTTGTTGTGAATGTGGTGATACCAGATGTAATTGTCGTAGTAGCAGTAGAGACTGTAATCTCAGGAGCAACATTGATAAGATACTGTCCTTGAATTGGTCTTGCGTCAGTGTTGCTGATAGCAATCGCAACCTGATTCTTACCAGGAACACCAGTAATTCTGAAATGTCCACTGGTGTGGGTGCCAATACCAGTCAGTTGAATTGTATTACCGATGACAGTAGAGATTCCGGAAGTAGAAATAGTGATACCTGCATTAGTTCCACCACCGACTCTAGAAGTATCAAAGTCTAACTCCTCATTGTTTGTATATCCAGAACCACCAGAGGTGATATCAACATTAGATACAGCACCACCAGCAACAACTACTCTTGCTGTGGCACCATCCCATGTGGATGTGCCGTTGTTGAACAGTTTAACATTATGGTAAGTGCCATTATTGTATCCAGAACCACCAGTCAGGGCACTGAAAGTTACAATACCGTTGAAGTTGTGATTCTCATGGAATGTAATTGTGGCAACACCAACTGTATTTGTTGTGAAGGATGTAGTAACACCAGAGATAGTGAGACCAATACCAAGTGTAGGCAAAAGATTATCAATACTTTCTCTAGTAATACTCTTTTTCAAGTCACTCGTTGTAATATCACCGACTGGTGATCTCATCGCAAAGGATTTAGCAGACTCTGGGTTGTCATCTACATTATCTTTATCCTGCTGTGGATAAAGATCATCAACCTTTTGACTGTAATAGTGAGAGGTATACTCTGTGGGGATAGCATTATTAGCATTCAGAACATATAGATGGTAGATACCATCACTTACACTCTCAACATATGGTGTGATTACTTCATTTCTGTAAATGTAGAAGTTACCCTTCCAATCAGTTCTTTCAAATTTAGGAAGAGCAATCGTTCTGGTGCTCGTGTTGTTAGTGAAGCTTCCACCATTATGGGTGATGCTATCTACATCAGTCGTAGAGTGAGTAAATGTCTTTTCATCGGGAATAGACAAAACAGTGAAGACACCATTATATCCTTTGTTCTCTGTACCAGCAGTATTACCTGTGCTAGTAACATTCTTGATTGTGATTTTCTCACCAACTTTGATTTTGTGTGGAATCTCCGAAATGACAGTTACAGTAGAACTTGAGGTAGAACAGGTACTGATGAATCTTGGATTTCTGTTGAAATCTGGATCAGATGTTGTAATACCAGTAGCAGTGAAATCAGCATTAGACCTCAGTGATGTGGTACTAGATTCTTGAAGAACAAATCCCTCTTCAGGTTCCTTACAGTTACTGAGTTCTTTGGGAATAACGACTCTTAATTTATACAGTTTCTCATCAAGACTTCTAGAATCTTCTTTTCTCTTGATGAAACTGGTTGTTGTTCTAGTTCCAAGAGTTCCTGTTCCTTGAGTATTGAAGGCATTGTAAATCGCATTACCAGCAGAAGATTTTACAAACCAGTTGCCATTTCCTGCATCAAACTGGATTGGAGATCCAATTTCACCAGAACTCTTTTCAGAAACTCTACTACGAACTCTTAAACTTTCTCCACCATAAAGTGTAATTGCCTCATTATTCTCAGCATTTGTTAAAGAAGATGCTACCTTGATAGTAGTTCCACTTGCCTTAATAGCAAAATAAACCTTATGTGCCTCAATATTTTCAGGAAGATCTCCAGTATCGCTATTGATTACAATCTTCTCACCAGTGATGAGTTTGTGAGTTCCAAGGGTAAAAGTACTATTATTTACTAAAGTTACTTTATATTCTTTGACCGAACTTGTCTCTCCAAGGGCAGGAGTATTGCCAGTAGTGCTAATCTCATTATCTACCATGAAAACATCAGCAGTGTAGGTAGTTCCAGAACCTACAACGGACAGTTTCTCGTTTAGTTTGGCACCAACACGATAACCTTGAATTTTATGTGGTGGTTTAATATTTTTGTCATTGTACCCAAAGAGATATAGATGACTGGTAATACCAACAGAGGTTGTAAGACCAACATCAAGTGTTACCCAGTCAATAGATTCTTCTTTGTTTGTGACTGCTTTAGGAGTGATAATAGATGTGATATATCCCTTATTATCCTTATTAAATGCTGCCCTCTTAAATCCAACGCCATTTAGAGAGATTTGACCAAAGTTGGAGTTGGAGTTTGTGATGCTCATGTCAGCACCATTTCTACCATCAAAATGATAGGCAAAACCAATCGCAAAGACAGAAACAATCTGCATGAAAGAATCGTTAGATCCTTTAATATGAGAACTTTCCCACCCAATTCTATACTGTGCGTCACTGTCTAAGTGATACACTTTAGTAGCATCAGTAGATGAAGAACCACTAGCGAGAGCAGCACCAGTCACTTTAGATACACTGATACCCTCGTAAACTCTAGAAGACTCATTATACTTAACAAACGCTCTGTCATCCTTCTGAAGACCGACAGCGGTGAACTGAGCAACAACCATGGATCGGAATCCAGTTGCTTTGTTGCCATCAGCGTGCATACCGTTCATGCCAAAGACAGAACGCAGAGAGATGTTAAAGATGTATGGAGAGGCACCCTGGACTGTATCAGTCTCAATAGTAACAGTAGAACCAGAAGCACTAGGAGATGCTGTCAGGTTGTTTCTAACAAATGGAAGTAAGAATGTAAATGTTCTGGCATCAGTGATATTTTGGACTGTAGTGGCGATATTATAATCTTCTACGCTAACACCCTTAATCTTAATAGGTGTTCCAGATGTCAGTTTGTGGTCAGTGCTAGTTGTGACTGTGATAACACTGCTAGGTGTTGAACCATCACCTGAAATAATGCTGGAGATATTGACGGGATCATCAGCGAAAGCGCCAACAATTTCAAATTCTGGACGCTTGGCAGCAAAACCAAGTGGGTCTGCTGGCCACTTTTGGTCAATATTTCTACCAGTTTCAGTATTGTAAGCATTAGAAAGCTTACTATAATACATCGCTAAGTCAGAGATAGTATAACCGGTTGGAATGGTTACACCATCAGCATATTCAAATACTGTTAATTTATGGTGAGAAAATGTGGGTGCGGCAGTATTGGCAGAGGAGAAGTCCTGACTGTCAGTATAAACAGTTCCACTCAGATCACCATCAAAGATAGAGAACTGCCAGAAATAGCAAGTACCAGTTACCCTAAACAGAGCAGTTCCGGATAAGTTAGTATCTGTTGGGTTTGGTACGTATTTTGGTCTAAGTTTAGTCTTTCTTAAATCAAGACCAACGATAGAAGTACCACGAGGAACAATAACACCACCGTTAATACTATTAAACTTATAGAGGATATTATCTTCTTGAGTTAAATCAAATACAGAATCTGTAGTTAATGTAAGAGTTGTCTGAGCACTTGATGCTGCTCCGGATGGTGAGACAGCGGTTGCAGTTCCACCTACATCTTTAATCGCAAAACCAGGTCTATTATCAATAACATGCTCTCCTGGATACAGAAGAATAGTTGTTTTTTCAATAATATCGTTATCACTTCCCCTCAGATAGGAGAATCTTGCTGCCTCTAGCAATGCTCTTTGGACAGTCTTAAATGGTTTAGTTAAAGAGTTTCCCTGATTCTCAATCGCGTCAGTAGCATCAAGATCACTTGGGTTTACGTAAAGAATACGACCTTCTGTATTCTTAATAAAATTTTCCAGCTTATTAAGAGGCATCGGATTATGACGACCATTAGATTTCTATGATCTATTTATCCCCGTAAATCTTCCTCGTCAAAATAAGGAATGAGATCATCTGGAAGTTCATCCTTATTCTCAATATCAATAATATCAAAGCATGGATGACATTTTTCAAGAATCAAATACTGCGATCCAATATAAACATCATTAATATCATAATCTCTTTCCTTATCTGCTTTCTCTACCAAATCTCTATCATAAAGATAACCAGGTTCTAATTCATCAAAAGTAAATGGAATATTATTTAGAAAATACATTCTAACAATAATACTTCCATTATTAAACCAATTATACGATTGAGTTACCTTGTAGGAAAAAGAAGACATAATCACCTTGCTTTGTCTTATTTATTTTGTGTAGTTAGTGCTTCCTGAGAGGATTGAACTCTCCTTAGGCAAATTATGAGTTTGCTGCATTCACCAGATTGCTAAGGAAGCAAATACTCGTGGATGGATTTGAACCATCTCAAAGCCTCTAATCTGGAGGAAAAGGTGTATAAGACCTCTCTGACTACCAAGTCTCACGAGCGGATGATGAACTACTGAGCTTCGTTATTATTCTCAGTGTGTATTCGTATCAGTTCATCATCAGCAGGCATCATCACTGCTGCCTTACCATCTTCTCTTACAATACCTATAGTCTCACCTTTCTCAACTCTTTCTAAGAGTTCGTCAAAATTGTCTTCCCATTCTTTTAGTGTGAATACTTCCATCAACGTTCCAATGTTACTGGTTCTGTATATAGAATTTGATCTTCCTCAAGGTGAGCAGTGCAAACCTCAAGAACGTCCATAAATTCTCTTACACTATCACATTCTACCATACGCTCATCATTATTGTCACTAGTGACGAGGAAGGAACGGTTGCAGATGTCAATGACGACATTTTCAACGTAGGTTTCGGCGTTCATGGATTGCTCCGATGCTGACCCCAGTATTATAGGGCATTAGCACCAGGGTGTCAAGCGTAAATAGTTTATCTATTTCCAACCATACGGTCGATGACCGATATAAGGCATTTTGCTACTATTATTTTTGACTACTTATGAAGGTGGTGTTGACCAGGTGGGGTTTGCAGGGTCGGTGGTGTTAGAGGGTAGGTCACGTAATGCTTTTCGATAAGCGGTTTCTTCAGTTGTCATAGTACGATCGGACGTTGCCCACCAATCGACTTCAGCAAGCAATTTGTTGCGCTTGTAGCGGAGGTTTTTGAAACCCTCTTCGTCTGCGACAGTCGCGTAAATGGATTCAATCACAGACTCATCAAGATCTACAACGTTGCCTTCAGCGTCCCAGGCATCGTTATCTCCGTCCAGTGACACCACGTTTGGATATGCACGGCGAACTGCTTCATGATTGTAAGTGCCATTAGGATTGTCCTCCGAACTAAACAGGTTTAGGCTAGTTTTGATCCGTTGCGGGCTGTTGTTTAAACGTAGTAGTAGCCATTAATATGTAAGTTTCTATTGATTATTCCATTTCCGTCTGTGCCATTCCAGACCGAACCTGTATTTGTATAAAACTGAATCATACTTTGGTTTTTGCCCACATGTAAAAAAGGTGCAACGTTTGTGGTCAAATCGTCTCTGTAGTTAAAGAATGCGCCGCCATTATCCTTAGAACTTGATGATGTAAATGGCAATCCAGACAATCTTAAAGGGACACCAGCGGCAGTACCACTACTTGCTCGTATATTAAGAGCAAACGTAACTAAATTGCCAATTTTTGTATAAGTACCTGACTGAAGATTATAGCCAGGGCTAGTAACACCATTACTGAAAGTAGGCGTCCAAGTACCTTCTTCATAATCATCAAGCACCTCACTAGACATTCCAGTGGCGTTGGCAGTAGCAGAGAAGGAGATACCATGACCACTTGGCATAATAATATCACCATCACTAATTCTAAGGTCCGCCTGTTGAATAGTTACATCACCTTTATCCGTAGCAGCATCCAATACAGATACATTAGTAATAGTATCATTAGTGCTATCAATATGAGTGAAAAGTTCAGTTCCAAGGTGTTCTCGAATTCCATCAAAAGAACAAGTATCAAAATCAGTTACCCAACCAGAACTAAATCTTATTGCATAATAATTAGTAGAATTATATGTTAATGATACAAACTCTGCTTCTGCATGACCATAACTATTAGAACCACTGTGCAGTCCCATGATTGCACCACTTCTATGTGTTGCATTATGATTTTGTTGGAATGTGATGTCAAACAACTGTGCTGCACATGCAGATGATCCACTTGCTCTTGCAGTTAAAAGTCTACCTGCTAATCTAACATTTGTTCGGTCTGTTTGACAAATAAGTAGATAATT
>Ga0187219_1000754_pt1 | contig 15679 bp, 27 predicted proteins | sample 13SPOviralmetaG_FD_130162 | JGI IMG/M metagenome (GOLD analysis project Ga0187219, IMG submission 130162) | Marine viral communities from the oligotrophic San Pedro Time Series (SPOT) site, San Pedro Channel, CA, USA - 13 SPOT_SRF_2010-07-21... | ecosystem: Environmental > Aquatic > Marine >... | reverse complement strand
GGCGAATCTCTCCTGTTTCATTCTTTCGGATATGCGCGATAGCGCGAACCCAACTCCCCCCTTTAATCGGGTGGCTTTTCTTCTCAATCGTTTCCCATTTCATAACTCAAAATCTGCGAACAAGGCGATGCACAGGCAACGGCTACGCCGTGCCGTGATCTTTGGCGTTCGCGTAACAATCTTTCATGCACAGTGTGGAATGCATCCTCGCTCGTAGTTAGTGGCTGTAATTAAAATCCAATCGTCATGGTTTGTTTCCCCGTCTTTTCTGGCTTTAACCATGCTTGGGCTATTTATGTATTCATCTAGTGTCCTGCCGTCTTTCACTCTCATGACTCCATCAGTCCCACATTTTAGATTGTAGTTATCCACAAAGCCAAACGAGCCTATCTTCAATCCCTCCGAAACACCCGACAGCTTGCCGCTTAGTTTGGTTTTTGTTTTATCTTTTTTCATATCGTTGGTTGTTTGTTACTCGTCGTCAAATGTGATTTTAGCGAGTGCCGTCTCGTTGTATCCTAGCGCTGATAGTGCGGGTAACAAAAGTTCGTTCAGTATTGTTTTGGGTTCTGGTTCGTCTGTTTGTATTTCAATTGAAACGGTTTTAGCTGGTCTTGTTTTTAGCTGGGTAGTTTGTGTTTCTTGTAGTGTTATTTTCATACGGTTTTGCGTTAGGTGTTTAGTAGGGCAACCGGGATTCGAACCCAGACTGCATATTTTTTACGCTTTGCTTTCAACAAAGGTTAGGAATGACTAAAGCCCACCTTGCTCGGCGATAATGCAGCGATCCTTTATCTTGCCCTTTTAGTCAACTAAAGACTTCTTGGGCTGTTGTGCCAGTGGTTATCTAGAAAATAAGCAACTGACTTTTCTTTGTCTACTTCATATATAGCTGTTCCCTGTATAGCGTCTGGCATAGGTTTGTCGTTTTTTGTATCATAAGGCGAGGCTATACTTATTCTTACTAAATCTTGTTTATGGTCTTCTACCTGGGCTTTGTTGCATGGCCCTCCATGTAACGTTATTGTTTGTGGTTTATCCATCTAGCTTGTCTTTTAAGATCTGTATTATTAGGCGTTCTTCTTTTGCTAGATCTCCTGCGTCATACCATGACGGCGCCTCATTACCAAGTAAAGACGTTAGCGATTCATATGCTGTCTTTTTGCTGTCGATATTCATGGAGTATTCCCACTCATTATCTTTGTAATGTAGACAGCCCCATCTACGCATTAATGTTATTTGTTGTTCTTTCATTGAATTGAAATCTACCAAGGGTAATAGGCCTTATCCTGGTGTGGGTTTAGTATTGTTTCAGATACATCTTGTGGGACTAGTAGCTCAGATTTGCCACCCACAATTAAGAAGTAGTGCCATAATTCTGAGCACGCCTTCATCTTAATGTATCACTTACCATTCTGTTTCTTTTGCGTAAACGCTTTGAAATCGCCTCTCGGTAGATCTCAATTCGATGAAAAATTAATCCGTCATCTAGGTAATTAATCTAGACACGGATTGCTCAGGGTTCATAACTTCCATTTGTTGTCTCATGCTGGTCGCCAACGATGCTTCATATAACCCTGAGGGAACTCCCCCTGATCTCTTTGTGGCTAGACATGTTTTAAATTTGTGTTCGATTTACTCTGACAGTTTCCATATATACTCTTTCCTGCCGTATAAACCGTAGATCTTATCTTGTGTCCTGGTCAGGTAGCCCGCTTTCGTAAGGTCGCTCATTGCGCGTCTCACGCTAGTTATGGGTGCATGCGGTAGCGCCAGTCCCATCACTTGTGAGGGTGAATATCTATTACTACCCATGTCCTCCTGGAACAACTCCATTACTCTCATGTTTTGATGGTTTGCTTTGGATATATTTTTCTTGAGTTCAACTCCTTTTTCGTTGGTTGTGTTGTAGTATTTTTTCATGGTTTAGTTGGCTAAATTTTTCTGTGTATTGACTGTTAAGTTTTCAATTGACCTGCAGCAGTTGATCGTGTATTAGTAGAGACATGGCTTCTGATCGTGTAAAATCAACCTTGAAGAGACTCGGCTTGTCTGGTGTGAACAAACCAAAGAGAACCCCTAAGCATCCTAAGAAGAGTCATGTTGTTCTGGCTAAGGAAGGCAACAAAACCAAGACTATACGTTTCGGTGAGCAGGGAGCCAAGACTGCAGGTAAGCCGAGGGCAGGTGAGTCCAGCCGCATGAAGGCAAAGAGGAAAAGCTTTAAGGCGCGTCATTCTAAAAACATTAAGAAAGGCAAGATGTCTGCCGCTTACTGGGCTGACAAGGTTAAGTGGTAAAACAAAGGGTCGATTGTATTCGATACAACACATATAGTTATGGCAACACCTAAGAGAAAAAGCACCGTCAACAAGGCTGGTAATTACACCAAGCCTACAATGCGTAAAGGCTTGTTCAATAAGATTAAGTCTGGATCTAAAGGGGGTAAGGCTGGTCAGTGGTCTGCACGTAAGGCTCAGATGCTTGCTAAGCAATACAAAGCAAAAGGCGGGGGATACAAGTAATGCCTAAAAAGAAATCACAGAAAAGCTTAGACAAATGGACTAAGCAGAAATGGCGCACTCCATCTGGCAAGAAGTCATCCAAGACTGGCGAGGTGTATGCTCCATCAAAGACGATCACAAAACTCAAAAGCACAGCCTCTGGTAAAAAGAAATTGGCTGCAGCGAATAAAAAGAAACGACAAGCGACTAAGGCTGGTAAGCAATACGCTAAGCATGGTCTGCATAAAGGGAAAAAAAGATAGTTATGATGAATAAAAAAAATACATACGGCAGTAAATCAGGTGGTTCATATGGCAAGAAGCCAAGCAGAACATCTAAGATGTATATGCCTAAAAAGAAAGCGGCTGCCAAAAAGAAGGTAGCCCGTAAGAAGAAGATGAAATAGCTCACTTCTTATTTGTTTCTCTCTTTGCTTAATAGAGACGCAGCATTGATTAGGTGTCCTTTCTCGTAGGACTCTTCAGGGTATTTGTGTATTCTGTCATGACACTCACGGCTGACTGCCATCCAGGTGTCTATGCGGTTTAAGAATGTAGCTCTACCTGCTTTGTGGTGAATGTCGATTGCTCTTTGAGAACACGGCTTTTCTTTTGTTCCGCACTCACAGGTTGCGTGGTTGGCTAGATATATCTCTCTTAGCTTTTTGTATAGATTCCGCTCTTTTACTTTCTTTGCTTCTTTGCTTTGTTTTTTGAGTCTTGTCCTCTTTAGCGTTGATTTTTTTTTCATTGCCCCTCCTCTTTTCATTGGAGTCTTTCGTTTTAGTGGTGTCTTTTTCATGGGTTAAGTGGAGTCATGAATAGCATTCTATTACCCACCAATTGCAATGGCAACTCGATATAACGCATACCGTTACGGTTTTTTTCTACCCATATATGACCGTCCCTTATGAATAAGATTACGTCTGGGTCGTCGGCAATTGCTCTGGAGTCCCTGATCTTACCGTCTTCGTTTAGCTGGCAAGGCATCACTACTGGGATGTTCTTCTTCATGGCAATAGCTTTGCCTAGTCCGCTGATCTTGCTTAGCTCTAGGTGTCGTTTGTTCTCTGTCTGGTCAGCAGATAGTAGGTGCATGTGGTCTATTACGAGCATATCCAGATCACCATTTCTTTCCATGTCAGCCACTACGCTGTCGATATCTTCCATCTTCACCTGACCCTCATCATTCACTTCTAGTTTGAAGTTCATGAATCTTTCGTTGGCATACTTCATTTGTTTAAGCTGCCCTTTGGTTAGTTGGTATTTGTGAGGGTTGTATATGATATCATAGTCTATGCCCTCTGATGCCGATATCATTCGTCCTATGATGCTTTCTCCTGACATCTCTAAGGAAACTATACCTACGCGCTTATCTTGTTTGAGAGCAGACAATGACATTTGTAATGCTAGTGCTGACTTACCTGATGAGGTAGCGCCGCCTAAGATCCAGAACTGTGTGTCACGTAATCCACCTGTTACGTCATCAATAATTTTGATACCCGTGCTCATACCAGGCAGTTCTTTGTTTGAGTATTTTTCTCTAAACTCTTCAACAAAACCCTCAAGCAAATTTGCCATGTTTTTAGATGTTTGGGTTTTACCTGAGACCCGACTGGCTTGTATTTCGGTGGCTAAATCAGAAAGGGATTTCTCTAGCTCGTCTGTCGTTGGTAGGTTTTTACCTGACAGAATGTCGGCTGCGTGAAAGAAAGCCTGTCGTTGCCAGTGTATCTGCTTGAGTTCAGATGCATACTTGTCAAAGGATTGTGTCACGCCTGATACACTGCGGAGCTTCATTACCCGTGAAGCCACTTCTCCGTCTATCTTTTCGGACTCCTCCTCATTGATTATGTTTTGGCATGAGTGAACTACTAGGATGATGTCGAATGCACCTTCTTCGTCTGCAAGCTTTTTTAGTGATAAGAACACGGCCTGACACAGACCATCAAAGAAATAATCTTTGGTTACACCCTCTGACAACAGTTTGAAAAACAACGCCTTGTCCTGTAGGCAACAAGATAAGACGCTGTTTTCTATTAATATACTGTTTGGTGGGATAGATTCACTCTCGGTCATTATGGTTTGATGATCTCAGACCCTTTTTTGAGTTTATCTTTGAGGCCCTGCATAACTGTTTCGGGTAGAGCGCCGTCGATTTTGTTGCTTTCATCAATCTTTCTTTTAGGGAAATCATTACTTGTCACGATATTCGTTGCGCCTAGTTCATTTTTGGCTTTGTTCAACTCTTGTGCTTGGTTCATAGCCTGTTGGATTTGGGCTTGGTGTTCAGCATGAGCTTGTGACGGTAGTTGTTCTGCTCCTTTATCTAGGATTTTATCTAAACGTTTGTTCCAATCTACCTCATCGATCTCTTTCTCAACTTGTGAAATGATCTCGAGTGCGTGTGGCTTGTATCTTTCTGGGACTTTAAACATGGTTCTCGCCATCATTTGTTCGTTGTATATCATCCTGTCGATATAGTTTTCATTCTCCTCTAATATGTCTTCGTATTCTTTATTCATATGATAGTGGATTACGTTGATGATTGGTTCATCTTCTTCTTTGGTAAGATACAGGTCTACGAACAAACCGAAGTGAATGAAGTCTAGTTTTAGTATCGCTAGAAAAAGTGTAGCGTTAGGATTTACACCAAGTATGTCTTGGTATGCTGATTGCGGTAATGTATTTGTGTTCATGGTGTTATGATTTTATGCTGATTAAGAACCTCCGATTTTCTAATATAATTTTACTACCTTCATGGTATTGTTTGGAGGTGATTGTTTTGGTGTTGGGGTAGAGAGTCTGCCAATCTTTAAGCGATATGCAAGATTCAATGTGTGCTAATTCAATTGGTATTTTGTCTTTATAGAATTTAATATCGTCAGTTTCTAGTTCGTGCATGCTACCATCAACTATGATATGATGAGTTTGCATGTTGTTTGTTTCGTTTTTTGCTCTGGGCATTTTGTATGTTTATTGTTTGGGAGGGAATCCGATTGTTGTTATCTCTCCATATTGATAAGGATTAGGAAACACCCCTGATGACAGGTGTGCGTTAGCTCTTCTGATAGCTGCTCTGTATTGTTCTCGTGCTTCGTCAATCAAGGCAGGGTCTAGCTGTGCCACACCAACGCCAAAGGGATAGTCTTCCTGGACGATGAGAAAATACCATTTCTTTCTTACAAGATCAGGTCTTGTCATCACTCGACACCAATAGTTCCAGAGGTCTAAATAGATTGCTGCTTGCCAGTGATACTTTAATCGTAGCACCACTCGTCTAAATTCATTAGGGAGAAAGGCTTTGGTTCTTTTCAGGTCAGCCAACCCATCTCCATACTTCCCATCAGGTGCAGGAACGATGTCCATTAATCCTTTGATCGGTGTGTTGTCTAGTTTGCCAATCATGCTTACGCATGTTGTAGCTCCCTTCAGGATTTCTTTGCAATCTTCTGACATGTTTGTTTGCATCAGACTACCTAGTAATACTTCTAAATCACTATGCAGAATTGGCATTTTGTTTTGTGCATATGCCTCATCTCTTTGTTCACGCGCTGCTTTGGTTGTGAAGTTTTTAATTGATTCAGGAAGGAATACAAATTCATCGAGTGCCGCTGTTTCTAGCATTGCTGCATCAAGCAAACTGCCCATGTCGATCTTCTTGTTTCGTTTGAATTTCTTACCTGCCGCCCATTGTTCTGGGTTTTCGTCTAGGTTTTTCAAAAGAGATCTGGATAAAAGCATTGATGTTTCTTTGCCGTTAAAGTTATAGAACTCGGTTGCGTGATAGCTTTCACTGCTCTGTATATTGAATGCGCCGTGCTCATTCTTTCCTATAAGGGATGTGAAATCTTTGATGGCTTGCTTGCTTTGGCCTATATTGATACGTGCCGCAAGTATTCTGTCTTTGGTTGTTGGTTCGTCTATCATGTTTTATTTTAGTTTCATGTGTTTCTTAAATTGTTCGAGTCGTTCTTCTTTGTTTGATGCAGGTTCGTAACCTAATTTATGCAGTCGTTTTTTTTGTTCAGCTGCTTTTAGTTGCCTAAACTTAACTGCCATCTTGTATTTACCTACTTCTTTTTCAGGGATGTTATATATGTAGGCGTAAGTGATTAGCTCATGACATTCATTACAAAGAAATCTTAGGTTGTCAGACGTTGTAAACAAACGTTCTGAGAATCCTTGTAGGTCATCCCATTCATTAAGAGAGCCAGCAGGTATTATATGATCCACTTGCACCTTTGATTGGGGGAAAACCTTTTTGCATTTAGCGCATCGACACGCCCATACATCTCTACCCTTTACACCAACACATGCACGGAACCTGTGCTTTCTCAGGAAGTTGTTCTTCACAGGATATTTAGTCCACGACCTTCGCATCTGTCCTCTCAGCCAGGAGAAGAAGGCTGGCTTAGATCTCCATATAGTTAATGGATCTTCCCACGGTTCTTTCATCTATTGATTTTGGTAATTGTTTTCATTGCGGTTTGTGTTATTGCTGTCTATCAAATGAAGTTTGGTTGTTATAATGCCCAGATCAATACAGGCTCACTTGAGTTCATAGAAGGGGATCATGTTTTTAAAGCAAGAGTATTCGTCGACCTCATATCTAAAGTGAGAGATCATCGCTTGGAAAATGGTGGGGATCTATCCTCTGGTTGGCAACATAGGCTCGGGACTGACTATTGTAAACAACATCCAGAATGCCGATCATGCACTGATCACCCTGCTGAGATAAAGAAGACAGTTAGTATAGGGGACATGAAGCTGTTCTTTCATGTTATAAACAAATGGCTTATCAGCGGCGAGGGGTTTTGTGATGATGCTATTGCTGAGTCGAGAGCTAAGATATGCTCAACATGTCCATATAACGTCCAGATTGACGGCTGTGGTGCTTGCTTTAGAATCGCAGACAAGGTTTCCAAAACTCTAGGCAAACGCAGCACGAGCTACGACAGCGCAATCTACGGCTGTATGGCATGCGGTTGCAATTTAAAGGTTAAGGTTTGGTGTCCTCCTAATGTTGTAGCTGGGACATTACAGAAAGAGAAACTGCCTAGTCATTGTTGGCAGCTTGAGACATCTCAGAACGATAGATAAGTGTATTCATTATCACTTTACCTATAAGAGTTACGGGGTCTATGTCATGCTCTTCGCATATAAAAAATACGCATAGTGCTTGTGATGTAGCTTTTAGTAAGTCTACAGTGTCGTGTTTTATTTCTGTATCTGGCTGTGTTAAATGAACATACTTAGCTAGGTAGTTAAAGTTTGCATTTAGTATATCTAGTTCTTCTTCTGAAATACTTAATGTATCTGCTATTTTTGATTTCTCGTCTGACAGTGCATCTCTTATCTGTTTGAATCCAATCTCTGTGTTATCCATATCTGTCTATGTGTTTAAGAAAGGCTAGCTTTAAGTAGTGATAGTCTAGGTTCATCCTCCTGAAAGTCATCTGCACTCTGCCGCCTTTTTGGTTTATGCCGTAATAGGTAATCCTTGTGTATCTTCTACCTTTATTTAATCTTTGGTATGAGAGTTTTGTTTTGTATACTCTAGGGCGCTGTTTCATTGTTTGGCTTACTCTGTTTCGGCGGCTAAAGTTCCTTTCATGGCCTTGATTTCTGGGTGTATCATTAGGATGAAGTCGTATTCCTCGAGTTTTGAATCTGACAATTGCCCTGTGAATCTTTTCCTGTCGCCTTGTTTGATTAAGATGTATGTTTTTTTGTTTTCAGGCTCGTTTTTTAGCAAGAAGTCTTTCACTTCTTCATCAGATATGTCTCTTACCTCTGATCCATCTTCTCCTTTAAACCTGTTGCATAGGTTTCTTGTGTCCTTGGTTGTGAGATTGTTTCGCTTAGCGGCTCTGAGGATCGGCTCTCTCCATGCATCGTCTAAATGCTTTTGAAACATTACTTCTTTATGGTGGGAGAATGTAAGTCCTGGGATTCTGCAGCCTCTAAATCTAATAAACACCGCTTCCGATGTTACGATTAGGTTATAGCTTTTGCCTGTTGCTCCAGCTACCCTACTTAGATCTAGTTCGTCGCCGTAAATGTTTCGCAATTCAGCAATCAGGTTGCCTACTAGCCATGCAGATTCAGATGAGAGAAGTTCTGAAGCGCAACTCAAAGCCATAGCTCTGGCAATAATGTCTTCTGATTCCTCGATGTTGGGGATATTGTTTGTATCTACATAGAAAGCTTTCTCTTCAGGATTCCATTGCATGTGCTTTGTAATCTCTGTGCCTATCTCCTTTACAGCAGATCCAGCAATACCTGCAGCGGTCTTAGTGACTACATCATAGAACGGGTTGGTTTCATCAAGCGGTAATATTGTATGTGCTTCTTCTAATGGGATGTCAGCAATGCTGCTTTTGTATTCTACGTTTGTAAATGCATCTGCTATTTTATCTGAGTAAGCTATAATTAACCTGTGTTGTTCTGTAATATAGCTGTCATCAATCCCGTCAAGTAGGTCTTGTATCAAAACAAGGCATTCCTCTTTTGTTCCATCATTGACTTCACCGAAGGTTGTCGTTGTTATCTCGTCGAGTGATATATCTAAAGCGTCAAGTAGTATTTGTGCGTGGTTCATTTGTTTTTTAGTTGGCTAAAATTCTTCATCGCTACACCATTCACATATAAGCGTGAGGTTGTTGAGCAATTCCTGATCAGCGTTTTTGCCGATCGTCACCATGTCACCTGTTTCGAGATGAAACCTGCAGACATCTGAATTAATATCCCCCACTGTGGCAGAGTATTCGCAGATACTACACGTCACAGTGAGGGAATTATTATCGGGGTTACCCATTATGTATTATAGATCGACAAGCTTGTTCCTGTCCTTACCAAACCAGAATAGGCTTACTAATTGTGGAGCATGGTCGGCGGCACGCTCTAAGGCATCGCCAGTGACACCAGCTTGTTCGAGTTTATATCTATATGATTGTCTTGCTTTCACCCAAATGTCTGACATCTCTTCGATATCCATTGAGGTGCTGAATGACTGGGCTTGTTGTGCAGGTGCTGCCTGTTGGGTTTGCGCTGGTTGTTGCGCAGGCTGTTGCGCTGGCGCATGTTCCGCAGGGAATGTGTCTGCACCACCTGTTTGGACGCTAGCATTATCCCAACACGTAAGGCTTTTGAATCCTTTGTATTCATTTACGACTACTCCACCTACACCACCTTTACCATTAGGGGTAGACTTTACAGTGATCAATGAGCCAGGGGCAATGTTACCATATTGTGCTCCTGAGATTGAGACATCAATAGGTGTGCCTGTATTGTCATTGACAGTATAGGTGGTCATCATACCTTTTGATGTATTGTTGCTGCGTTTTAGTGACACGATGCTACCTTGGAATGCATCGACTATTGCTTTATCTGCCAAGACAGATATTTCGTTTACTGTTTTCATAAAGAGTGTATTGTTTCTTTGTGTTTTGTTTTAAGAAATTAATGTGGATTCTAAGTAACAATCAATAACTAAATGAAGAATATCGTCATACGAAGAATCAAATATAATTTTACCTTGGTCGACTAAACAGAAGTCATATTTGTCAATGCAAACTCCAAGTGATTTAACTGACAACGAACATCCAAGGAAGTGTTCTTCAAAAATTTTAATCCATTCAAGCAAACGATAGCTGTAATGTTTATCTGTAGAAAACTTTTCAATGATAGTAGTCATTAAATCTGCAGCTTGTTGTTTGAAATCCACATCTGATCTTAGGTAGTGATCTTCATAGTAATTGTTTAGGTAGTTTTTTATATCTAAACTGTTGATGGGTAGCCTATTATCCGCCACTTCTCGATCTAAAACTAAATCTAAATGATGTAGATTTTCATTGAGTGGTGATGTATTCATCATGTCAAACTCGTCTTGACTGGACGGGATCTCATTATATCCGTCATAACCATAGTGATGTGTCAGGTTTTTGTTCATGCCTAGACTCCTGTCATGATCATACATCCCGCCATACATTTTACTATAATGGGTTGAAGGGATTTTTTCTATACGGTCTTTCCACTCTTCAGGAAAATCAGATATTAAACTGTAACACTGTTCATCCATTAAGGGTTGTAGATATGAGTAATCTTCAGGCACATCTCCTTTAGCTACAAGTAGATCAATGTCCACTTCAACGAATCCATTGAAAGCTTCTCTTCTTTTATCGCCTGTATTCGGATCTCTAAGTGCAGGTTCTTGGATTGTGAGCCTAGCATGATTGGAAATTTCTGAAGACCCGTAGTCACCCAGTGTAATGTGCCAACCTCGTTTACCTATTTCGTCATCAACATCTGTCCCTGATTGCGATGCACCTATGTCATTGTGAGAATGGATTGTGCAGTGGAATCTTTTCTTGGCTTCTACAATTGAGTCGGTCAATAGTTCTTTGTTACTCTTGCTCTCAAAGTCTATCTCGACATCTAGTTGACCCTGTGTTGTTTGGTTGAAGCAAACAGCTTTCCATACTCCATCAACTAAAAAGAAGTCTACACGAGCCTCGGTATCTAGTGTCTTACTAGCCCAAGAAAAGAAGCCGCTGGTTTGAAGAAACAATTTATACGGCAAGGGTGGTAGTTTATATTCTACCCCAAACGCCATTTCGCTCATATTGATATACAAATTACCCCATCGTGAATTAATTGCTATACTGTTTTTTCCTGGGCTTTTCGAGCATGCTTTAGTTTTTTTAATCGAGAATGAATTTGATGCCGACTTTTTTACTTTTGATTTAGTTGCCGAAATACTATGTATTTTGTTATTGGATTTACCATTCATGTTTTTGTTCACTGATGAACGGTTGCTCTTTTTTTTATTATTTTTTTTCATCATGATTTGTTTAGTGTTGTAGGGGGTAATCTGGGTGTCTTAAATTAAATTCTTTTACGGGGATTTTGGTATGTTTATCAGCAGTTGTTAAAAAATCCACTGATCCGCTAGCGATTACTTCTGCTTTGTATTCAGACACTACCTCTAATATTTTTTCAATTTCTTTTTCTGAAAAGAAAACATTAGATAGTTCACGTAACATCTCCATGGGTATTCTATATACAGGCGTGTTTACTGTCCTATCATGATTGATTAGTGGCTCTTCGTCAGAAGACGGTGAATCATTATTAATTATCATTCTGAACGCGTCGACCGCTTTATTATCAGACATCATTTTGTCTAGCCATGGACGCTCAACCCATAATTCACTCTTTGAATATCTCCAAGCACAAGGAAGTGGATGGTTTGGATACTTGATGCTAAGGAAGTGTGACTCTTTTACTTCTGATCCTGATCTCGCGTGTTCACGTTGTAGTTTAGATAGTGGTTTTACATAAACTTTAGCCGTCGATTTCCTTAGATTTTTATAAGCCTCTTTAAACTTTGATTCTTCATCTTCAATGACTACTTGGGCTTCTTCATCTGATCGGATTACATGACACAACATGCCCTCAAAATTCGCTATTAAATTCATAAGGGTATCCACCGGGACATCATTATAGTTATTATCACCTGATTTGTAATTCGATAAAGTTTCATATAATACAGGGCATATATCATGCAACGGTGGCGAAATATCTGATATATTTAAATACGGGAAGTTAGTATACCAATGCTTATCAGATGTATTTGCGTCTTCTAAGCCATGCACGTTTATAGTTAATGACACACCGTTATAACAGAAGTGTCTGGGAAACAGATTATTCATGAGTTTAATTAGGGTAGTTTATTTTGTTCAACTTCTACGATGACATCATCAAACGGTGTGGCATCTTCATATTTAGTCATTAGCGAGTGTGAGAATCTAGTTTCTTCAGCAATCAAACGCCAGAGATCCCATTCACCTATCTTTTCTATCGTCAGATCTTCGTTGCATATGGTCACGGGTCTGGCTCCTGTGGATCGATTGCCCTTTGAGTGTAGGCATATAGGTCTATCTAGATTCATACCAAGGCATAGGTGTGCATCAATTTTGATGTCGATCTTTTCTTGAACCATAGTGCATACAATAGCACAAGAAGAAGTCATTGATTTCACCCAAGCATTTTGATCTGCATCGAAGCTTAACCATTCCTGCCCACTGCATTGTAAGTGTTTTGCATTCAAAGGAACCCATCGGTATCCTATTGGTGGGCTTGGCGGATCGGGTAGTTCTATGTTTACTTGCATATGTTGTTTGTGTTGTATTCTTTAAGTAGCACTTTCTACTACTTCTTTACGGACATCTTTGATTTTTTTCCATGTTGGCCATGGAATACTTTTAGCTTCTAGAATCCAGTTGTCTTGATTCTTTTGTTGTATTGAATGTAGGATGGTAGCACCTAGTCCAGCGGCGGCTAGATTAGCTATACCTGACTGGCCGCCCTCATCCTCATCTACTGTAATCCCACCGCATTCGAAATTTCTATTACTGTCTAAGTTCTCCAGATTATACCGCACGTATGGACATAAATCTGTGCCATCAAATTCAGGCAGAAACAGAAACGCCATTGGATTCCATGCTTCGTTCTGCATTATGATAGCAGGACTGTTTGTTCTTAATGCAATCCGACGCGCAGCACTCCTACCTTCGTTGCTATCTACGCATGAAAAAATAAGATCGGTTGATATATTTTCTCCACCATGCAGGTATTTGGGTATTGCTTCTATCTCCTTGTTTTGGCCAAACACATCACTCATTACCTTGGCTTTGTTCTCCCCTGTAATAGCTAATGTTTGTCGCGTTTTATTTTTGTCTTCAAATACATCACCGTCTGCTACAGTGATTGTGTATGATTGTGCAATGGCAGGTATGAATAAATGACCCGCTCCCCCTGCTCCAATTACGAGTGCTTTCTTTTGTGTGTTCATAATTTTTATCTTATCCCTAATGACTGTGCTGTATTGCGAATTTTATTGTCGGTTATATTGTTGCTCAGAGTATTTACACCTGCTCTTTTTACCTGTCGACGTATCCCATTTTGTATAGTCTGGCTTGAGCTGTGGTATGTAGAATACATAATGTCCACCAATTCTTTATGTCCTATCGATCTTAATATAGTCTTGTCCATAATCTTAAATTGTTTGCAGTGAGTGCATACGGCAAATGTTTGCAAATTCATTAGGTAACACGTTACCTTCATCATATTCTGGTTTAATCTCATTGACCAACTCCAGTGATTCTAGTTCATAATTGGGTGCTATATAATAGTCCATGTTCCCCCTGTTGCCGTTCAACATGCCGATTAATTGAGTAGGTGAAAGCAATGTATAGTGGGCTCTGTCTATGCCTGAACAGAGCATGCCGCCGCTTACGTTTGGCAACCATATTGCATCTGCTGTATTACTTGCTGTAACACTTGCTGAAACACCTGCGTATCCGAACTCTTGTTTTACAGTAATGGTAGCATCGAATGCAATTATGTATTCATGCATAGATAATTCATCAGTATCGTCTAGATCTGGGTTGCATATCATATACATGTCCTCATCTACCCACGTCTTTACACTCCAGAACCATTTCCCTGTGATTGCTGTCCATATAATATTTTCTTCTGCAAAAACAGAATATTTATATTCATGTGATTGATTATCAATATCGTATTGGGGCGCTCTGCTCGACTTCTTGCTGTATATATGTGATATAGGACTTAATCGGTTTGAGGGCACGCTTACCTTATCATCTATCCTAAAGAAGTCTATATTCCCTGTCTCGGTGTTCCTTTGTGCTATGTATAAATCATTCATATTATTTAGTTGGCTAAACCCCCTCCTGCACAATGCAAGAGAGGGCTGTTTATTAAGCCTTGCTTGATGTAGGCACAGACCAGCTTACTACGTCACCATCTACTAACCTAGTAGAGTTTGCTGATGCAGATCCGTTCACTTCAAACTGAGCACCACTTGGCACGTTATAGTCTTCAATGAAGTCTGTGTTGTTTACAAGATCACCAATTGTTTCTTTGGTGGTAGGCACGGTGAACTCATCGTCACCTGTTGCAATTCTAATTGTCTTTGGCATTACTTTTTTGTATTGTTGTTTGCGGTTATGATTGAGCCTTATGCTCTACACATACCTTAACCGTGCAGGTATGATCTGTTCAGATTTTATCGTGAGTCGATTACAGTTTGCATTCGTCCCAGCCTCATTGTTTGTGAGAGTTTTTTATCTCCCATTGGATCTCAATCAGGGAGTTTAATGCAGCTAGCTGTGCTTTTTGCAATTGTTCAATTGCCGCTATCTTTGAGTCGAGCAACATGGATTTCGCATCCATTTTTTCTGCTACCACCATAGTTCTGCGGACGTAGAATGGGAGAAGAAAGGTTACTACGAGGTATATGAGGGCTAATACAGACAGTATTAGTGCTAGTGCCATAGTTATTATTTCCATTATGTTTGTTTTTAATTGTTTGATTTACTAAGTGATCCACCGAGAGTGCAGGTTATGCCTGTTATAAAGCCCCAGTCATACCATCCTCCGTTATTGTATGTCGCGTAGATGGCTGTGCTTTCAGAGAATAGGCTCACCACCCATGCAAATGGCAGTATGGCTCCGTGAAACAATCCATGTAGAAATCCTACCTGTTTCATTGAAGCTATTTGATCGGGGCTTACGCTGTCTGCACAACTGTTTAGTGACAGTAGTATTGCTGATGCAATAAGTAGCATCCATGTTTTTTTATTTTTCATTTTAGTTTAGTTGTTGATTGTTTTCAGTTCATACTTCACACCGTCCACCTCGACAACTTTACCCTCGCAGGTCTCGGCTGATCGCGGTGTTCCTTTCTTATATCTGCCGCTGTTTTCGAAGTATGTCTCATTGCCTTCTGAGTCATACCCTCTACTGCACCAGTAGCCGTTGCTTTCTTCGCGGTATGTCTCATTACCTTTTGAGTCATACTTACTCATGCGCCAGTAGCCGTTGCTGTCTTCTCGGTATGTCTCTTTACCTGCTGAGTTATACTTTATTATACGCCAGAAGCCGTCGCCGTTTTTGAAGCAGGTCAACCTGCCCGCTGAGTCATACTCACTCTTGTGCCAGTAGCCGTTGATGTTTTCGAAGTAGGTCTCCTTACCTACTGCATTTTTAATTTGGATTGGGAATGTAAATCCCACTCCCATTTCTTTTAGTGTATCACTTAGTTTACTCACTTTGTTTTTGGGTTGTAAGTTTTGCCCCAGTGCATGCCTT
>Ga0187219_1000750_pt1 | contig 15731 bp, 19 predicted proteins | sample 13SPOviralmetaG_FD_130162 | JGI IMG/M metagenome (GOLD analysis project Ga0187219, IMG submission 130162) | Marine viral communities from the oligotrophic San Pedro Time Series (SPOT) site, San Pedro Channel, CA, USA - 13 SPOT_SRF_2010-07-21... | ecosystem: Environmental > Aquatic > Marine >... | reverse complement strand
TGTGTCCTTTGAGGGCAAGCCAAAAGTAGTTATTCTTGACGAAGCAGATTATTTGAATCCTAATTCGACACAACCTGCCTTGCGTGCATTTATTGAGGAGTTCTCCTCGAACTGTCGGTTCATCTTTACCTGTAACTTCCGTAACAGGATTATTGAACCACTACATAGTCGGACTACTGTAATCGATTTCAAACTCGATAAGTCTGACAAGCAACAGATGGCGGCTCGCTTTATGAAGCGTATGTCTGGCATCCTTGATCAGGAAGGCGTGGAATATTCAGAAAAAGTCCTCGCTGAACTGCTTATGAAGCACTTCCCTGATTATCGCCGTGTCCTCAATGAACTGCAACGCTACAGTGTTTCTGGTAAAATCGATGAAGGTATCCTCTCTAACCTCGCCGAAGTAAATACCAAAGCACTTATTGATAGTCTGCGCGATAAAGACTGGAAAAAAATGCGACAATGGGTCGCCAATAATGTTGACGCTGACCCTCAAGGTGTTTATCGTAAGATTTATGATACGCTCCTCGATAAAGTGGCGCAGGTTCCTCAACTGGTTCTTTTGATCGCAGACTATCAATATAAGGCGGCATTCGTCGCCGACCAAGAAATTAATTTGACCGCATGCCTTACGGAGATTATGGCGAATGTTGAATTTAAAAATTGATTTAAAGAACGCCACAGAAGATACAGCTGAATTAGTTTCTGAAGCACTTTTAGAAAATCTTATAGTGGTTATTAACAACCAGAATTTAACCCCTGAAGAAGAGGTTCGGTTCTGTAAAATGATTGGTGAGGTCGAAGATTATGCCTCAGACCAGTTAGTAAAAGAATACACCGCACCGATTACTGTCGGCGATAATATTCTTCGTGTAACAGCTGAGAAAAACGAGAAAGGCGAGGAAGGTCTTTTCGGTCATCAATCTGCGTTAGACTGGCATGCTAACAAAACATCCAACCCTAATCGCGAACCTTTAATATGGCTCTATGCTGTAAAAGGTTCAGCTGGTTCTCGGACAAGCTGGATAAATATGGCAATGGCGTGGGATGCTCTCGATGACTCACTAAAAGATGAAGTCAAAGAAAAACAAATTATTTGTGGTTACGAGAAAGGTCGTGTGAGTGAAAGCGATTTTTTCTTTGACCATGTAGGTGAAAAACCTTTCGATATTTACTACAAAAATGCAGCTGGTATTGAGGGTATGTATTTCCCATTTTATCAAATATTTAATGAAGACCCACTGTTTGAAACACTTAGAGAACATTGTCTTGATCCATACTTTCAGTATCATCATGACTGGCAAGATGGCGATATCGTAATCAGTGATCAGTGGCTGTCGTTGCATAAGCGGTGGGAGTTCGAACATATGGATAAGAGATTACTGCATCGCATCGCATTTAATTATAGGAACGAAGATGAAGGTTGAGTTACTAGAAAACGATTGGACTGTTCAAGTATCTGATATCGATGTCAAAAATATGACTGTCGGTGAAGGTAAAGTTATCGGTAAACTTTTTCTATCAAACTTGGTTGTGGTCATCAAAGACCAGCAGATGACTGCTGATGAAAACTTGGAGTTCTGTAAGCACTTCGGTAAGATTGATTCATACAGTCGTAGTAAACTGCGCGAACGCCTTTCTGAGTCTGTAGCTGTTGCCGATGGCGTTGCCCGTGTGACTGGTGCGCTAGATGATAATGGCAAGCCAGGATTGTTCGCGATGAAAGAAGAACTTGACTGGCACACCAACGGAACTGAGGCACATAATAATATCTATCACGGTGCGTGTTTCTATGGCGTGAAGGGAACTGTCGGTAGCCGAACGAGTTGGATGAACCTGTCACGTGCATATCATGACTTGCCTGACGATGTGAAAGAGAAGATAAAAGAACTACACGCATATACGAAAACACCACACAAAGAAGAAGATGACCCGATCGTAAAGATTCGCCGCGACTTCGATGAGATATGGTGGGAGCGTCGTTCTAAGATTGCTAAGAAAGTGCATTTCGTCAACGAGATAGGAACTGAGGGTATGATTTATCCCCACCTATTTATGGAAGAGTTCGAAGGTTACACTGATCAGGAACGTGAAGAACTCCACAGCTTTATGTGTGATCATGTGCTACAGGAAAAGTATCATTATCATCACGACTGGGTAGATGGTGATGTGGTATTAAGTGAACAACGCATGACTCAGCATAAACGCTGGGCATTTGACGATATTGAAAACAGATTACTATATAGAACCAGTTTTGATTTTCGAAATGTTGGAGGTAAATAATGCTTGAAGGAATGGGCGATCCAGTCGTAAAGATTGACGAGGAACAGTTTAAGGTAAAGAAAAAAGCAATTAGTCCATTCGACTTTGCCAATAGCATTCATCATACAAAAGAAAACCTTATCGTTGATGACTGGTCTGAGAAACAATACAATCCGTTCATCGTTAATAAGGCACTTAGTTATGGACCAGACACAGTCGTAGCAGCCAACGAAATGAATAGTCGTCCACATATTGATAAGAAAGCGCAGTTTGATTTTCTCAGAGGAATCGTTCGCCCTAAGAAACGGTTTAACAAATGGTTGAAGCCAGAGAAAGAAGAACAGCTTGAGATTGTCAAAGAATATTTTGGATATAACAATACAAAAGCAGCTGCGGCTCTCCGTATTTTGTCTCCTGATCAGATTGAAACTATTAAGAAAAAACTAATCAGAGGTGTTCAATAGACCTTTGTTTGATAAAAACTTTATCGACTCATTATATTTTGCATTATAACTAAATTGTATGCATAAAGATTCATCTGTCTTACAGTCTTCAAGAGCATGTATTTTATCAACATTTAATAATACAGGACTTCTTATCTTACTATAATTGACTGTGTATGTTGGTTCTTTTTGATCCATTGAATCGTAAAAGTTACAGTTTCTATATGTGTCATAATCAGGATATAGTGGAAATGTAATTTTTGAATTGTTATTTGGATCTGTGTGTTTCTTTAACACTACTCCATTACCATTCGTATATAAAAATACAATATGATCACAGCCATAAAATTTACTTAGCTCTTTGATGACCTTTTCTGTGTCATCGTCAAGCCATGAATAGTTTTCATCTGGCTGATAAAATCTTGCGAAATTATCTCCAGGGTTTGCGTGTGACCTTACCTCTTCTGATGTTTTCCAATATCCCTCAAACTCTTTGTATGGCAGCCCTGACCTTTTAAACCCTAACTCTTCCCAATACCTTTCAATAATTTTTGGATCGTAAACCATGGTATCATTTTCGAAATTTGGTAAGTTGTTCTTGTAGTCAAAAAAACTTTTAACTAATTTAGCTTTTATATCTGCGCTAATTAAATCCTTGACTGGATGAAAATATTTTTCTTGTCTAGCCATATATGAGAAGACCTTTATCTAAGAGAATTTTTCTGACTTCTTTATAATCTTTGTCATACCATTCGATTTGAAAACACAAACTTTCTTTGTTTTGTTTATCGTCGCCTATCTCATGAATTTTTTGTGTGTTTAATAAAACTGGTTTTTGTATTTCCTTGTAACTTACTATATGTTTTGGTTCAGGCTCAGTTATTGGGTCTAAACTTTCATAATATCTACAATCTCTATACTCAGAATACTCTGGAAGAAGTGGGAATGTAATTGCACATTTTCGTTTTGGGTCAGTATGCCTCGTTAAAGTTTTACCAGAACCTTTCGTTTGTAAAAATACTGCTTTATCAGCTCCATAAAAATCAATAACTTTCTGTATCTTATTTCTATTGTCATATATAAACAGTGGAGGATTTGAATCTATGGTATGAAAAACTGCAGTATTTTCATTGGCTGTAATGTTATACATCCTGTTGTGTTCTTCTATAACCTTTTCTAAATTCATTTTAAAAATATCTTCGTCAGCATTCATATCATTATGTTGTATGTAGAATGCAATTTTTTGCCTCCTAGAATTCCAATCTACGCTCATATCTATTAGGGTGTTGATATTATCTACGATTCTTTCATAGGAGTTTTTTGGATCTGCATCATAACCAAGTTCTATATAATAATTATAATAATCAGAACTTTGTAATACCTCATTATCTACGGAATACCCGACTTCATATTTCCGAAAATGTTTGAGCAACCATTCGGTAGTTTTTTCATCTAACAAATTTTTGACTGGATGAAAAAAGTTTTCTTTTCTAGACATCTATCAGAAGCCCCCTGTCAGTCAACATTTCTTTCGCTTCTTCGTATGTGTGTCTGAAGTAATTTAATTGAAAACACAAAGTTGGCTTACCTGACATAGATGGATCATTATCTTCAATAGAATGTATTTCCTGATTGTTCAAAAGAACGCATGTATCTAACTTATTGTAATCAACTATATGAACAGGCTCCTCGTCATCAAATGAATCATAGTAATTTAAATTTCTATAAATTGGCAACTCTGGTTCAAGCGGGAAAGTGAGCGTTGCTTGCCTAATAGGATCTACGTGCTTGGCCACAGAGGTGCGTGGACCTGATGTGTGTAAGAAGCACCAGTCATCAGAACCATAAAGATCGCATATTTCTTGTGTGTTATGAGTATTTTCAAACAGTTTTACATTGGTTAATGAAGTGTGGAATCTACCCCACACAGCATTGTCAGCACCTTCATTTGTATTCGCAACGTAACCATCAGCGAAAACATATTTTTCCTCAAAAATAGTTAGCAGTTGTTTTAGAGATTCTTTACTGCAGGATAAGTCGCTTGTTTCTAGGAATAATCCAATTATATCTGCTCTAAATTTTTCTTCGCTTAACCTAACCCACCGCTTGGCTTCTAGAAAAACTGTATCGATTTGTTCTTTCAAGTAATCTACAGTTATCCCCGCATTACTGTAATTTTTTCTGCCGTATAATCCTAGGATATTTTCTTCATTATTCCAATGACGCTTCATGCCATTTAAATTTAGAACTACCTGATGCTCCATGTGAGCAGGCTCATACTCCCAAAACTTTTTCTGCAAATACTGTTTCGTTTCGTCATTGATTAAATCTTTGACGGAGATAAAATATTTTTCACTCGTCATCTATCAACATTCCATCATTATATAACATATCATAAACTTCTGAATATGATTTCTCAAAATAGCTGACCTGAAAACAAAGAGTTGTTTTGTTTGATAAGCTAGGATCTCCGTCAGCTATAGAGTGAACCTCTTTGTTGTTAAGTAGAACGCATGAGTTTATTTTATTGTAATCAACTATGCAAGCTGGCTCTTCAGCCTTCAACGATTCATAATATGACAGGTTTCTGTAAATAGGTAACTCTGGTTCTAGTGGAAAGGTGATGGTTGCTTTTCTTTCAGGGTCAGTATGTTTAGCAATAGTAACACCAGATCCAGCTGTATGTAAAAAACACCATACATCTGCTTTATATAAGTTCGCGAACTCTGTTAATTTTTCTGAGTCTGCCATAACAGCAGGATTGGTTTCGTTCGTGTGGAACCGAGACCAGCTTTGATCATCAATATCTTCACTCACTGTATATCCATCATGTAGATTTATTCTATCTTCAAGTGAGTTAACGAAAGCAATCATGGTATTTTTATCAACACTAAGGTCAACACCATTAATGAAAAGGGATATGATGTCTGCCCTCATATCACCATTTTTTAACTTAGGAAAATTTTTTGCTTTACCTACAATAAATTTGATATTTTCTTCTACGACTTGATAATTATCATAACCCTTTTGCGCGTAAATTTCTAGGATGTTTTCATCTCTATGCCAATATCTTTTTACATCCTTTAGAGATAGGTTTTCTCTGTAATCTTGATGCGAACTTTCGTTTCGCCAAAAGTGGTCGATAAGATACTGTTGATAATCTTCGGGAAGAATATTTTTTACTGGGGTGTAGTATTTGTTCATAATAATGCTCGTAGATATCTCTATTTATAAATAAAATACAATAATAAAAAAGGGTTTATAATGGCTGAGGATTTCTTCGACATTGATTATCCTGGTTATGCGCCGTTAGAAATCACACTCAAGAAGGACGATGACTTCTTGAAAATCCGCGAGACTCTATCTCGTATCGGTGTTGCTTCCAGGAAAGAAAAAGTTTTATACCAGTCTTGTCATATATTGCACAAGAAGGGACGCTATTTCATCACACACTTTAAAGAGCTGTTTGCCTTAGATGGTAAAGGTGCTGACTTCGGTGAGGGAGATATCGAACGTCGCAACACTATCGCTAAGTTGTTAGGTGACTGGGGTCTTCTTGATGTTATCAGCCCTGAGTTGCACGAGACTCAAGCACCTCTAAATCAAATTAAAATTCTTCCCTACAAAGAAAAAGAAGATTGGGAACTGATCACCAAATATAATATTGGTAAAAAGTAACTTTTTTTTAATTTACCCCTTGACTTTTCGATAAAGAACGCCTATATATAATATAGCGATGCCTAATGGGTCGCTGTAATTTAACTCGCTTATTTAAGGAGATGAACAATGGTAGTTCGTAAATTTAAAGCAACAGATCTTCACGAGATCGCAAATCAACTTTCCCCATTCACTATCGGTTTTGATAAAGTATTTGATAACATCAACACGGTAGCTGAACTTTCAAACAATTATCCACCTTACAACATTGTCGACAATGGCGCAGGAAAATATACTATCGAGTTCGCCGCCGCTGGATTTACTGAGGATGAACTTACAATTTCTCAAGTTCCAGAAGGAAACAAACTTGTTGTTCAAGGTGTTCAAGGTGATGCAGATGAACGCACATTCCTACATAAAGGTATCGGCGCAAGAAACTTCACTAAAACTTTCGCACTAAATCAAGATGTTCAAGTGACAGGTGCGGCACATGTAAGAGGACTGCTAAAGATTTTCCTCGAGCATATTGTCCCAGAAGAACGCAAGCCAAAAGAAATTAAAATTGGCATTGATGAAAAGCAGTTCTTGCAAGACTAATAAATAAGGGGGAGCAGTTGTTGCTCCCCCAACTTAACTTAATAGGATATATTATGACAACTCATGAATCTATTGTAGAACAATTCGAAACTTATCTCAAAGAAAATGAAACTTTCGGTAACGGCACTAAAGCTGCTGCTGCACGTGCACGCAAGGCACTTGGGGAACTAGGTAAACTGACGAAAGAACGTCGCAAAGAAATTCAAGATGAGAAGAACGCACTATGATTCAGATTTTAAAACTATCTTCAGGTGAAGAACTTATTGGAACTGTAGCTGACTTTGAAGTCGAAGGTCGTCAAGTTATTAAAATGGACAAACCAGCTGTTATCATTATGCAGCCGATTGATGGTCAGCCAGAAAAGTTTGGTATTGGTCTTGCACCATATGCACCGTATGCTGAAAATAACTCTTTGAATATTATGCCAAATCATATCATCGCTATTATGCAGCCGACGGATAATCTTAAGAATGAATATAACACTCACTATGGTGGTGGCGTTATCGTTCCTGAAAAAGCAAAGATTATTACATAATGTCGACACTCATCTGCAACCTACCGAGCCAAAAAGTTTATGTTCGCAAAGAATATTTGATGGATCATCAGTCAGGTCACGGTGAGTTTGTAGAAGGTCATTGGGTAACATGTAAGTCTATTCCTGGACGTGCCTTCTACTTCGAAACATTTTTGCCCGAGTATGGTGCGCTTTATGATAAGTTGCCCATCTCGGCATTTGTTTCTGAACCAAAAACGCCAGATCCAGATTTACCTCTTCAAGACCTACAGTTTTGGAACGCTATGGATTACGGTATTACTGCTGTATGTAAGCAATTCATCGGCAGTATGGACTATGAGGTCTTCACTCGAAGCCATCAACTTCTCAAGGGGACTTACTGCTTCACTCTGGATAACTATCATGCTCAGGTCGATACAATTGACTATAGCACTGCCGAAACGCCAGATGAACACAAGTCTTTTAATATTCTCCAACTAGAGAATGGACAATACGCCGCATACCCTAACAACCGTATGCGTGTTTATGATAACTCTTTGACGCCACAAGAGCCGAAGATGCCAGACTTCAAAGTATCAACTGTCGAGTATCAAGTCGAGAACGGTTATGATTACCGCCTCGGAGATACAGATGAATATTTCTGGAAAACTAAAGATAGTTCTTGACATATTCGCCTGACTAGGGCATACTAAGACTATGAATGAATTTTATACATACTGCTGGCAATACGGTAAGAACGTATTGACTAGAGGTTATCGTGATGGCAAACCTTTCACGGAACGTGACCCTTCCTTTAAACCTAAACTTTATGTCAGATCAAAAGAACCTTCACACATAAAAGGTTTGTATGGTGAGAACCTACAAGCTATGGAGTTTTCTAATGCTCCTGAATGTAGAGAGTTTATACAGTCATATGATGGGATTGATAACTATCCTATCTATGGTCAAACCGATTTTACATATCAATATCTTTCTGAAAAGTATCCAGACGAAGTTCCGTTTGATATGTCCCAGATGGGTATTTGGTCATTAGATATCGAAACAACAACTGAAAACGGTTTTCCTGATGTAGACAATCCTATTGAGCGGATTACCTTGATCACTGTTATGAATAATAACACCAAGGAAATCTTTACATGGGGCGAAGGTAATTGGACTCCAGTTTCCGATGAGGTTAAGGATCTTAATGTTACATATGAACCATGCGAAGATGAGACTGAACTCCTAACTAAGTTTGGGTCTTGGTGGTTCAACAATACACCAGACATCGTAACAGGCTGGAATATTGAGTTCTTTGATATTCCTTATCTTATGAATCGCATTGCCCGTGTTCTAGGTAGAAGTAATGAGCAACTCGAGAATAAAGTTAAAAATGGTTTTAGCCCATTTGATATGACTCGTAAAAAAGTTGTCAAGGTTATGGGCAGAGAACATACGTTGTATGACATCAAGGGTGTTTCCCAACTCGATTACCTTGACTTGTATAAGAAGTTTACTTATGTTGTTCGTGAGTCATACAAACTCGATTATATTGCTGAGGTTGAACTCGGTCATAAGAAACTCGAGAATAATTATGACACCTTCCGCGAATTTTATGAAAATGATTGGAATCGTTTCGTTGATTATAACATCGTTGATACTCAGCTGGTTGATGAACTTGAAGACAAGATGAAACTCATTGAGTTGATTGCTACGATGGCGTATGATGCTAAGTGTAATCTCGGTGACATCTACTCATCAGTTCGAACTTGGGATTGCCTCTTATACAATCACCTACTGAAGAAGAATATTATGATTCCTCAGAAGCGTGTGAATGAGGGAAGAACAATTGAAGGTGCGTATGTTCAGCAGCCTAAGATCGGGGAATACGATTGGGTCTTGAGTTTTGATGCTACTTCTCTGTATCCGTCAATCATTATGCAATATAATATGTCACCTGAGACTCTGGTCAGCGAGCCGCAAATTGATACAACTGTTGACCGACTACTAAATCGGGAAACTAAAATTGACACTGAGCATTCTATGGCAGCTAATGGTGCTAAGTTTACTCGCGATAAGCAGGGTGTGTTTGCTGAGATTACACAAACCTTCTTTGACGATCGTCAAAAATACAAGAAGCTAATGAAAGAAGCTGAACGTGAGTATGAGAAAACAAAAGACCCATCACTAAAAAGTAAGATTGCTAAATACAACAACTTTCAGATGGCTCGTAAAATTCAGCTCAATAGTTTGTATGGTGCACTCGCTAACCAGTATTTCCGATACTATGATGATAAGATTGCTGAGGGTATTACGTTATCTGGTCAGTTTATTATCCGCGAGACTGCCAAGGCACTTGATGAATATCTGAACGAGGTTTGCGGAACTGAAGGTGAAGTCTATTCATTCTATTCAGATACTGATTCTTGTTATATTACTCTTGACAAATTGGTCAATAAGTATTATAGTGGTGTTAGTAAAGAGAAAGTTGTAGACATTCTCGATAAAATTGCTGAAGAAAAGATTGAGCCAGCTATCAACAAAGCTATGAAGAAGCTGGCTGAATACACACATGCCTATGAAGAAAAGATCTTCTTCAAACGTGAGGCGATTGCCGACCGTGGTATTTGGGTTGCTAAAAAACGGTATGCTCTCAATGTTTGGGACAATGAGGGTGTTCGTTATGATGAACCAAAGCTGAAGGTTATGGGTCTAGAGATTGTTCGATCTTCTACACCTGCTCCTGTTCGTGAAAGTTTGCGTAGTGCTGTTAAACTATGTCTGACTGGTGACGAGAAACTACTACAGAAGTTTGTCGAAGATAACTGGCAAGACTTTAAGAGCCGACAAGTTGAAGAGATTGCTTTCCCTCGTGGTTGTAACAATCTAAGGAAATATTCTTCAACAGCAGATATCTATGCTAAAGGCACACCTATACAGGTTCGAGGTGCGTTGTTGTATAATAACTTACTAGATAAACACAAACTAGAAATGAAATATCCTCCGATTAATGAGGGTGATAAAATCAAGTTTGTTTATCTGAAAGAACCAAATACGCTTGGTGAGAATGTTATTTCTTTCGCATCAAAAGTCCCAGTGGAGTTTGAACTCCACAAATATATTGACTATGATTTGATGTTTGAAAAAGCATTTATCGAGCCACTAAATACAATCGCAGAAAGCATTGGTTGGAAGACCAAGCCAGTTGCAACACTAGAGGATTTATTTTCGTAATGTATCAAATTGACGTAAGAAAATTTATGGACGCCTGTGAACAGCCATCCGATCAAGGTATGGATTCTGATCAGGCATCTTTGTATATGGATCTCATCCAAGAAGAATTTAATGAAACGTGGGAAGCGTTTAATAATAATGACATCGTAGAAGTTGCCGATGGGCTTGCTGATATGGTATGGGTTATTATGGGTATGGCTAATACCATCGGCATCCCCTTTGAAGATGTATGGCGCGAAGTTCGTGCATCAAATATGAGTAAATGTGTAGACGGCAAAGTTATTAAGAACGAAGCTGGTAAGGTTATGAAGCCTGATACATATTTCAAACCTGACCTAAAGAAAATTGTTTATGGAGTGCACGAATAATGAGTTTACTTGACAAGCTACAAAAGAATTCTACTATTAAGGATTCAAATATTTTATCTAAATCTAAGTTCTTCAATACGAAGGATCTTATTCAAACATCAGTTCCCGCATTGAACGTGGCATTGAGTGGTCGCCTTGATGGTGGTCTCACTCCTGGACTCACGGTATTCGCTGGTCCAAGTAAGCACTTTAAAACTGCCTTTGCTATGTTGATGATCAAAGCATACCTCGATAAGTATGAGGATGCTGTTGTGCTGTTCTATGACTCAGAGTTTGGTGCGCCACAAGGTTACTTTGATAGTTTCGGTATTGATACAAGTCGTATTATGCATACACCTATCACTGACATTGAGCAGCTAAAGCACGATGTGATGTCTCAGCTTAATAACATTGAGCGTGGTGATCACGTTATCGTAGTCGTTGACTCAGTAGGTAACTTAGCTTCTAAGAAAGAAGTTGATGATGCGCTCGATGGTAAGTCGGTTGCTGATATGACTCGTGCTAAACAGATGAAGTCTCTGTTCCGTATGATTACCCCTCACCTGACAATTAAAGATATCCCTGCTATTGTTGTGAACCACACCTATATGGAAATTGGTATGTTCCCGAAAGCAGTTGTATCTGGTGGCACAGGTATCTACTACTCAGCTGATAACATTTATATCATTGGTCGCCAACAAGAAAAAACTGGCACAGATGTTACTGGTTATAACTTCATCATTAATGTCGAGAAGTCTCGTTATGTTCGTGAGAAGTCTAAGATCCCGATTGAGGTATCATTCGAAGGCGGCATCAGTAAATGGTCTGGACTATTAGAAATGGCTATGGAGTCAGGTCATGTGATCAAACCTAAAGTTGGTTGGTATCAAGTTGCCTCTGCTGGTGTAGACAGTAAAAACTATCGCGCCAAAGAAACGCAGAGCAAAGACTTCTGGTTGCCTATCCTTTCTGATAAAACATTTACTGATTGGATTGAGAAAAGATATATCATCTCATCGGGCAGCATTATGCAAGACGAAGTATCTGAAGACGATCTTGCCGAAGCATATGGTGACGATGAGTAAAACTATATGCCCATATCCGTTCCTTCATAGTCATATTCACCCGCACGGTGAGAGAAGTCTATGCTGTTGGTCTGACCCTGTGCCAGAACTACAGAACGATAACTTCTGGAACAATGACTATATGAAAACCGTTCGGCAAAAAATGCTGGACGGGGAACAGGTATCGGAATGTCATAGGTGTTATCTACAAGAGTCGACAGGCTCTAAGTCTATGCGCCAAGACGAACTTGAAAACTACGCTCCTGAAGAATTTACCAAAGAGTGTAACGATGATGGCTCTATGAATATAGTGCCTGAGTGGTTCGACTATAAAACCAAAACTTGTAATCTTCAATGCCAGATGTGTGGTCCAACCCACAGCTCGAAACACGTTAAACTTTGGAAAGATGTATGGAACTTTCCTGTTGAGCAGATACCTGTTCAAAGTAAACCTGTTGAGCAAAAAAGAGCAGACGAGATTATCAAATCTATTGACGATCGTGTGTGTAAACGTATTTACTGGGCAGGTGGTGAGCCAACTATGTCCAACATTCACTGGAAAACTATGAAGCATCTTCTCGAGGTGCACAAAGAAGATCCTGAATATGCAGAAAGTATTTACGTCGACTATAATACAAACATGACACACTTCGAATATGGTGGCATCAATATCGCTGACTTCTTGGAGCCGATACAACCTACTATACGAGCGAGCATCGACGGTGTAGGTGACGTGTTTGAATACATTAGGGATGGCGGCAACTGGGATGAAGTTGAATTTAATTTAAGATACTATATCAACAAGCTAAACAAGAAACGACAGTTTACAGTTGATACAATTTTATCAGCACCTGTGTTAATGTCGCTAGAAAATTATCTTGACTTTTTCGGTCAGTTCGATATATTATTAAGGAATCATCGCCTTCATGATTTTACTAAGGATGCTTTCTTTAAACAAATGTCAGTTGGTTTCTTAGATCTACGGTTATATCCTATCCCAATCGTCAAGAGATTAGTGGAAAAGGGTAAAGACCTTATGTCGGATTCTAAGATTAGAGGCTACGAGAGGTCACTACAAATTTTAGATTCGTATTTGACTGAGCGCATAGAGCGCGATGAGTTTTTCTCAGACCCTGAATTGTTGGGTCACATTAGATATATGACCAGAGAGCAAAGAGAACCTCATAATAAATCTGATCATACAATAGATAAGATTATGGAAAAATATGATACAGAATGTTATGAATGGTTTAAGGGGTTCAAATGAGTAGTGGTTGGAACTTGCGAATGACATGCGACCGTTGTAGTCGTAAGATTATGGATGATGAGCCAGCCATGGTCTTTCAAAGACCTGAAGGTGATATTGGCTTATGCGAAAATTGTGTAGAAGAAGTGAAGAGGGAGTTTATTGATGAGAATCGAGACACAAATATTATCGAATCTAGTGAATAATGAGGAATATGTTCGTAAGACTATTCCTTTCTTAAAGCCAGATTATTTTACTGAGACTGATGACAGAATTGTATACGAAAAAATTTCTCAGTATGTTGAGAAATATAACAATCCCCCAAGCAAATCTGCTCTACTGATTGCTCTACAAGATGATAGAAAAATCAGTGAAGATATTTACGTTCAATGTGAAACACTCATCAACTCTCTGAATGCAACTGACACTGATCAAAGTTGGTTGGTTGATGAGACTGAAAAGTTTTGTAAAGACAAGGCAGTTTTCAATGCGATTATGGATGCGATTCAAATCATTGATGGGACTGACAAAGAACGTTCTAAAGATTCTCTCCCTACTTTATTATCTGATGCTCTTTCTGTTGGCTTCGATAATAATATCGGTCATGACTATATCGAAGATGCTGATGCGAGGTTTGATTTCTACAATCGTGTCGAAGAAAAGATTCCGTTTGACCTCGAGTTCTTCAACAAAATTACTCAGGGTGGACTCTCAAACAAAAGTCTAAACATTGCTCTGGCTGGCACTGGTGTTGGTAAGTCTTTGTTTATGTGTCACATGGCAGCAGCTGCTATTGAGCAAGGAAAAAATGTATTATACATTACTCTTGAGATGTCAGAGGAAAAGATTGCTGAACGTATTGATGCGAATCTAATGAATGTTCCTATTCAGGAACTTAGTAACTTGCCTAAGAAAATGTTTGACGATCGTGTTAATAAAACTAAGAGCAAGATTGACGGTAAGTTAATCATTAAAGAGTATCCTACTGCATCGGCTCATGCAGGACACTTTAAGGCACTCACACAGGAACTGAAGCTGAAAAGATCCTTTTCCCCCGATATTATATTTATCGATTATCTGAATATCTGCTCAAGTAGTCGTTTCCGCACTGGCTCAAATGCTAATTCATATACAATCATTAAGAGTATTGCTGAAGAACTTCGAGGTCTCGCTGTTGAACAAGACCTCCCGATTGTTTCTGCCACACAAACAACAAGAGGTGGTTATGATAACAGCGATGTTTCATTGACAGATACATCCGAGTCATTCGGTCTCCCAGCAACAGCTGACTTGATGTTTGCACTGATCAGCACAGAAGAACTTGAGGCGCAGCAACAAATTATGGTAAAGCAATTGAAAAATCGTTACAATGATATCAATGTTAACAAACGCTTTATGGTTGGTGTAGATCGTTCTAAGATGCGCCTGTTCGATCTTACTGATGAGGTTCAGAAAACTATTAACGATAGTGGGCAGAATATCAGTGAGGCTGTGTTTGACAAGGGTGACTTCAGCGCCAAGATGAGCGGCAATTATGGACAAATTAAAATATAATCTAGGCGAAATAAATTACACTGGTAAGTTCCCTGTAGTTTTAGATTGGTGTAATACTGATCAACCTAAGAATGCTGACCCAAACTGGGACACGCCTATAGATTATAGATTTAACAGCTATGGATTCAGGGATGAAGAATTCGAAAGGGATAAATGTTCCATAGTTTGTGTAGGTGGTAGTCAAAGTTTCGGCGTTGGTGTTGCTTTAGAAAATACATGGCCATATCTATTGGGTCAATTGTTGGGTATAAAAACCTACAATTTAAGCATCCCAGCTGGAAGTATGGATTCAGTGTATCGAGTTTTGTCTCAATGGTTGCCTGAAATAGATCCCTTGGCTGTGTGTGTAGTCGAACCTCCTCAGGCTAGGAGAGAATTATTTACTTTGACTGGTCATCATAATGTAGGTGTGTGGGCTGACAAAAAATATCATCTGATGATTGAATCAGAAACCGAAGTTGATTTAAATATTTCACGAAATAAAGATGCCATAAATTCTCTTCACGATAATGTTTTCTTTCAGACTGAGTTTATTGAAGATACGCTTGCTAGGGATCAATTACATTTTGGAAATAAATCACATAAATGGTATTCTGAACATATGAAATTCAGGTTCGAGAATAATTTAACTGGGGATTATGAGATGAGTAATACCATGGTGAAAGAAGTGACCAAGTATAAATAGATGACTACAAGGAGAATATTATGTTAAGTGGATTATTAGGAAGTGTCTTAGGATTTGGCGGTTCAGTCGTTCCCGCAATCACAGACCATTTTAAACAAAAGAACGAACAAAAATTCGAACTCTCTAAAATGGAGAAGATGGCAGAACTA
>Ga0187219_1000749_pt1 | contig 15749 bp, 16 predicted proteins | sample 13SPOviralmetaG_FD_130162 | JGI IMG/M metagenome (GOLD analysis project Ga0187219, IMG submission 130162) | Marine viral communities from the oligotrophic San Pedro Time Series (SPOT) site, San Pedro Channel, CA, USA - 13 SPOT_SRF_2010-07-21... | ecosystem: Environmental > Aquatic > Marine >... | reverse complement strand
TCTCCGATACACCGACTTCGGTGCATGGAAAGTCATCGGCGACCGCATCAAGGCTGGAACCGAAGACCGACTTCTCCATGACATAGTGAACATTCTTGAAGACGCAAGAGTCAATCACTTGCTCGCTCAAGACTTCGCTGGTTCTGGAAAGCGTCTTGACGCTACTCAAGCCATGTTCATGGATAAGCATAAGGAACAGTGGGCAAACACACCACTCGACCAAATCGTTCCTGCTAAGGCCGCTATCATCGCAATGATGACCGAGGCAATTGCACATGAGCCTCACTTTTTCCCTCATGTCGAAGAAGTCGTTGAGTTCATGGATGAAGTCCGTGACCAAATGGTCAAGGCTATCTCCCAACCAGATACCAAGACAGTCGTCAAGTCTGCTCGCATGGTCTTGAAGGCATACCGAGCACGCTGGAACGAATCAGCAAGCGACGACATGACTGGAGTTCCATCGTCTGAAGAAGGCGAAGGAATGATGCTCGACGATATGTCACCCGAGCAAATCGAGCGCATGGCCAACGAGCAGAAGAAGCGAGAAGCCAAGCCAGAAACAGTCAAGCGTTCTCGCTTCGACGAACTCAAGAAGAAAATGGATGAAGTCAAAGAAGAAGCAAAGAAGCAATCAGAAGACGCTTCTAAGGGCGAAGAATCCTCCGATGCTACTCCACAGGCTGGAGAGGGCGAAGAAGGCCAAGAAGACGCTCCTATGGGCGAAGAATCAGAAGGCGAAGGCGAAGGCGAATCCTCCGAAGGCGAATCCTCCGATGGCTCACCGACCGAGGGAGAAGGCGAAGGCGACTCCGAGGGCGACTCCGATTGCGAAGGCGAGAGTCAAGGTGACTCCGACAAAGCAGGCGATGAAGAAGGCGAAGGCGAGTCCGATGCTGGAAACAACACATCTGGCGAAGAAGGCTCAAAGGGCAAGGTCGCTGGTGACTTCGACGACCTCTTCTCTGAACTTGAAGAACTCATCCAAGCCGAAGAACTTGAAGCAATGCAAATCGAGAAGACCGATAAGAAAATGGTCAGCGATGCAACCTCCGAAGACATTGATGGAAAGTCATTCGCTGGTATGAAAGACGAAGTGAACCACTACGACTGCAAAGTCGATGTGAGCCACACCACTGAAGAGATGCTCAACAAATATCCAGAATCCATTGAAGAGTTCGCTCAACAATACAGCGAAACCTCCAAACAAAACAACACTGAAATCACCACTCTCGTCAATGAGATGAAGCGACTTCTCAAAGACCCTGCTGGCAAGTTCCAACGCACTCTCAAGAAGGGAAAGGTCGATGCTCGTCGCCTCGCCTACTCCACCACCTCCGACCGAGTGTTCAAGAAGCGCAACGAGGAATCAGTCGCTAAGGTCAATGTCATGGTCTTGATTGACGCAAGTGGGTCCATGGGTCGCCACCGCTCAAACAGTGCATCAGAAGCAGCGGTCGTGCTCGCCGAAGCAACCAGCAAATTGAAGTGGAACTGCGAAGTAGTGGACTTCAATTCTGGCTCCTACGACACCGCTATCCGTGTGCGAAAGGCAATGAAAGCACCTCTCAACCAATTGACCAAGGCAGCCATCCGTATGCCCTTCGTAGGCTCATGCAATGGCGATGGATATGCAGTCGAGTGGGCATTGGAACGCCTTCAACAATTTGAGGGTCACAAAATGCTCTTCGTCATCTCCGATGGCCAACCATCTGGTCCTGCTCCAAAGAACATGAGTGAAGAAGAACACCTCATCCATGTTGTCAGCAACGCTCCAAAGAACATCGGACTCTTCTCCATCGGCATCGACGGAATGGACACCTCGGAATACTATCCTCACTCGGTTTCATGCAATGCAAGTGGCCTTGCCCGAGCAGTCATTCCTGTCCTCCGCACCATGGTTCGCTCCATCAAGAGAGGGGCTTGAGATGAATCCAGACTACGCCGAATGTTCACTCGATTTGAGCAATCAAGCGAAGGACATAGTGATTCACATCAATGCGAATAACACTGTGAACTTGGTCAAGGCAATGATGCTCTCGGAGGGTTTGTCGGTCTATGAAAATCGGAACATGAATGGCGAAATAATTGAGTCAATTCAAAGTGCCATAGGAAAGACACCCGAGTTCGACCGAAGTCAATTGCTACTCGAAGAAGAGCCATGGGATTTATCGGTTGATGTTGGTGATGATTTGGTTGAATCAGCACCACTCATGTTGTATGTCGGTCATGGCTTTTGGGCGATGGGGTGCAATGTGACCAACCGCTTAATTCGCTACCCACATGACGATATGGCGGCGATACCCTTGCCACTTCTCATCTCGAACTCACCCGTGATATGTAGCGTGGTCAATCGGGGAAATCCCGACATTGGCGATATGGTCAGGCTCGTTTCAAATAGAAGCGAAGCCCAGTTCAGTATGGTCGGCTCGGTCGGTGACTTCGTTTCAATTGCGGACCCTTCTGGCCTACCCCACCGATGGGAGTATGTGAACGACGATGATTCTTATCATTCCATATTCCCCTCTCAATATACATTCTATGCCATAGCGATGGCCATTGAGATGGGTGTTGCCCACGGGGAATTGGACCCAATGCTCAAGGCGAGTGACGCTGATTTGAATCAGTTCATTCCAACATGGCGTGACAAGCGAAAGTGCATGACCGTCGATAAGACGATGGGTCGATATGCGGTTTGGCATGATGAGATTCGTTGCCAAATATGCAACGGTCGCGTGCTCATCAAATTGCCGAGAGGCAACGCCCTTGATTCATGCACTTGCCCTCATTCTCTTCGACGAGAAGACATTCCAAATCATGAAATCAAGTTCCCACATCTGGTCGATGACCGAACATTTGAAGAAGGTGGGGATAGTCTGGAAAATGTTCCAAAGGAGGCTCAATAATGGCGAAGAAAATCCCAACATCACTCAAGCGTAGCATAGCGAAAGCACTCATCACATCTGATTCGGATTTGACCGCTGCTCAAGTCAGCGAGCGAGTCAATTCAGACCCAGACCTCCCCGAGAACTATCGAAAGACACCGAAGCAAATGGCATTCGTTCTGAACAGAATCAGTCGAGATGTTGCTGGAATCGAGTCAATCGTAGTGTCGAAGAATGGAGTCAGTCATCATGGAACGGAGCGATTCAGAAAACAATATCGCGCCACCTACGAAACACTCGCCGAAGCCGAAGCCGACATTGGTGTCGTTAAGAAGCCCAAGAAGCGTCTTCAAGCCGTGACAATTAACATCGGTGAGGAATCAGTCGAATACATCAAAGCGTGGCGAGAGAAGGGCATGAGCGCAGGAAAATGCGTGGAGATGCTCATCAAAGCCGACATTGAAGCGAATGGCTTGCCGACCGACGAAGACTCCGAGTGATTCGAGAAGCCAATCCGCAAATTAACCCGCTCTTTCGCGAACGCGAATATCTGAACTTATTGAACTCAATATGCGAAAGCCTTGAACTCCTAAATCGAATTGATAGAGCAGCAAAAAATCTGTCAAAATTGACAAGAAAGAATTGGTCACTATCTATCTCCGACCCGATACGCAGGTGGGCTGACGGCTTATCAATGTTTCGGGGTCGCAATGGTTTCCAAAACCCCACCATTTCACCGACTTCACCCGTTCATAAGGGTGGGGTGTTGATGGTTGAAGCATGACCAAGTTCCGAGTTATAGTGGATATGGGCGATGCTGGAGTCAGCACTGTCGAGTCCGAAGGCAACATTAGCATAGCATTGAAAGCAGCATACGCAGAATGCAAAGCGAAGAAACAAAACCCAATCAGCGTCAATGTCGTTCAAGTTCCGGAGGCTGATTCGGGAAAATGGAAAGCCTCGATTCCGTCACGCTCATAAGCGTCACGGGTGGAGGCACGACAGGCAGACTTCACGCAATGCGTGGGGTATCAACAACGACTCTATGCGGTCGAAACACTGACAACGCCATGGTTCATGATGGCGAGTGGGTCGATGAAATCCTCAATGGTGACATGAGCAAAGCGACGAGCGTATGTGCTCGTTGTCGAGCGTCACTGGCCAAGACACCATCTCCTTGAATAACCATATCGGGAGATGACCACACATGACGAAAGTTATCTGGAAAGTCGCTGGCGACCGAGGAATGGAATTGCACGGATATTTTGGTGGCGATTCCAAACCGTCAATCGTAGTCCGAGTGAACTCCATGAATTGGGACTTCACATTTGACGGACTCGAAGGTTCTGGCCGAGTTCGAGTCGGAGCCGGATGCGAATACAACCCTCTTCAAATGGTCGAAGCAATGTGGGGCGTGATGTTGAATCACAATGACGACATTGAGATGCCAGAAGAGATTGACAAAGTGGAATGGCGGAATCACATGGAGGGGTGGGAATGATAGCATGGGTCAATAAAACGACTGATGATTCAACCGTTCTCTTGCTCTTTCGACGCAATCAACACACACTCAAACCCGTCGCAACGATGACCGAAGTCGGCGACAATTGGGAGATTCAAATCGGAGATGAGAAGAAGACCATCATCTCGGGTTCTGGATGCCCTGACCCTATCGAGTTCCTCATGACTCTCACATCTCCACGGAACACCACTGAAAACACATCGGACCCCTTGATGCAATACAACCGAGGCAACGAGAAGTGGGAAGTCTGGGAGGTCAAGTGAATGTCCCGAGAATCAGACTTGCGTGACTGGCTCGCAGCGAATGCACCTCATATTGTAGTTCGCAAGAGTATGAGTTATCGAGAATTGGTTCGACTCGTTCAGCAAGAATCAGGTGGATTGCCGTCAGCAGCAGGTGTCGTATCGGAGTCGATAAAGGACCCACGGATATTTTCAGCCCAATCGGGAACTTCAACAACGACCACTACGGTCGGTGGAACTTCGACTTTGGAGATGGGAACGGTTTCGACTCTCAACGCTGGTTCTTCGGCAACCGCCTCAATTGTTGATGGCGTTCTCAACCTCGGACTCCCGACCGGAGCATCTGGTCCCGCTGGAAACGCAGGACTCGCTGGTAGCCAAGGACCCCAAGGACCCCAAGGTGTCGCTGGTCCAGCCGGAGCCGATGGAGCGCAAGGACCCCAAGGGGCGACTGGAGCAGCCGGAGCCGATGGCTCGGATGGTGCTGATGGGGCGCAAGGACCCCAAGGTATTCAAGGACCCCAAGGTATTCAAGGAGCGACTGGTGCCACTGGTGCCACTGGAGCCACTGGAGCGGCTGGAGCCGATGGTGTTGATGGCCAAGACGGAGCCGATGGTGCTACTGGCCCCCAAGGACTCCAAGGCGTTCAAGGACCCGCTGGAGCCGATGGAAACGATGGAGCACAAGGACCCGCTGGACCTCAAGGACCCGCTGGTGTTGATGGCAATGACGGAGCGACTGGAGCGACAGGTCCAGCAGGACCCGCTGGTGCTGATGGTGCTAATGGTGCTGATGGTGCGACTGGTCCAGCAGGACCCCAAGGACCCGTAGGACCCACTGGACCCGCTGGCTCAAATGGTGCTGATGGAGCAGACGGAGCAGACGGAGCAGATGGCTCAAATGGTGCGACTGGTCCCGCTGGTCCCGCTGGTCCAGTAGGACCCGCTGGCTCGAACGGTTCGGATGGTTCTGATGGCTCGGATGGGGCGCAAGGACCCGCTGGACCCACTGGACCTCAAGGTGCGACTGGTGCGACTGGACCCCAAGGACCCACTGGACCCGCTGGTTCGGGTGGGAGCGCACATGAAAGTTCCACCCAACAACATGACCTTGCCGTTGGATATTGGACTTTCGCACTAATCAAAGGGCGTGACCTTGGTTATGCTCAAAGAGGCATGGCTCAATTCTATGTCGCTGACACTGATTCGGGTCGTCATCGTGCGTGTCGATTTGAAGTCGGCCACCACTACGGTCGTGATGGTGGAAACCAAATCAACCTGTTGTCGGTTTCTGGATATGGCACTGGAGTTCCATTCACCAAGTTCAGGCTCGTCGAAGGCAACACATACGATGGCTGTGCTCTCCAAGTGTATATCAGCAACGCAACCAATCGGATAGACGCTCACATGATGTTCAACCTTCAAACAGGCAATGGATGGACTCTCCTTGACACATGGATTCCAAACGCTGACATTGCAGCGCATGATGCGTATTTTGGTTATGTTGCTGGTGGCTACGGGAACTTCGCCACATCTATGGTTGCCATCGAAGAAATTGACTTGGAGGATTTGACGAGGCCGACTGGCGGAGGTGGAATGGGAACGACTGGTTCGCTGTTCGTTCAGAAGGACTTCAAGGCAAGTGGGGTTATCGAGAGCAATGACGCAGGGTCGCTTGGATTCTTCGGAGCGCAAACCACTCAATTGCCTCCACCCGCTGGTTTTCCGTTCACCCCGCAGTTAATCGGCGACCCAATTGCTGACGCTCAAGCACTCGCCGCTGGTCTGGATGAAGTCGTCGGTATTCTTCAAGCATACGGCTTGGTTCAGTGATTCATCAAATCAAATCCTGTTGGTGAGTATCAATAGGAACATTTATCAATATGTTCACCTCGCTGGCGTTTATGGCCGACCCCATACTAAGCGAGATACATGACGACGAGCGACGAGTGATTGAACTCATCAGAATCAGTGACGAGGATGTTCACTATCGACAAACCATCCATGCGACATTCGAGTTAATTGTGATGACTGAACCAAGTGTTTCATCGTCGTATTGAAGGCTTCATAAGGGTGTGAACACACCGACGAGATATGAGCGTCAAAATGTGTTCTGATTGCCAGAAGCCCATCAATGTGTATAACACTCGGACAGAGAATCCTCGGACACCTCGCGCTCGGTGTGGCAAGTGCTACTTGAAGTGGAAAGCGAGTGAGCGAAAGCGTCGAGGTGAGCGGTGATGAACTCGCAAGAATACATCGCACGACTCAACGCTATGGGCTACAAAACAGATGCAAAACCATCAAAACCTGCCAAACCAAAGGTGGCGATGGTGAGCAATTTGGAATCATGTAGGGACTGCTCTCAACCAATCACGAAGGCCAACACTCGAAACCCAAAGCCTCGGTCGAGCCGAGGTGTGAGGTGGATTCAATGTGGCGACTGCTATCTCAAAAGCCAGAAGGAGCGAAGAAAGAGGGAGGGTCGTCGTTGAGCAAAGTCAGCGAGGCAATATGTGGTCGATGCAACGAGCCAATCACCAAATTGAACACCCGAGCAGGTGACTTCAAACCAGCATTCGGCTACTCAATTCTATGTGGTCGGTGCTATGTGCATCTCAAAATTGAATCGAGAACCGCCCTTGATAATGGTGGGAATGATGAGTCAAAGTGATGGCATCCTATGAAATCCTCATCGGCGACTGCATTGACCAAATGCGAACTCTCAAATCTCAATCGGTGAATAGCGTCGTCACATCTCCGCCCTACTACGCATTGCGTGACTACGGTCGTGAGGGTCAAATCGGACTTGAGCCGACACTCGCTGGCTACATCGACAAAATGGTTGAGGTGTTCCGTGAAGTTCACAGAGTTCTTCGAGATGACGGAACAGTCTGGCTCAATGTCGGTGACTCATACAATGGAACTGGAGGTGCTGGAGGCGACTACAACAAAGGTGGGCTACGAGAAGGCCAACCAAAATACCGAGGCAAGAACGACACCGCATTCAAGCGAAAGGACTTGATGATGGTTCCCCATCGACTCGCCATCGCCCTTCAGGATGATGGTTGGTATGTGCGTCAAGACATTGTTTGGTCAAAACCCAATCCGATGCCCGAACCCGTGAAAGACCGGTGTGTCAAGGCTCATGAGTATATTTTCCTGTTGTCGAAGAAGCCCAAGTATTATTTCGACTACGAGGCCATTCAAGAGAAGGCCAACACTGGTTTGAAAATATCTGGTCGAGATGCCGCCGCATCCACCGAGCACTACGGAGTCGGCAATGGAGGCAACGACGGTCTGATGGCGTGGAAACGCAAGGCTCGTCAAGACGGATTCAAGGAGAAGCGAAACAAACGGTCAGTGTGGCATTCGCCCAATGTTCCGTGGAAAGGAGCGCACTTTGCTGTATTCCCACCAACGCTCATCGAACCATGTGTTCTCGCAGGTTGTCCGGTCGGTGGAACTATCCTTGACCCATTCGGTGGGTCCGGAACTACGGGTGGAGTGGCGGTTGCCAACGGGCGAAACGCCATTCTTATCGAACTCAATACCGAATATGCTGCCCTGATTGGGAAACGAATTGCTGGAATTGTCGGCTACAAATTAGACGAGAATGAGTCGGCGGTCGAGAATCGAGGATTTGACGATTGGTTTGAATGAGAGAATGATGTTCCAACACATTGATATAATAGACATTGGCTGGCTGTCAGCATGAAGCCGACTAAAGCGCAAGCCAAGCAAGCAAGACTCAAGAAACAAATATGCCAAGTTCTGTTGAACTACAACCGAGAGCGAGTGTTCTCCGCTCATGATATGGCTTCAGCCATGGGTGAGATATGGTCAAGGCCACCGAATCCCCGAGAGGTATCTCACGCCCTGATACGACTCGGCAAGGAGCGCATTATTGTTCGAGCGAGGCATTGGGAAACCCAACGCAATGAAGGCCACACTAATATGTGGATGAAGAATCCCGATTGGTCGAGATGGGATGAGGTATGAGTTCCATCGACTTCTCGGACTTCGGGACAATCACACATCACCCGCAATGGGAATCTCGACCAGACGACTGCTATGAGGTGATTCAATTCCATCCATTCAATAGGGGTGCATTGAGGGATATGCTCGCACTTCTTGACCAATGGTTGGCCGAGCACGACCGAGAGCGGTCAATTCTCATCTCGCATTCCAAGCGTTATCCCACCCCTTGCGTGATTCTGCATTCATAATGGTGGGGTGACACTCTCACACCATGACTCGATTCTATCCGGAGTTCGATATGTGCCCACCAGACGAATACTACGCCGAAGAGTGGGAGCGTCGATGCCGAGAACTTGACGAAGAGGCTGAAGAGAACTTGCTCGCCTTGATGCAAGCCGCTGATAAAGTCGGTTCTGATTGGGCGAGAGCGAGGCCAGAAGTCACTGGAATCATTCGCCTACTCTATGAAACACTTGACCCACGCAATACGACAGAAGCCGCTCTCATGTATGAAATCGAGAAGGCTGACCGTATTTGCCGAGTTCAGAACTCCGCCGCTTCACGGATGATGGAATACGAAAGCGACCATTGGCGAGATACGCCCTACGGTCGGAACTTCTCGGGTGCTTGAACCTGTTTGTTGATATAGGTGGGGTATAGTCGGTGATAGTGTGGCAAACGACGAACCCATCCGATACATCTCACTCTTTAGTGGGATTGAAGCCGCATCCGTGGCTTGGCATGACCTTGGATGGCAACCCGTCGCCTTTGCCGATTTTGATGATTTTCCTTCAGCAGTTCTTGCTCACCGGTTTCCCGATGTGCCGAACCTGAAGGACATAACGAAGGTTGATTGGAATGAATACAAAGGAAAAGCAGAACTTGTCGTCGGAGGAAGCCCATGTCAGTCCTTCTCCGTTGCCGGAAAGAGATTGGGAATGGATGACCCGCGTGGCAACCTCGCCATTGAATACCTTCGCGTTATTGACGCTGTTCGACCAAAGTGGTTCGTCTATGAAAATGTCGCCGGACTCTTGTCGTCTGACGAAGGACGGGATTTTGGAGCCTTTCTCGGGCTTGTGGGGGAACTCGGGTATGGGTTCGCCTACCGAGTCCTTGACGCTCAACATTTCGGAGTCCCGCAGCGTCGTCGTCGAGTCTTCGTTGTCGGGTGTGCTGATGCCGATTGGCGAAGTGCCACCGCGGTATTATTTGAGCCCGAGAGCCTGCGCAGGGATTCTAAAAAGAGCCGCTCGAAGAGGAAAGGAGATACCGGCTATTCTCAAGGAGGCTTTGATACGGAGAGCGGGTGGACTTTTGGCGGAGCCGGAGCCGACGCTCTCGAATCCTCCGACCGAAGAGGAATAAGCGAGGAACTACACTCCGCTCTTGATGTGTATAATTTGGATGAATTGAAGGATGGCGTGAGCAATACGCTTAGGAAAAACCCTGATTCAAGACCGATAGTCGGAGTGGATGGAAAACCCGAAGCACACACCATCTCCGATGAAGTCAGTGACCCTGTTCTCGCTGGATGGGCTAAGTGCGCTGACATAAATCCATTCGCTCAAGGCATGGGCAATACAGTCGTCGAAGTGGGTGCTGAAGACGAAGAACCATTCTTCATTCAAGACGCACATAAGGGCGAACTCGCTGGAATGTCGTTTGAAAGAAACCGACCAACCAACACTGTGGGAACTGCGCCCGATGCTGTCGGTCAATCATTCCGACTCGATTCAGTCAATTCCAATTCAATGAAGTCGCCGAATCCTCATTCTGGGTTTGGTGAAGTCGAACTCTCACCGACGCTTGACACTGGCGACCCATCTCCCAACAAAAACATGGGAGGGCTTGCCATAGTTCAACCCGAGTCTGATTGGTTTGAATCGACGGATGACAACGAGTTCACTCCCGACCGGTATGACGAGAACGCCGATGTTCACGCCATGATGGGTTCTGGTCAGTATGTCGGCTCGGCTCGGACAAACACCATCGTCGCCCGTGAAGGTGGCGTGGGCAACACTCAACACACTCTCGTTCAAGAAGGCGAATATGCCGACGAAGTGGTCTATGCCGCTCCCATTGATATGACGGGTCTTAAGGGTCCAGACGATGTGATGGGAACAGTCATGGCTTGCGTAGGAAACAAAGGCCAGCAGGACACCGCTGTGCTACACACATTCCCAATTCAAGACGCTGACCATGTTCGAGATGATGGAGGCAATCCAGCAACAGGCATGGGCATCAACATTGAGGATGAGAAGCAATACACACTCCTTGCGAGGGGCGTTCATGGCGTGGCTCAAATTGAAGAGCAAGTCATGTTTGAGAATCACGCCACCGACGCTCGCATCAAGCCAGTCGATGTTGCTCCAACATTGAGAGCAAGGTATGGAACTGGAGGTGGCAACATTCCACTCGTTGGTGAGGCTACGACCGAGGATGATTCACTCTTCGTTCAGAATCAGCGAGAAGAAGTCCGTGAGATGCAAGTCGCTGGAACACTCACCGCCGAGGATGGAATGCACCAAACGAACTTCGTCAAGCAAACCGACATGGCGTTCCGTGAGCAAATCAACAAAGGTGTTGAAGGGAGTTCGGTTCAATTCGATGGTGGGGATGGCGATGTTGTCGGTGCTCTCACCGCAATGGGTCCGAGCATCAAAACAGCAGCGAAAGTCATCAACACCCGCTCCATGGTGGTCAGAAAATTGACACCAATCGAGTGCGAGCGACTCCAAGGATTCCCAGACAATTGGACTCAAGTTCCATGGCGAGGCAAACCAGCCGAGGAATGTCCAGACTCGCATCGCTACAAAGCCTGTGGCAATTCCATGGCTGTTCCAGTGATGAGATTCATCGGAGAAGCCATTGACTACATTCACCGCATGGATTTGAAACCCGCACCGACCGAGGGCAAGAATAGGGTCCTTGACTCCGCTCAAGACGGCGTGGTCATCTCGAAGGATTCGATGGACTCTTGGTTTGACTGAACCTCTCTTTGATAAGCCCCAATGTCAAGTCAATTGGCGTGAGCGAGGAACTGTCTGAAATCGAGTGCATCCACTTGGATGACAATGACCAAGTTCCGTGTCGGTCGAGAATCCCTCAAATCTCCAAAATGTGTTTGCATTGTCAAATCATCCAAGCCAAGGACTGGTCAAAGCCGTATTGAACTCAATAGGTGATTTGGCTGTTCGAGCGATTTTCCCGATTGGTGCGAGAAGCATCAGAAGTCGTTGTCGTTGGAGTCTTGATGCTCCCTATTTTGGTGGTCATTATGGTCGCCAATTGGTGGCTTCTCCGAAGGCATTGAGATACCAAAAGAGTGAAAACCCTCATAGAGAATGGGTTTGACTATGGATGAAGACATTGATGAGATAGAGGGAATTGCCGAAGCGATGGAGAAGACCATTGAGAAGAAACATGATGAAACGCTCATTCGATATGTGGCGACTCTTCTGGTCAAGGGCAAATCCGAGCGTGAAATTAAGCGAACTCTCAATGATAACTCGCTAATATCCTCTCGCATCGCGCCCCATGACTATCGTTCTCTTATGCGCCAAGCCGCTATCCTTGCCGACGACATTCGATGGATGGTTGTCAGCAAAGCCGAGATGGAGGATATTGAGCAACAGCGAATTGATTCATACGCCAGACGCAAGCGCGCCATTGCACGGCTCGAAGCGGTCGTGGAATCAGCACACTCAATGAGTGACTCGGTCGGTAAATTGAATCAGGTGTCGTTCATGGTTGGCGGCTTAATCAAGGCGCAAGAGTCGATGGATAAGTTCACTGGTGCTCAAGAGGCTACGCCTCAAGTCGTTGTCAATGTCGGCTACGACCCACTGACCCAATTCCGTGAAGTCATCCAAGACGAACTTGAAGTCATAGATGTTGGTGAGCAACCTGCTCAATTGAACTTTGATGAAGTCGATGAAGAAGAGTGAAACGGAATATGCCGTATTGGTGAGCCTATTGAACTCAATACACGGCTGCTGCAGTTCCGATTGGCTGTCGAAAGTCGAATTATGACAGGCTTTCAGTATAGCGTTTAGGCTTTGCCAGTTCTGATTGGTTGCGAAAATTGTAGGCTGCAGGAGATTTATTGCGCTCGATAGCCAGCATCACTGGGCTGGATTGGCAACGGCAAACCAAAACCAACAGGCTCTCAGTGCATCGTTTAGGTCTGACCAGTTCCGATTGATGAAAAAAAACCTACGGCGAAAACACCCTCGAAGGGGGCGTGTTTCATTTAGACCACCGTGTAGTAGGCTCGCAGTATAGCGTTTAGGTTCGTTGCGGTCGTCAGAAAACGGAGAGCCCTCTCGCTGAATCACCGTAGGATTCGAGGACTTATCGGACTCAATATCTGGACTTCGAGCGAACTGGGCAAAAAAACCGATGGACTGCGAGCCTGTTTTTTTTCTCCGTAAAAACAAGAAAACAGGGAAAAAGTCGATTTAATTTTCAGGCTCTCAATCAAGCGTTTAGGATTTGGTCACTAAACCCTCGAATGACCAGTTCCGATTGGCAACGGCAACGGCTAAGGTGACAGGCTCTCAATCAAGCGTTTAGGTTTCCTCGACCCGATTGGTTGCGAAAATTGCCGTTCGAGGATTCGAGGAATTGCCGTTCGAGGATTCGAGGATTTCAACGGCGTTTCAACGGCCATCTCCGATTGGCTGGCGAAACCCAAACATCAACAGGCTTGCAGTATAGCGTTTAGAACTCCACTGTTCTGATTGGTTTTTTTGACGGCGTTCCAACGGCCAAACCCTATTGGTGGCGATAACTCGCCGTAGCAGTTCTGATTGTTTGTCGAAAGTCGAAATGCCAATGGAGAGCAGTCATGCGTTTAGGTCTGACCAGTTCTGATTGTTTGTTTTTTTCGAGAGAATCCCGTGATTTATTGACGGCGATACTCGGTCGAAGAATTGCTGATTGTTGATTTGAAAACGCACCACTGCGTATTTTGGCCGTTCTGATTGGTCATCAAAACCGATGCACTGCATATTTGGCCGTTCTGATTGTTGGTCGAAACGGATATGCGAATTGCTCGAATCACCATATTGCACCGAATCTGGGTGGTTTGGCTCGACAGTATATGAAGTATCAGCGATTCCATTGATGAGCATTTCATATTGATAGACCGACGCATTGATATAGTAGTATGCCTACCCACAAACATGACCCAAACAGTCAGCCCAGAAACCCAGCCAGAAACATTGACCACCCTTGTTCTCGACACCGAGAGCGGCGAACTCGTCGCACCTCAAGTCGCTGAACAACCTATCGGAGCAGGAGCACTTCTCTCCGCTCTTGGTGCTTCAATGAAGAAAACCGACAACGCCATCGCTCAAGAGATGCTTGGCAACACCGAGAAGAAGACAATCAAGAACCACATTGGCGCAACAGTCACCTTTGACAATGGCCACACAGTTCGCGTTGAAGGCAACACATCAGTCGGCAACAACCACATCGGACAGACCACCCAAAAATTGGGTTCAAAGTCTGCTGTCCTTCTCCTTCTCATGTCCCAGAATGAAGTGACAATGGAGAACATCTCCGATGAAATGATTGCTTCCCTCGTCAATGGCGAAGTCGCAACCATGGCCAAAGTCTTCGGACTTGACTTCGACTCCGAGAAGTTCGCCAACGCAGAACTTCTTCTCAAGAAAATCTGCCGCCAAACCGAAGGCAACATCAACGGTCGCCAGCAAGCATCCAAAGTGAACATCGCTTGAGTCGCTTCTGACAATCACGCCCCCATCGGATGACAGCCTCCTTCGGGATGCTCGACGAGCGTGGGGTTGATAGGCGTGGGGATTCACCCTCATCGCATGAACTTCAAGAACATCGAATCAGTGAGGCGTGGCCTCGCACTGGTCAGTGTTGGAACTTGGTTCTCGACCGCCGACCTCATCCGTGTGATGGCCACCAATGGTCTTCGGACACCGAGCCGACATGAGATGGGTGCGCTGATGCGTAGGCTATGCCGAGATGGAACAGTCGAGGTGGTTGCCAAGGAACGCAATGGCTTCGCCTACATTCATGGCGAGAACTACGGAGGTGATGATGATGCCGAGGGGGAGCAGGAATAGGATTTGTCGAAGACAGATGGCGAGGCTCTTGGCGACCTTCTCGGTCGGTGACGAGTTCACGCTTGATGACTTTCACTACAACATGAGCATCAAACCTCCGACTCGAACAGGAAAGCCTCGGGTTCTCCAGCCTCGTCAGCGAGTGGCGACCCTGCTTCAAGAGTGGGTTCGATTGGGCTTTTTGGGTCGATGCCAAGTGCGAAGTGGGTCGGCTCGATATTATGTGGTGCTACGGGTGGTGGAGGATAATGTGTGATTCGTCACCAACAACAGGCTCGGTCGGTGCAGGACCCCTCCCCCTTCTTTATTGAGAGCGATAATTATTTTCGTTTTTGGCTGACTATCCTCTCAAAAATTATGGTCAATTTTCACTATGTTTTTTCAGTTATCACTACTTTGGTTCTTCACTACTTTAGTATATTTAATTTAATTCAAAGGAAAGAGAAGGGTATAGGCACACACACACCTTGAGAATCGAGAACACACTCCATCCGTTCATATACACATCTCCGAAGCCATGCGTTTTCATGACCAATCGGAAAGGTGTGTGTGTGAATAACGATTCTGACCGTAGCAAATTATTCTTTTATTGAGCCGAATATGCTCCCTGTGTTGCGGTCGTGAATCAAAACAATTCCGAGGTTATTGATACTTGGAAAATCGAACTCTCAATGCTTTCAACCAAGAAGCCCCCATCATTAAATCACCATTGATTTGACCACTTTTTCCAAAACCTAATGGTTTAAGTATCAATACTTCTTAGCATAGGTATGACCGCCCTCGTCAAAGCCAAAGCCGAATACCGATGCCTACGGAACTGCAACATCTATACCTCAACCAAAGGTGCTGAAAAAACCTGCTATCATTGCGACGGAGAATGCCCTCGCATCGTCATGTGTGTATCATGTGGTGAAGAGTTCCCGACCGGTGATACTCGTCGAAGAGTTCTTGCTGGAATGAATCCCGCCAACATGAATCGCAACAAAATCAACCGCCATCAACGAACCTGCGCTGGTTG
>Ga0187219_1000743_pt1 | contig 15788 bp, 16 predicted proteins | sample 13SPOviralmetaG_FD_130162 | JGI IMG/M metagenome (GOLD analysis project Ga0187219, IMG submission 130162) | Marine viral communities from the oligotrophic San Pedro Time Series (SPOT) site, San Pedro Channel, CA, USA - 13 SPOT_SRF_2010-07-21... | ecosystem: Environmental > Aquatic > Marine >... | reverse complement strand
ATGCACGTAGAGGCAGGCGGCAGTACCACTACTGAGGGTGCTGTTAATGATGCAGATATACGCTCTTTAATTGGCGCTGCTTCTGGCGGTCCTAACCTAGCCTTTACAGATTGGTATGGTGCATCTGCTGGTGTAATAATTAACATTACAATCTCTAGCAATACAAATAACTACAACCTTTGGAACAGCAAAGGCGGTACGTATTCTGCTGGGAACACTACAGTAAATTTAACAATCAACTCAGGCGTTACTATAGGAGCTACAAGTATAATTAGCTATGCTTTTACTACTGGATTAGGCTGGGCTACTGGTGATGTTATTAACATTACTAACAACGGCACAATTAAAGGTCACCCTGGTGACGGAGGGCGTGGTGGTAATGCAGTTTATAATAGTTCTGCAGGCAATGGTCTTGGCGGCGGCGTGGCTGGTAATGCATTTAGAGCGCAATTTGCCTGTACAGTTACTAACAACGGCTCTGTCTACGGCGGAGGCGGTGGCGGTGGTGGTGGTGGTTCAAACTACGGTAGCTTCGTTGTTGGCAAAGGAAGCTCTACCCAAGCCGCTGGCGGTGGCGGTGGCGGTGGCGGTGCGGGTGTTACTTCTAGTTCTGGAGGCGCTGGTGGCACTGCGTCTGGTGCTAATGTCAACACTGCAGGAATCTCAGGGAATAGCGGAACAGCTACCGCAGGAGGAGCGGGTGGAGGCGCCCAAGCCGTAGGTATAGGCCCTGGCGGAAACGGCGGCGGCCTAGGCTCTAATGGTTCTGCTGGTACAGCGGCTGTTGTAACTGTCTTTATTCCAACCCTACCTAATGCTGCAGGCAGTGGTGGTAATGGTGGTATTCGTGGCTACTATCAAGTAGGCACTAGCCTTATTAACGGAGGTAGTGGCATAGGTGGAACTGTGGGCGGTAGAAGTGCATAGTTGACAAACAAACAATAAAAGGTTATAATAGTAAAATGAATTATAAATTATACGTATCAGGATACATAGAAGAAACACAGCAATTGCTTATTTCTTTTTCAAGCGACGAAACTGCTAGAGAAGCTACTGATTATCAGTCAATGGCTTTTGATGTAGTTCCTTATGGAGATGTAACAGCACAAGAAGTTATAGATGCTATCTCTAAGGTAGCGCCTACAGTTTGTAGTGATGTCGTAGTACAGGAAACATACACAGACGATAGTGCAAAAGCACAGGCGCTTAGAGACCTAGTGGGCCAAGAGTTTACCTATAAAGACTTTGAACTTGCAAGTGTTAGTGGCCATCGTCAAACATCTGAACAAGAAAGCTCGGAGTCTATTTAATGTCAGTTAGTTACGATTCAGATATAGAGTTTAGCACGTCTAAAGAATATGACGGAGTTTTTATATTCAACTGTGCGTCTTTGTCTTCTGGTGCGTATATGCAAAGAACTAGAAAGCTTAGTTTAGATGAGGCTGTCTATTCTAAACTAAAAGAACACAAGACTGCCAGGAATGTAAAAGAAGGTGCAGCTAATCACATGATTATGAAGGGGGCTGTAAAACAGATATACACTTGGGAAGACAGTGAGAACATTACACAGGACGACCTAACTACTTTTTGGAATCTAGCTAAATCAAAATCCATAGGTATTAATATGCAGCTTGTAGAGTCTGATGCCGTTGCAAGGCGTCTAGTTATTTCTGCATCGTTTGAGAATACAAGCAATAGTTGGTTAGACTATCCGCTACCTTATGTTCTTGATTGCTCTGCCTCTCGTATGGAAATAACATCAGACGACACTGATTTAATCTGTTATGTGTTTTCTAATAACGACCCTGAGCTATGGACAAAACAGCATTGTAATATAGCAAACGGAGAAACACTCACTGTTACAAAAGAAGGAGATGACTACTGTTATGTTATCTTTGGCGAACAGGTAACGAAAGGCTCTGAAACATTAGAAGCACTAAAGCCTTATCGCTTAACTAGTAACAGCATCTCCGTTACAAACAATTCTGGAAACTCTTGTAAAGTATTTAGGGTATACAAATGAACTACATTGTAGAGTATGGTAAAACAAAACATTACTTTATGGAAGCTCCTACAAGCTCTTTAGATGGGAATCAAAGTAACGGCAGTCTTTCTATTATACATAATAATAATATACTAAGAGGCTCATACACAACTTGTGCTGATGATAAGGGGTATCTTGATTGGAAGTATAGTAGATTCGGCCCTTTGTTTAAAGCCCAAGGACTGTCGTATGGGTTTATTAAAAGCAGAAAGCACTATGCTTTTACCACTACAACATACGGTATAAGGTTTTTTAATCGTGAGCTACACTTTGGAAAGTCCTATAACTTTGCAAAAACAAAGACGGGCAAGCGGTCTTATGGGCTTATGGTTTTTATTCTCAAACTTCGCCCTTCTTTTTTATCTATTAAGATACCTTCTGTCCAAAAAGAACTAAACCTAGATGAAGATATTGTTATAGACCCTCACCTGAAATAGTCTGTGTGTGTTGCCTATAAAAGACTTTTGATGTATAATAAAACAATTGTAGTCTAACAAGGATAATAAAATGATACCAGAAGGTGATAAGGCAATCATGGATATAGGCGCATTAGGTGTAACAGCTGGCGCTTTCTTTCAATTCTTACCAAGCGTAACCGCATTGGCGTCACTTGTCTGGGTATGTATTCGAATATATGAGACAGATACAGTTCAAAGCTTATTAGGTAAACAGAGGGATTAAATAATGGCATCAACATTTACAACTAGAATTGGTCTTGAGAAACAAGGTGATGGAGAAAACCCAAACACTTGGGGCTTGCGCCTAAATCAAAACACCATTGACCTAGTAGATGAAGCTGTGGCTGGTTATGAAACAGTCAATGTCTCGGCTGCTACCACAACTACTCTTACAGTAAACAGCGGGTCATCTGACCAAGCCCGTAATATGGGTCTTAAATTTCAAGGCAATCTTACAGAAGATAAGTATGTTCTTGTCCCTACTAAAGAAAAAGTTTATTACATTCGCAACGATACAACGGGCGACTTTAATATCTATCTAAAGCAAGACGGTGCAGCAGATGGTACAAAGATAACTGTTGTTGACTCTGGCTTCTCAATGATGGCAGCTGTTGACCCTGTTGATGTTGTAATTGATGCAATGAAGCCTGCAACCTCAGTAGCAACAGCTACGAATGCAATCTTCTTTGCAAACACATCTACAGCCCAATACGTAAGAACAGACCAAGCAAGCAGAGTGTCTGTCGGCGGTATTCAGTTTGACGATAATGTAAGCGTTACCTTTGGTACTGACGGTGATGCTGACCTGTATCATAATAACTCAGACCTTTACCTAGACTTGTCTAATGGAGATAGCTTGATTGTTCGCAATGGTGCAACAACAAGGTTTACTTTAAATACAAACAGTGGTGACTTTACTGCCACTGGCAACATTACTGCTTATTCGGATGAACGTCTTAAGTCTAACATTAAAACACTAGATGGCTCTAAAGCATTTGATATGCGTGGCGTGTCTTATACAAAAGATGGTGAAGAAAGCTCTGGTGTTATTGCTCAAGAGCTAGAGGTCATTGCACCTGAGCTTGTTATTGAGGGTGAGGAATATAAGTCTGTAGCCTATGGTAATATTGTGGGCTACTTAATTGAAGCAGTTAAGCTTCTTAAGGAAGAAGTTGAAGAACTAAAAGCTAAAGTATAGTAGGGGTTTCGCATGACACTACAAGCATCAGGGGCAATCAGCCTTGCAGATTTACGGGATGAGTTCGGTGATGTCACTGGCTCTGTAAGTTTTGCTCGTTATTATGCTGGTACACAAGGAGAGGTGCCGCCACAAATAGGGTCAGTAAATCCTAATATACCTGTAAGCGGAAGCTCTAGCTCTATTGCTTTAAACGATTTCTATAGTGCGCAGAACTTCTGGGAAGTTACCATTACAGAAGTAGGGAATGATTCAGCAAGATTTGAATTCTACCAAGGATTTACAAGGAATAAAAGTATCTTACTCCCAGGGTCAGGGGCTGTAAACACATCAAACCTATACAATTTAGATGGCCAATTAAAGGCTGCTAATTACGCATTTGTTGTAAGCGATTATGCACGATACATACAAATAAGTGCGGCTGATAAGGGAAGTATAACTGCTTGGACAACAGCCACAGTTTTTAATCCAACTAACGGCCAGCCAGCCGATAAATACATCAGAACACAACTTACTATGCTTTCGGCTGGTAGTGGCTTTCAAATCTTTGACCCCGTAGAAGCTAATAATTATAGGTGGCGTTTCGCCGTGGTAACAGGTAGTCTTGGACCCTATACTCCTACAGGAAACTCAAACATTAGAATAAGATTTGAAAATAATGGATAATTAATTATGTATAATGTATTTAAACCAAACAATCTTGAAGATTCAGAAATATTAGAATTTATTGAAGAAAGTAAATCTAGTATTTTACGTAATAGCACACCCAGTTCAGTGCCTGCTCTGACCACAAAGAACATGCCAGCCGATGCCTATATAGGGGCGCTTTTAAAAAACTTTAAATTTTCAAATGCAGTCTATAAACAAACTAAAAATGGAGAGCCTGTTTATTTAAGAAGAATCACAGATGACCCTAAACTTATAGAAGAGGGTTATCTTACTCTTTCATTCGGCTTGATAAAACCATATAAGGGTAGCAAGTCTTTTATTTACGACCAAGAGTTTTGGGATGCTTGGCATTCTAAAGTAAAAGAAGAAGGCTTCTGGGGCTGGGCTACAATACTGGCAAACTCAGAAACTACAGAAGCATATAGAAGAGTAATTGACCTTGGTTTATTAGGGGACGATGTTCATATGGCTGGTCTAAAAATTAAAGGTCACGCAGTTCCTGGTTATTCAAAAGTTAAGGTAACATTTTAATGGCGTCTACTGATACAAAGTTTTATCCGCTAAACTTTCTTCCTGGTTTTCACAGAGAGTCTACTAAGTATTCTGAAGAGGGTAAGTGGTATGACGGTAACCGTGTTCGTTTCCGTGAGGGAAAGCCAGAGAACATCCGTGGTTATCAGAAGTTTAGCAACGATGTAATTAGCGGCATTCCTCGTGACCTTATCACTTGGTCAGATAATGACACTAGAAAGTACAATGCCTTTGGTACAAATACACAGCTATACGTAACACAGAATGATATTAGGTACGATGTAACGCCTATTACAACTGTTGTTACTGTGGATAACAACTTTGATACTACACTAAATAGCACCAATGTACGTGTAAGTGTGGGCTTTAGTCACGGCAGGGCAACTGATGACCGTGTTATCTTTGAAGGTGTTGATGCCTTTAGTGGTACAAGCGTTAATGGATTAAGAGTCATTACTTCGGTAAGCGGTACTAATGCCTTTTATGTATCTGCTGTTAACAGTGCTACGTCTACAGCTTCTAATGTTGGTGGAACAAATGGCACCATCAGCTTCCTATTAAAAAATCAAGAGTCTGATGCTATTCAAGGATTGGGCTATGGTGCTGGTGTCTACAATGCAGGGGCTGTTTCCATTACTGGAGTACGTGCTTGGAACGAAGAAGCTGCCTCATCTAACATTACATTCCAATCTGCTCAGTGGACACTCGATACATTTGGTGAAGACCTTCTGGCTCAAAGAAGAGGCGGTGGTCTTTATGTTGTGGACATTGATGCCTCTGTTGTTCCTGTAAGAGCCGTGGCTACATCTGCCCCGATAGGAAATACCTTTACAGTTTCACCTAATGACAGACATGTTGTTTGTTATGGTACACAGACATCTGCTCAGGACACCATCTCTCCTATGTATGTAAGGTGGTCTGACCAAAACAACTATAACGAGTGGACACCCTCTGCAACCAACACAGCTGGTGATGTCTTCTTAACCGAAGGCTCCAGAATTGTAGGCGTACATCGTTCTCGTAATGCTATTAATATTTGGACAGACAGAGCAATGTATGTACAAGAGTTTGTAGGTACACCTTTTATCTTTAGGTTTACTCAAACAGGTAGTAACTGTGGTCTTATTGCACCACATGCAGCACAAGATGTTGATGGTGTTTCTTACTGGATGGGTGACAATAACTTCTACATGTATGATGGTCGTGTTCAAACAATGGAATGCCCTATTCGTAGATACCTGTTTGATAGCTTTAACATGACAAACAAAGACAAAGTGTATGCTGGTATCAATTCAGAGTTTAAAGAAATCATTTGGTTGTATCCATTAGAGGGAAGCTCTGAGCCGAATGGCTATGTTATCTATAACTATCAAGAACAAACATGGGTATACGGCAAGCTGTTTGAAGAAGGTATTGTAACAACCTTTGCAGACCGTAATGTGTTTGATTCAACCCTGACCACAGGCTATGTATCAGCTGCTGATAATGTGTATCTCTTTGATAACGAGCCTTCTGGTGTTTATACAGGAGATGACCAACCGTTATCGTCCTTCTTAGAATCAAGCACCTTTGACCTTGAAGAAGGTAAACAGTTAATGTTTGCAGATAAAATTATCCCTGACTATTCTTTTTCAACTGGTGAGAACATTGAGTTTTACATAACAACTCGTGACTATCCAGCAGGACAAGATGTTGAGAAGGGTCCTTTTATTATTGACCAGAATACAAATAAAGTTAACTTTAGAGCCAGAGGTCGTCAGGCAACTGTAAAAGTATCTGCTACTAATAGTGGGTTCTGGCGTTGGGGTTCTTTAAGAATAGCAATGCAGCCTGATGGTGAACGCTAATGGCTAACTATCCTAAGCTTCCAAGGTTTACTGTTAACGAGTTAGTAGACTTACAAAGACTGTTGTTGTCTTGGTCTAATGAATTAACACGTGAATTAGATGCAAGAGATATTCAAGTTCAAGATTCACCGTCAACCACTATAAATACTGTAGTGTCTACATCGGAGATTGGTAGACCTGCTAATGGTAATGTTGCATATTCAATTAGTGCTTCTAAGTTTAGAGGCTATGTAGATGGAACTGGCTGGGTTGATTTTAATTAATAGACTGGTATATAAGGGTACTTTATAGTATAATATGACAATGTACGAAGGACTACAAAATCTTTTAGAACTTAAGGGAATGGGGCTGACCCGTGACCCTAATAGTAACATGCCTAAAGCTTACACCATTAGGGACTTAATTCCTATGGTGGCTGCTCAGGCAATGCCAAATCAAAGAACTGCTCCTATGCCTATGCAGCAAGCAGCTATGCCTATGCGTCCAGCGCCTATGCCACCACAAATGTCTCAGCCTGTGCTTAGAGCAGAAGGTGGTTCTCTTACAGAGGGTGGTAGTGTTGCTGGTAATGACTACGTTGTAGATGCTTACACGGTTGCTGCACTGGGTAACGGCTCGTCTGAGGCAGGCGGAGAAAGATTAGAAGCAGCCTTACCAAAGGCTTCCAATACTGATGGAAGTTTTTCTGGTATGGTAGATGCACCTAACGGCGATGGAATGTCTGATAACGTATCTTACGAAGTTCAAGAAGGCGGTGACATTACTGAGGCTCGTATTAGTAAAGACGAATATATTATTGACGAAAACCAAGTAAAAGAAATTGGTGGTGGTGATGCTGGTAAAGGTGCTGAACGCCTAGACAAGCTTAGAGAAGAAATTAGACACCAAGCCTATGGCACGACTAAACAACCCAAGCAAATTAGTGCCTCTAAAACATTGCGTGAATTTATGAAGGAAGTATAGCTATGGGATTTTTAACAGATTTATTTGGTGGTCCAGGTAAGGTTAGAGAATATGGTGGTGGCTTTGATAAGGCCATTAAGCCTTATGCAGAAGAAGGTCTAAAAGATTTACAGACTGCATATCAACGAGGGCCTATGATTTTTCAAGGTCCACGAGTAGCTGGATTCGACCCTGCGCAGCAGCAGGCACAAGCATCTCTTATGGCTTTGTCTACAGCACAACCTGATTACTTCCAAACAGCTACGGCAGGTCTTGGTGAGGCTATTGACTTACAAAGACAAGCGGGTGCAGCTATTACTCCTGAGATGTTGGCTCAACAAAGGCAGATGCTTGCTCCTACTATTGATGCTGAAAGGCAGGCTGCTGATATTGCGTTTAGAGAATCTTTGCGTGATATTGGTGTAGGCGCAGGTGGTGCAGGTGTTGGAGCCTTGACTGGCGCACGTGCAGATATTATGCGTGGTGGTGCTGCAGGTGAAAGAGCAATGGCCGAAGCACAGCTTCAAGGCAGATTGACTGACCAAGCTCTTGGAACATTAGAGTCTCAGTTTGGTAGGCAAGCTGGAGCAGCTGCTGGTCTTGGTTCTTTGACAGGCCAAGCTTTGGGCATTAGTAAAGAAGGCACACAAGACGAGCTTACCAGAGCCAATCTTGCTATGGGTGTAGGTGAACAACGTCAGCAATTAGCTCAACAACAAATCGGTGCGGAGCGAGAGATGTTTCAAGAAAACGACCCGTTTGCACAGGCTCAAAGATACCTTCAAACAATATATGCTGCTCCTACACAAGAAACAACAAGAACTCAAGACCCCTCTACTTTCCAAGAAATTATGGGTGTAACTGCTGCCTTTGCCGCTGAAGGTGGTCAGATTAATCGTGCAGGTGGTGGCGGTATTTCTAACTTATTCTTTGGGGGTCAAGCTGGTGCCGAACAACCTACCTTTGATAATATTCCAGACGCTAAAGACTCTCCCTTTACATCTGAAGAAGAAGCAGAAAATAAAGAGATAGAAGAAGCTGTTGATGAGGGATTTGGTGGTAAAAGCGCCCACAAAAAACCGTCAAAGGAAACAGGAGAAAGTAAAGATGCAGCTGGTCTTGCAGCTTCTATGGGTTCCAAAACCATTGGCAAGACTGGCACTGCAGATTCAAGTCAGCGTCAGGCTGCTTTGTCTGAGCTTGCTCGTATGGTAAGCAGAAACAACGGTGGTGGTATCTTTAGACCCTACGAAAGTAAAAGCCCTAATAAGGCTGCGGCTGGGACATTTGGTCTTTTTGAAAAACTACCACAGCCACAACAGCCCACACCCTTCAGCCCAGAAGCACAAGCTGCTATTGATGCAGAAGAAGAAAGAAGACTTGCTGAAATTGAAAGAGCGCAAGCTGCTATTAACGCCAATCAAAACAGAAAGACTGCTGCCGCTCCTACCAGACAAACTCCGCTGGCAACTGGTGGACTAAGAAGCATAACTCCAAGACGTGTGAATAGTGATATGGGCATGGGTGAGGTAGAAGAAAGAGGAAACAGCAATGAGCCAGAAGGCATCATGGGAAGAATCCTTGGTGGTCTTAAGTCTGCTCATAACTATTACAGAGAAAACTTAGACCCGCTAAAAGGAATGACCAGAGGAGAACGACTGCAAGTAGGTCTTGGTATCTTGGCTGCTAATCCTGAGCTTGGTGAGTCTCCTCTAACCACTACAGCACGTGGTGCTTTAGGCGCAATCCAGGATGTGGAAGAAGCGGGTGCTTCTGTAACTACTGCTAGAATGAGTCCTGTTCCAATGTCTGTCTTTAGAGAAATTGACGAGGGCATTTTGGGATTGCAAAAAACTGAAACAAAAGAAGATGCAGACAACCGTAATAGACTTGCCTTTGCTGCTCAAACACAGGCAGGAAATGAGCTTCGTGCAGGTTTGATTCCAAATGACAATGTTGCCTTTCAAACAAGAACAGCAGAAATTTATACAGGTTCGATTCGGGACGCATATAATGTAACTCCTGTTGACCCTGACGGTAATACAGGTACTGGTGTTGTTGGTAAAGGAAGTACGTCATCAGGCCTAACGGCTCTCACTAAATAGTAAGGAGTAATATGACGGTAAGTTTTCGTTCAAAAGGCTTTCAAGATTTATACGCCGAAGTTGATAAAGAATATCAAGCAGGTAATATTAAGTCGTATGAAGATGTTGATAAGCTTGTAAAAGAAAGTGATTCCGATATTCTCACTGAAGAGTTTATGGATGCTAATAGAAAGTTTGACGCCGCTGCAAAAGCAGGCGAGACAGACTTCCGTGCTGCTCAGCTTTCAGACGAAGACCTTACACTTGTTCCAGATAAGTTGGCAGAGTCTCTTGTCCGTACGGTAGGTAGAGGTGCTGGCGAAGTTGGTAGAGGCTTAGAAGAATTTTCTGAAACATTTTTACCAGAGAATGTTAATAATGCTTTTGAAAAGATTGCAGATGGTATCGGAGAATATGTTCCTGAATCTGTAAAGGAAGCAGCCAACGAATTGTTTGACCCATATCACGGTGAAGGAGCCTTAGCTGCTGGTGAAGAGATTGCAGGTACAATCGGTTCTTTTCTTATAGGCGGCGGTGCTTTAATCAAAGGTGCTAATGCTGGCTATAAGGGTGCTAAACTAGCTTCTCCAGGAATGCGTTCCATTGTAACAAAGACTGCACGTAAAGCTGGTCGTCGTCCCCGCTCGCTGACTAAGGCAGCTGGTAGGGGTACTGCTTACGCCGCTGCTGCTACTGTCCTTGCTCCTGAAGATAACCTTGCAAATGTTATTATGGAAGTTGCCCCTGAGTTTGAAAGTGGTAAAGAGTTCTTAGATAACAATCCAAAGTTTACTGCCGCTGTAAAGAAGCTGGCTCTTAACCCTGACGACGAAGGCTCTGAGAAATATTTAAAAACATTCCTAGCAAACATGGGTCTTGCTGGGGCTATCTCTCCTTTCTATCTTGCCTCTGCTTTCCGTAAGCCTATTGGTGAAGCAGCAACGGTAGCCTTTGCTCCTCTCGGAAAACTAAAGGAAGCCCTCCCAGACTTTAATTATTTTCCTGCTTCTTTCTCTTCTCGTATGGGAACGGATGACGAAACACTTGGCTTTATTGTTGAAAGAGCAGGTGCATCTAAGGCTGCAATCGGCAGAGCAGAGGCTGATGCTTTAGATTTAAAAGAAACACTGCAAAAAGAATACGGTTTTACATCTTCTCCTAGACTTAAAGAAACTCTTGATAAAGCATTGAGAGGGGACAAAGATGCTCTGGCTAGTTTAAAGGACGATACACGTGCTGCTGTGACATCTATGCGTCAGAATGTTGACACTCTTTCTAAGGAAGTTGCTGGAGATGCTAAGGGTGAACTAGCTGCTAAGATTGGTGACGGTATGGGTGTCTACTTAACACGTAGCTATGATTACTTTGATAACCCAGAGTATACTAGGAAGATTCAAAAGCAATGGAAAAAATATCTAGCATCAGGTCAACGTAAAGACCCTGATGGTGTTTTTGCATCTGCACTACAGGCCATTAAAGAATCAGGGTCTAAAGACCCAGAGGCTGTATTGAAAAGAATTATTGATAAGCGTAAGGGAGATGAAGGAATCTCAGATGTTCTAGGAAGCTTGGTTAAAAAACAAGGCGGAACACAAAGCGCTAAGAGTGGAATGAAGCGAGATGAAAGTTTACCTTCCAGCATCCGAACTCTTTTGGGTGAGGTTGACGACCCAATGGAAAACTATGTTAAGACAATGGCAAACCTTTCTGAGATTACTGCTCAACAAAGGTTTACCAAAGACATAGCTAATCATTTGGTTAAGAAGGGGTTGGCAACTGCTGACTCAATGGACCCTAAAAAGACTGAGTTATTAGCTGATGCTGCTGATGAAAAGCTTGGCATGATTTTTGGTGGTAAGGCTGCTTCTCAACTTGATAATCCATTACAAGGACTGTATGTAACACCTGCATATCAGAAGGCTATCAAAGAAGGGCTGGAATTAACCGACCCTGCTGGACCCGTGGCTAAAATATTTATGAGAGCTAAGGGTGTATCGCAAGTTGCTAAGACTGTATACAGCCCTGTAACTCACGGACGTAACGTAATGGGTAACACCTTTATGTTGCTGGCTAATGGGATGCTGCCTGGAACTAAAGCCAAGGATGCTGCATCTGCTATCATGCCTAAGAAAACAGTTAAAAAATTACGTGGACTGTCTAACAGGGCGTTGGCTGATAAGTATGCTCGTTATGTTGAGCTTGGTCTTGCTAATAGTGGTATTGGTATTAATCTAGTTCGTCGTAACTTAAGTGCGTTTGATTCTGCTCCTGAAAAGTGGCTAGAAAAAACAGCACTAGGTGTTCCTAAGAAACTTAACAAAACTGTTATGGATGCTTATCAAGCAGAGGACGACTTCTTTAAGATTGCTCACTTTGAAAAGACATTAGACTATGTTAAGAAGTCAAAAAAATATCGAAAGCTTCCATTAAAAGAACAGGAACGTATTGCTGCTCAGCGCACCCGTGACCTGATGCCTAACTACAACCTTGTTCCCAAGGCTCTTAAGAAACTACGTGGCGCACCAGTAGGTGACTTCTTGTCTTTCCCTGCTGAGATGACCCGTATTAGTAAGAACCTTATGAAGTATACTATTGACGACATTACCAGCGGTGATGCTACTTTAGTTGCTGAAGGTGCTAAACGTGCTGCAGGTTTGACTGCGGTTACTGCTGGCATTGATGGTCTTGTTGACTTAGGTATGAATATGGCAGGTATTACTGAAGAGCAGGATGCATCTATTAATAATACTGTTGCCCCTTGGGAGTTTAACCAAGACCGTATTTATCTTAGCGGTATAGATGAAGACGAGCGTGGTCATAAAGGTGTTGACTATATTAGCCTTGGTCCTATTGACCCCTTTGCTTACATTAAGACTGCGGCTAAGGGTGTACATGAAATTATTAATGTTGGTGATACATCTAAAACTGATACGGAGGCAGGCAAGCTTGCTCTCAATACCTTTAGAAGTGTGGTAAGTCCTTTTGCTGCACCCTCTATGATTACTGAGGCGATGATTGACATGCTGGACACTAGACGAATTACTGACGAGACTAAGTATAGTGACCAGGTTATAGCAGCTTTGGAACCTTTGACTGGTTTGTTTACTCCTGCTATTTTAACAGAGATAACTAAGCGTCAAGAGTATGATAAGAGCTTACAAAAAAATCAAGGAGAGTATGCAGAAAAAGCAGGGCTATATAACTGGCCTGAAGGAGAGGTTGATACACCAGCCTTCTTTGGCCTGAAGCGTCAACGCCTTGACCTTACAGCAGGTACTAACTTTGCAGTACGTCCCCTACTTCAAGAGATTGATGGTGTAGGTAACACACTTAAAGAACTTTTAAGAGACCCTAATCTAACACAAGAAGATGTTCCTGAAATTAGAAGCAGATATATGAATGCTCAAAAGCAACGCCTTGGTGGTTATGAAAAACTAAGAAGCCTGTTGCAGGACTATAGGACTTTGTATGGTGATGGGTACGAACAAGAGTTGCAAAAAGGTATTACCCTTGACCAGATGGGTGAGCTAAGTTCTAATATGGATAACCATCTAAGCAATGCGATGTATGTAGACCCTAGAACTGGAGAAGATGTAGGATACTTTGAGCCATTCTTGCTAAGACAACAAGACATACAGGGTCGTATGAATACACCTATTCCTTGGGATGAGTTGTCTAATATTTATAACACACTAAACGGTACAACAATTGAGCAGCAGGACGACTAATGAAGCTAAGTAGAAACTTTTCACTGGGTGAGTTGACCAAGAGTCAAACGGCTTTACGTATGGGTATTGATAATAATCCTACACCAGAGGACTTGTATAACTTACACCTGTTGTGCGATAATATACTACAGCCATTGCGTGAGCATTATGGCAGACCTGTAACTATTAGTAGTGGGTACAGGTCAGAAGATTTATGTGTTGCCATTGGCAGCAGCAGGAAGAGTCAACACGCCAAAGGACAGGCTGCTGACTTTGAAGTTATGGGCGTGGACAATAAAGAGGTAGCTGAATGGATTCGGGATGTCTTAGACTTTGACCAGCTGATACTGGAGTTTTATAAAGATGGTGAGCCTAACTCTGGTTGGATTCACTGTAGTTACGCAGAGGATAACCGTGGGTCTATCCTTAGATACGATGGCACAAATTATATAGAAGGATTAGAATAATGGGCGAGTATTCAAGCATAACAAGAACAGGTAAACATGAACCGTTTGAGCTACACGTACAACGTGGTTATGTACAGGAACATAAGAGTGTTTCTAAGTTTGGATATGCCACATCGGTAAGCGGAACAGAGGTTGCTGTGTTTAATGGGGGCATTGAGTATGTCTATGCTACTAGCGCAGCGCCTATGAATGTCTATGCTGGCTCTGGTACAAACACAACATCTAAGATTACAATCGAAGGCTTGGATGCGGACTACAATGAACTGTCTAACACTGTTACACTAAACGCCACAACTACTGTGGTCACCAGCGGCTCGTTTATTAGAGTTAATCGTATGTTTACAAGTAACGATGTGGAAGCTGCGGAAGATGTCTTTGTTAAGAACTCTGCGGGAGAGGTTAATAGTCACATGTTGGCCAATGAGAACCAGTCTCTACAAGCTGTATATACTATACCTGCTGGCTACACTGGTTACCTTGACCAAGTTGCAGGCAACACCGCCACAGAAATAGCTAATAAGTTTGTAAGAATGCGTCTTAAAGTAAGAGAACCAGGTGGTGTCTTTAGGACACGAGCTAAGTTTACTATTGCCTCTGGTAGCTACGAAGAAATATTTAAGTATCCGATTGAGATTCCAGAGAAGTCGGACATTGAGATGACTGCTCAGTCTAGCTCTGGTGTTAACGAGGTGGCTGCTATCTTTAATCTATTGTTAATTGCAAACGAGTATACAGTATAATGTTAAAATTTTTAGGACCAATTACAAATCTTGCCAGTAAGTGGATGGAAGGCAAGCAAAAGAAATCAGAACTTAAAGGTAAGCTTGAAGAGGCTAAGATTAAGGGGCAGATTAAACGTGCCTCCAGTGATGCAGCGTGGGAAGTTAAAGCTATGGATGCTTCTTCTGATAGCTGGAAGGACGAGGCGTGGACACTGTGCTTTATCGGCATGATTGTGGCTTCTTTTGTCCCACCACTACAGCCTTATATGCAGCAGGGCTTTGACTTCCTACGCACTGCACCTGAGTGGCTACAGTATGGTATCCTTGCCTCTATTGCTGCAAGCTTTGGTCTTAAGTCTATTACTCAGTTAAAAAAATAAACAGGAGAACTTAGGGTGAACTTTGGTGAGATACTTATAATGTACTGGCCTATACTGACACTGTTTCTTGCAGGTGTTTGGTGGGTCACCAGAAGCATTGCTCGTTTAGAGAACCTAATTGATAGGTTAGAGACTCGTATGCATGGTGCTGAGGATAAACTTGTTAGCCTATTTGATTTATGGAACAAGCACATAGATAGATTGCTAAATAAAAAAGATAAAAGGTAGTTATCTATTTGCTTCCTGCATCATCTCGTCAATCATTGTATCAAAGGTATACTTAGGTTTCCATCCTAACACTTCACGTGCCTTGGTTGCATCACCTAATAGTAGCTCAACCTCTGCAGGGCGATAGAACTCTGGGTTAATCTTAACCACAGTATTCCCATTCTCATCTACACCAATCTCGTCAGGGCCAGGCTCGCCTTCCCAGTGTATACGCATGTCTACTGCACGGAAACACTTCTCTACAAGCTCTCTCACGGAGTGTAGCTCACCCGTAGCCAGTACATAGTCATCGCCCTGCTCTTGCTGGGTCATTAAATACATGCCATACACGTAATCTTTTGCATGTCCCCAGTCACGCTCTGCATCTAGGTTGCCTAGCTCAATGTGCGGCTGGTTACCCTTGGCAATATTAGCCACACCCTGTACAATCTTCTGCGTAACAAACTCTTTGCCACGCCACGGCGACTCGTGGTTAAACAAGATGCCATTGGAGGCGTGTAATCCATAGCTT
>Ga0187219_1000741_pt1 | contig 15794 bp, 36 predicted proteins | sample 13SPOviralmetaG_FD_130162 | JGI IMG/M metagenome (GOLD analysis project Ga0187219, IMG submission 130162) | Marine viral communities from the oligotrophic San Pedro Time Series (SPOT) site, San Pedro Channel, CA, USA - 13 SPOT_SRF_2010-07-21... | ecosystem: Environmental > Aquatic > Marine >... | reverse complement strand
CTCCCCTACCATAGACCAACCTGAATCCCAATTTCCTATAAAAAATTGTCTAGGATTTCCACTTGAGTAAGTAGCATTACTTACATTCGCAGTAAATTCTAATTTTCCATTTATATAAACCTTATGATTTCCTACACTTGAACCATTATCATGTGTCATAATAACATTGTACCAAGTATCCATTTCAATATCATATCCCCCACTTATACCTGTTCCTTGAATTTGATTAACCCCTGTATGAGCACCTGTAAAACTTAAATTATGATTCCAGTAATAATTCCAAATACCATCATAATTAGTAGTACCCCCCGACTTCCAAGTACCAAAGGCTGTTCTTTTAACCCAAATATCTACAGTATAGCCATCCCATCCAGGAAAATCAAAAGGACCAGGATTACTACCGGCTTTTAAATAAGTATTTCTATTACTTCCAAATACCCAACTTCCTCCTGTAGACCCATCAAATGTTGCTCCAGCTATAGTACCATTAACAGAACCCGTTAATGAGTATGCTGTAGTAGAACCATTTTCAAATGATACTAAATTATTAGCATCTATAGAAAAATATAAACTGTCTGTGGTGATTGGTGATTGGTAGTAGTTCTGTAAGACTTCAGTCTCTGATAATGTTCTATTATATAATTTTACCTTAGAAATACCACCATTCAGAAACCATGAACCCCCACCAAAAGTACTTAATCTTAAGGGGTAACCTGGATTATCAACAGTTTGATTATTTGATGTTAAAGCTGTATGAGAATAAGTAAGATCACCATTATTATAAACATAACCTGCAGTGTCTCTATCAAACACCATCACAATGTGGTACCATTTATCAGATGTTAAATGACCACTGCTGTAGTGTTGATTGGAAGGAGCAGTTATAGACATTCTTAATGTCACTGTCCCATTCCCGTTAGCATAATAATTCATAGCAAAACCTGTTGCTCCCGAAGCACCTTTAGCTACTACCCCAGTCCATCCACCTCCATCATCTATTGGTTTAAATAAAGCTTCTATTGTAAAATCACCTGTACCAAATTGAATATCATTAGCACTACCTATAACTGCATAATCATCAACCCCATCAAATTCTAAAAAACCATTTGGATTAAATAAGGGACCATTATATAAAGTACCATTAATACCACCACCAGATATATCCATAAAGGAGGTATTAACACCAGGATATGATGATAAATTTTCAGTATTTAAATACAATGCTAAACCATCATCAACTATATCATTTATGGGGTTATCTAAAATCCAAGCATCAGTTAAAGAGCAAATATAATAAATAGCATCTTCTACTGTTTTAGAACTACCTCCCAAAGTTTTTGCAATTGGTAACAAATCAACACCTCTAGTGACAGCCCACATTTTTGGAGTATTATTTAATCCTATAGTATAAACTACATACCCATCAGGGGGAACATCAATACTTGGAGCCATATTAGCAGCTACAGATTCGGGTACTTCACCCATACCAATAACAGTATTACCTTTTCGTAAAGTTCCTGATGTATTTGATGTTGAATATTTTATTAATCCTGGCATATTAGGCGTTAGGTGGGTTAGGGTCAGTCCACTCAGGCCCTGCTAGTATTACTAAAATTTCATCGTGTGTATACTCTTGTGATTTTATAGTTAATGCAACAACCGAAGAAGGTTGAACTCCATCATACTTAACAAAAGTTTGAGTTAAATCTAAAGATTTTCTAACTGTGTCCTCAGACGTTTCAAATACTTGAGTGAAATCAATTGTACTCAATTCAGTACAGTTAAATATCACATAACGTCTAGTGTCGTAATTTGCTTTTACCATTGTTTTATTTTTTAAAGTGGGTTACCCATTAGGGTTTTTGTATGTAAATCTCCTCCTATTTTACGAGAGTAAGTACCATCTTTATGCATTTTTATTTCCTTTCCTTTAAGTACTTTACGAATGAGATCTTGATCAGTTACTACAGGAACTCCTTTAGCTTTGAAAATATCAATTAATTTCCCTGATACTTCAATATAATGTCCGGGTTTTTTCAGCATTATAGCTTGTATATTAATCGCTGCTCGTTTGGCATCACTACTCCCATCATGACCCATAGCTACCGATTTTAAACCACCAGCTCTTTCCTTATCAACTGCTACAGCATCAATATCTGGATCATCATCTAAGTCAATTACAGAGTAAATTGCCTCACCCTCTGAACCTACTACACTATCTGAAGATTTATAATTTGGATGACCACCTATAGGGGCATAGGCATTATTAATTAGATCAAAAATATCATCAGCAAACTCCTGCTGCTCATCATTATTTAAATCTAACCATACATTTTTATCGAAGGATTCTTTTAGATACTGATCCCTAAAATACTTTGTTAAGTTGAAACTCATATTGTTTTATTATAAATATCAATAAAGACATCAAGTGGTACTCTATGCCCCATTTCTTTAATATGATGTATTTGGGTGTTCATATACTTATCTTTAATATGATCTTTAAGATAATCTAATGTTTTACTCCCATCAACTACAGTATCTTGCTCACCTATAATAATATGCATATCATCAGGTATGTGATTTTTAACAAATTTTGGGAAGTTAGGCTCAAGTGTTCTTGAATGTAGAGCAGGGTTAAAAGCAACAACAGGTAGCTTATAAAGCGCTCCTAATACAAAAGCAGAATAACCACCCATTGATGAGCCTATAATAACATCAGGTTGGAATTCCTCAATTTTACTAATAAGAAATGAAAATATATCTTTTCTGGTATAATCTAATTCAGGAGCATGGACTAATGTTTTTTTGGCAAGGAAATCAACCTTTGGACCCCCTTGACCACTTTCTAAACCATGTAAATATAAAACTTTTTTCATTATCCTATCTCCATTTCATATTGACGCTTCTCATGATCATGCTCACTGTATAATCTTAAGTTCAAATAATCATTTTCACCACCAAGATCTCCAATATACGAAGTATCTTCTCTAATATCTTTATCATAAGCGAAACAAAAATCATACTCCTCTTTGGTAAGGTATAGTTTTGTATTCATTATCATTTCGAAATAATTGTACTCTTGGAGAGCATCATATTGATCTTGTTCTGTCATAACTTTTATTTGTTTTATCATCATTTACATGGTAAATATACGAACCCTCTCCCGGGTAGCCAAATTTCTCGCTATGGTTCTAGGAAAAATGTATAATTCCATGTATGAGCATTAACTATCTTTGCTTCATTTGAACTTAACTGTTTATCATAAATCCAAAAACCACCCATAGAACCATACCATCTACTTGAGTTAGTATATCTAGTTCCAATCCTAAAATTACTACCCCAAGGACCTCCTGGTATGTTTGTAGTTTGGTTAATTGATAGAGTTGAAGTTCCATCACTATTTAAATATTGGGTAGTGCCACTGGAATACCCAGAATTTCCATTACTTCCTTGTGTATGTGTGTAATTAAAGGGTTGTTGGTATGAATTAGCATCATTAAATCTAGCCGAGTTACCATTATTAAAATCATAACCACTATACTCAGTTAACATCCAAGTACCACCACAGTTTCTAGCATCCCATAGATATTGAGCATTAGTATTGTTCCTCCAACCAGTAACGCTATAAGTTAAATTATTTCGGACAGAAGGTAGTAAACTAGAAGGAACATTAATCCACTGATTACCAGTTGTGAAACTTAACCCTGGGGTGTTATTCCAGTAACTATGGTTACCATTACTCAAAATAGCATTTTCATTTAAATCCCCATGATGTCCATTTCCACTTAAATCAATTATTTGCGTATCACCTTCATTTATACAGTTAGGATCTGTAAAGTCATAAGATAAAAGGGGATTAGGAGAAATTGGTGCTCTACCATCACGCATTTGAAATCTCCACCCATGTTGCATCATCTCAACAATAATTTCAGATACCTTAGTATTTGCTGTGTAGTTATAATTTGCTACATTCCAAGGTATTTCTCTAAGGAAGAAGTGCCAATCATCAGTATCCCTAATATCCTCAAAATAATAAAATATAGGATTTCCAGGTGAAGAATAATAAGTCTCTGAATTATAAGGGCTCATCCAAGTTCCCCCAATTACATAACATTCATGACTAACACCACTACTATTAGCTTGCCCAAAAGATGTTTGTGTAGTACCAGTGTAAGCTCTCCAATCCCATTGTGTTCCCTGACGTAATTTAATATCATTAAAATCCATATTGGCTCCTAAAGTATTAAACCCCGTTATTGGGTTACCATTCACTTGAGAATATAATCTAGGTATAGGCATTGTCTAATTTTATTATAAATATTAGCCTACAGATCTCCCTTAATCTTCTCTATCATCTTTCATTTTATGATACAAGCGGACTCTTTTTTCCCTCACGGGTTTATCATACATCTGCTCTCCACAATGGCTACAGTAGTACATTCCATCATCCCAATTCATTTCCCACGCATCGCTACCGCATGTAACGCAAGGATCTCCCCCCTCATTCGTTAACTCTTCTCTATAATCTACTCTTCCCATCACTCAATTACTTCAGCATCTACAATTTCTTCAACAAAAATGAAGTGGGTTGGGTCTCTCAAAACGTGATCCGCCCCTATCTCCTTCATATACATTTCTACGGCTTTAATCTCCAAACCCTTCTTAAAATGAAACATTCTTTCATTTACTTTTCTTATGACCTTCCAAGGCCTGTCTTTGTGGTACATTATGTATGGTAACATCGTATATACGTATTAGTTTATTAGTGTGTGTTATAAAGAGAGTTTATTAACTTCTTTTTCCACGTTTTGTTTTATATTCATTAATTGGCATGTTTGTTGTGGAATGTATTCCACTATTGTCCCGTTTTTCGGCTACTATTTGTCTATAAATAGGACTATTCCATTCACAACCTCTATACTCTCGCTTTTTCATATGCTTCTTCTAATGTTATTCCTTCACTTTCGGGTCTAAATCCAACTATTTCACCTTTACCATTAACCCAAAATTCATCTTTAGAGCTTTCAAACCAACAATCATCATGATATTGAGCCCACCAACCATTTTCTAGTAAATATTGTTTTTTAGTTGATCTTTTTATTTCCATAATACTTGGATGCAGATTAAAATTACAGATATTCCTAAACTAACCCATGTTTTTGCAGTCATCCCTTCACTAAAATGGTAATTAATCATAATTGCATAAATAATCATTCCAATTCCAAATCCAATGAAACGGGCAGGCCATAAAACACCACCCATTCCACTAACAGTATATTTTGTTCCCCAAATATAAAAAAATGAGATTATTACTCCAAAGGCAGCTACAAGTATTTCATTCTTTCTAAACCAATCTGTTTTTAGGAATTGTCCATTTAACTGATAGAATGTTATAAAATGTGCTATTAGGAATGCTCCTAACCCTGTTAGCAAGTCTTTGACTACTAGCATAACTATATTTGATTAAATTTAACTTTTTCAATTAGATCTTCTAAATGCATACCTGCACTTGATACATTTCTTTCTTCTACTAAACTTAAAATTAGCATTAGTTGTTGATACAACCTTTCTTGTGTTTTTTTATCCATTTTATTAATTTATGTTATAGGCTTCATTAGCATTAGCTTCAAAATCATATTCATATTCGTCTTCATCTTCACCATTCCAACTATTTTCCAACTCTAAACGATCTGATTCTTTATCATCTCTCCAAGCAATTTCTGGTAGTAAACCAGCATTTTCAACTAGGCACCAAATACGTTCTTTCCAAAGATCGATTTTAATATCTTCTATAACACAATCCCAACCTACTTTTCGAGTGATTTCACCCATCATGTCAATAAATTCATGACATAACATATCTAGTTCACCACCAACTTCGAAGTTAGTACCGTATTTATCTGATCCATTAGTACCAGCTTCATACATTTCTTTGATTTTTACCCATTTAGGGGTAACGATTGATTTTTTAATTTTTTTCATAACTTTTATTTATTGATTAATTATTTTGTTTTTATGAGTGGATTTGGATTAGTTTATCGATGTCTTCTCTTGATTGCCATCCTAAAACTAAGTCATTATCAGCGCCAATGAAATCCCCATCTTGATCAAATACAGCTACTTCGAATGAAATAGCATCTTCAACTTTATCAATTGGTTTTCTAACACCACCCTTACCTGAACTGTACATACCTTCACCTGCTACAACTGATAATTCAATACCGTTATCTAGTTTAAGTAATCCTTGAATATTTCCTTTACCTAATCTGTGTTGTTTAAACACAATATCTTTAAATGTTTTCATTACCTTTATTTTTATAAATTATCTTGACTTGCATTCCCTAATATCATTTGAGAAGTAGATGCAATCCCAAAACTAATCCAATTATCTTCTTTATTAAATTGTTCTCTACAACGATCCATTGTGAATTCAAAATCAAATTCTAAATGTTGTCCTGTAACAGGGCATAATACTGGAAACCATTTTGTTTCCCATCCATCTTCTAGGAATGTAACCCAAGCCATTTCTTTATTTAAATCTATCATAACCTTTATTTATTATTAATTAAATCATCAATATCACTTACTGCTAGCTCACACTCGTGATCTTCACTCCCACCATCTTCGACTTCCATTTCTGCTAAATCATAAAATGAATGAATTTGCATTTCGTATTCTGGGTGTTGTTTTGCTTTCTCAACACAATATTGGTATAAATCTCTTAGTGTCATAACTTATCTTTCTAAAATTACAAATTCACCAAACGCATCATCAAACACTTGAACTAAATGTTCGTAATCACCTGATTTCATATTATTAATAATTAAATCTGCATCTAATCCCAATTGTTTAGCATAACGTTTTGCCATACCCATTAATACAAATGCATTTCCATCTGGACCTGTTAGGTCAATTACAATCTCTGATTGTGGTTGTTTATTTCTTATCATAACTTATTTTTTAACACCTAACAATAAAATAACTCCCAAGAATAACGCCGTAAAAGCAAATCCCATTTCATTATCAATACCAGCAAAGTGGATATAATTTTGAACAATACCTTGCATTGTTCCTACAGCTAACGTAAAAGCACCTATTGCTCCTAATAACATTTTTAAATCAATTTTTTTTAACATAACCTTTATTTTTAATTTAACTTAGGCTCGCACCTCATTTATACCTAAATATACGAAGGGGACTTGGCTAAGCCAAATCCCCCCGCAGAAGTCTTTAAAATATTTTTATACTTTGTTACATATCCATTTTGTCAGATACGAAATTGCTAAAATCTTCTTGGAAATCATCTTCAGTAAATCCCGTGTACTGGTCAACCCCGTTTAGGCGAATATCATTTACTAAGGATTTAACATAAATTACCCATTGATCATCAATTGCTTGGTTTTCTGTGATAAAATTTTCCCATTTTACTTTGTAACTTTCTTCCATATTTTGTATTGTTTCTTCGTCTGCTAAGTCATTTTCTTCACCACTATAGTAACTATCAAATTGATCAGCTATGCTAGTTTTTTCAAATTTATTAATTAAGGCTTGAGAAGCATTTCGGGCACTAACCCAATCTGCATCATCAAAGGCATAAATGTGAACATAATCTGCTCCGTATCCATCAGCAATACTATGAAGTTCATACATTGCTTCTTCAAAGTCATCTGGTAATTTATTTTTTTCAGGTGCTTGGTTATGTTTTGCTTCAATTTCACCTGTTTCTGCGTTTAAGTAAGAAATATACCCTTTATTTGCTACCTCTATTGCTTCATCTGCATTACCATAATGCATGTTTAACCCTTTACCTAAACTCTCAGGATAACCATCATAGTGGTTATAAGTTGATGTTAAAATTTGATTACCAGCAGCGTCTGTTTGGATTACTCCTATTAATGCTCTTGTTGCCATTTTCTGTTTTATTTTTTATTACGTTGATAAATATTATAAATTATATTTAGATTGCCATTTTTCAATGAAACTTTTTCCTACACCCAATTCTAGCATGATATGGTTATCAGGAACACCCACAAGTTTTTTTGCAGATATGATATAGTCTATATTTTCATTCTTCCAAACCTTCATTTTTACCTTAGCATTTGAACGATTTGATGTTTTGAATACCATTACTACTGGTTGTTTTGCGTATGCTTTTCCCTTTTCAGCTTTTATTTTAGGTGCTTTAAACCCTTTGGGGTATTTTATTTCTGTTTTAAAAGGTCCATTTCTAGTTATACTATTATCATAATGCCAAATATAAGTACAACCTATTTCTGGTTTAGATGGGACTTCATAAAATGTTTGAGTCCATTTTTCTTTAATCTCTTGTGGTGTTTCTTTTGGTCTTCCTCTATTTTCTGTCATAACTTTTATTTATACTTGAATATACGAACACTATTTAATAGAACCAAACATTGTCCAATTTGCTTCTGAAGCTATCGCTTCTAATTCAAATGGGTGATTCTTATAATCGTACCCCTCATTATATAATTTTTTCATTTTATCCCCATCTTGCAAGTAGTGAGTGTACTCATGCAATAATGTTTGAATTACCCATTTTTTATCTATAGCATTAGGATAATAAATCCATATTGTATTAGTTTCTCTTTCAAATTCTGCAGCAGGAGATTCTTCACCATCCATATCTTTCTCTCCTGATATTCTAGCATATATGTTAGTATGATATTTTACAGATGGAAATTTATCAAAATGAATTGATTTACCATAATAATTTTTTATAAAAGGGTAAACCTTATTTACTATTTTTTTAACTTCTTTTTTATTCATCTATACTTTTTTGCAACATAATCTCCTTCTAAATGTGATTTAACTATATGACAATGTTTACAATTTAATTGATAATTATCAGGGTTCTCTCCTTCAAGGGAATGTTTTATATCAGAATTAATATGATCAACATCTATCATAGAAGATTGTCCTTTTGTATGTAGGTTTGGATATGATACAGTAGGATCAAAACCACAACTTTCACATTGATGTTCTCCCTTTATCCATTTTTCTACTTTATACATTAAATGAGGGCGATCCTTTCTTGATGCTGCCCCACAAATTTGTTTATACTGTATATGTGTTGAGCAGTATGAGTATTGTTGTGATTTGTTATAAAATTCAGTTTCATTATTACACCACGTTACTTTACATATTTTACCCATTGCCTTCGATTTTAGTTCTTAATTCCTTGATGTGCTTACAATTACCACCTGTTCTCCAAGTACCAGGGCAATCACAATGATATTTACCTGAGTTTGGGTAGTGGTTAGTAGTGTATTCTTTATTGCTGCTACTACTTTTATTAATAACTGTAATTGTTTCTTTTTTAACTGGTTCTTTTACTTTAGGTTTAACCCAATTAATATCTTCTAACCTAGTTTCAGGTAATACCTCTTGCCAGGTGGGAACAATATACCTTTTACCCCCTAAATTAACTAAACCTGGTGGAGTGAAAGGATGAGTATAATCATACTTAAATAATTTGAACCCTATATAAGGTCCAAATCCTTTTGGATTAATACTCAAACTACTTTTTTCTTGATAAAATCTACGGGTTCTGATATTCCCGTATTTGTTGTAATGTGAAAATTCTACTATTGGCATAACCTTTATTTATACCTAAATATACGAACAATTTATTGGGATTCCAAATTTATTCATGGGGGTCTTAAGAAGGAACTACTACACCTCGTTTACTTACTACTTCAGATGCTTTTTCATTTGCAAATTGAATTGCTTTATCTTCTTGTTTTAATTCAAAATATTTTACTATAAAAGCAGCTGTAAATGTATCCCCTGCTCCTGATACGTCTATTGTATCTTGTGGGTTAGGTGAATGATATAATACTTCTTTATACCACGCTCCTCTTTTACCTAAAGTAACAATAACATTATCCTTATTTAAAGATTTATTATTGTTATCTTCGGATTCATTTAATTTTACAAATGTAAAATCCTTGATAATATCATCTGTGAGTTTTCTTTTACTATCTAGAATTGATAGTTTTGACCTATATGCTATTGCTTCTAAATCGCTATCGCTTAAAAACCCCTTGTCATAATCACTAACAATCACCACATCTGATTCTTTTATACTAGCGTATGCATTTTCATCCCAAGTAAAAGTATCGTCAAAATCATCACCTTCATCCAAACGTACAAACATATGGTTTGATTTATCTTCTACAAATCTTGTTTTGGTAATGTTTTGGGTTTGGTGGATTCCTTTAACTTCAACATCAGGAAATAAAGCTTTAACATTAGCTACTGTATTACCAGCCATTCCTGGGTTTGAAGTTGTATTAATAGGATTAATTACAGGCACAGGAGCTTCTGGTGATATTCTATTGGTTTTACAATAAACGAATTTATCAACACACTTCTCTCCTATCACTAATATTTTTATCATAACTTTCTTTATCTAACTGGACATCTAAGGATATTAAAGAACACATTTTTTGTAATGCTTTTGGATGGTTGCAAGCCATCTCTATTAAAATTTCCTCATCAAAGTGGTTAAAATATTCACTTGCCTCTAATTTATCATTTTCTTTATTAAGCATTGTTAGGATTGATACCATAAAAAGGATTTTGTTTTTTCTTTACTTTAATAACACCACTTTTTACTTTGGATGCTGTCCATGCTTTGGATTGTTCTACGTTTTGTTTTGGAGAATTTTTACTCATGATTAACTTAATTTATTTAATTTTAATTGATTTTGTACTTTAATCCAGTATTTTTCTGTTCTTTTATTTTTATAACCTCTAGGACCTCCATTCCAGTTCCTTGCAATTGTTTCAAATCCACCTTCGGGGTGGTGATAATTTTTCCACACCATAAACATTTCGATAGATTTTTGTCTATTAAACCTATCTTTTAAACTAAATAGTTTAGATGATTTTTGTTTTTTAAGTATTCTATTAACTTCTCTAACCATAATTGGTCTGATTTGTAATACGCCTATTGATGGTTCACCTAAACTAACGTCACCAACTGCACTGTCTACACCGCGTGATTCAACATATATCAACGCTTTAACTAACTCATCGATGGGTACTGGGATTGAAATTGGTTGTGGTTTTAAAACCGTAACTTTTTCAACAACAGATCTTGATTCTTCAATCTTAACACCTAAATTAGGGTTATACCCACTACTAATAGTTGTAGGAATAAATAACAATAATAAAAACTTTTTCATATATTTACTTTTTGTATACTTTAATATACGAAATGGGTATTAGTTTTCCAAATGTATTATTAGAATAAATCTAAAAATCCGGGATCAATGTTTTTATCTTTTAACTTTTGATTTTTTTCTTCATCTTTTAACATTCTAGTAGCTAATCTTTCAAGATGTTTTTCTTTTTGCTTATCATAATCCTTTACAATGCGATCATGTTTACTTTTTTTTATATTTCTTGTTTTTTTAGCCATTAGATTCTGCTTATGTATTGGTTTGGATCATCATCATCTTCTTCATCTAAACCTAATTCTTTTAAACGTTGGAGGTGATAATCATCAACTTCCCATTCAACTTTACCTTGATTAACGGGTTTATGGTCTTCTATACCTTCAATTTGTTTGTTTGTAAAAATATCACCTACAGTAAGGAAATAATGATTGTAACAAAGCATTTCTATATTATCTAATTGGTAGTTTTTTTTATTATTATCTTTAAAATGTAGTAAGAGAGGCATTTTATAGTCTAATACTCTCCTTTCCTGGAATCCACATTGATTACATTTTTCTTCTAAGTACCCTTCAGTAATAAGTCTATATTTTATCTTTTCAGGTGTGAATGAGGAAGCATTAGCTCTCCCTTCAATTAAGTCTAATAACGCAGGTTCTTTCCCCCCAATTCTTAAAAATTTAGGTATCCCTTTTCCTGATTGGTTTTTGTGTTGATCAAATAAACTATCATGGGTTTCACTATCATATAATTTAGCCCACTTTTTATAATGTTGATACGAAACATTTAAAAACCTAGCAGCAGCCATATTTGACTTGGTTTTAGCCATTGCTGCTAATATTAATTCTTTACCTAATGGTTTAGCTTTTGGCATTTTTATTTGTATTTTCTATTCCAAAAGTTATGGTATGTTCTGGTTTATTTTGATCATTATATTGATCATACTGTTCAGGTGTCATTATTTGAATATCATTCCAAGTGTGGTCACCTTCCCCATTTGTCACATTAACAGCTTGATATGCTCCTACTGTTGAACAATCAACACAACTTTTATACCCATATTTAGTTAATCTAAGTTTAGGCATTGGGTTTTTACATCCTATACATGGTATCATTTCTAATTTCATATTTTCTAGCATTTAAGTTATAATATATGAATAACTATAAATAATTTATAAGATATATACTATTTAGTTTTATATTTAATGTAACTCCACAAATCCTCAGGAGTTTTTAGTTTATAGATTTTTCCATCTTCATCTTCTAAGTCAATCAAACTTCCATCTGGGTTGAATCTATTGTGGATATACCACATAATAGTTTCTCGGGCATTATCTCCATACACATAACTAAAATCATTTTCAATAACTTCCCATAAAGGATCTGTTATTTGTGTGAGTGAAATACCAAAATCACCAAATAATTGTTCTTCAAATAGGTGAGATGATTCTAATTTTTTAATAGTATTAATAAATAATAATTCTTCAGTAACCCCTATATTGTCTTTAACTTTAACATTGGTCCCCAAAATAGACCTAAACAGTCCCTTTATCTCATCTTCACCATCTATACTATCTTTCATCATTTAAACTTGAAATTGCAAATAAATTTTTGAATTTATCTATAGGAAGTTGTTTTAAGGCGCTTGCAATATCATAAGCTTCATTTATATTTGAAGCTGATATTACCCCAATAGCCTCTTTAGTCGTACTTTTTAAATGATAGTATTTGTATTTCATCGATTGGTTAATTTTTTTATTTTTTCACATTCCTCATAATCTTCAATTCCAATATAATATTCTAATATTTTATTTAATACTTCATTAAAATTGGATTTATCTAGTTCTATAATTATGGACATATTGAATATATTAAATAATTCTACCTTATCCAAATTATTTTCAATTGCATTTTCTATGGCTACATAGGATTTTAGTAAAACAAAATTTGAAAATGTTTCATTACTTTCTAAATCAATTAAATCTTGCTTATTATCCCATACTAGTTCTATGTATGTTGCCTCTCTTTCGTTTTCATTACTTGTGTTTTTATTTTCCATCGTGAGAGTGTTTTTGGTTGATTATAAATATTTAAAATTTAATCCCTTTAATCATACTTCCCCTAGGCATGTGTGAATTATCTTCAAATATTTGGGGAGACATACCCCATTTATACATAAACATTTGAGCTGCTGGTCCCTCTGTGGCTTTAAATTTATCCCCTTCATTACCATTCTTTGTTGCTGTGCTGCCGAAGTGGTAAAGGTGTGCATTTTCAGTTCTTGCAAAATTCAACCCTATTAACTCTAATTTTAAAAAGAAATCCCAATCGCATATGAAAGGTGATTGATACATTGTATCAAACCCCCCAACAGCCATATAATATTTTTTATACATAGCAAAAGGAAATATACCACCCCCAGAAGTTAAAGCATTTTTTCTAATTGATTGTTCATACTCTATAAATGTATCGTAATCGAATGTCTCGGGAGTGCGTCCAAAATCCCTAACGGGGAAATTAAACATACCAGGACCTGTAGGTTCAATTTGATTAAGGGTTAATACAACATTTTCACCAAATTCCTGTTCAACCTCTAAATCAAAATCTTTACAAAAAACATTATCATCATTAACAATAAGTATTTTTTCATTAGTAGCATTCATTACAGCTAGATTTAAAGCCATTTGCATACCTTGGTTTTCTCCTAAGTCTAGTACTTTAATATCTTTTTTATACTTGTCTAATACTTCTTGACTTTCTTCAATAAAACCATCAACCGCAACTATAATTTCATTTTTGTTACGTTGTTGATCGATTGCTGAAAATAGACATACATCTAAATAAGCTGGGTTTCTATAAGTTGGTATTATTATACTAATCATATTTTATTCCAAATTGAGGTTTTTTTCCAATTGTTTAAGGGTGATAACCAAGCTGTTTCTCCATGAGTTGAATAACCCGGTATCGATGTTACTAATAATTCATTTTTCTCTCTTAATTCTAAAAACATGCTAAAATCATTAGGATGAGTAGTACTAGTATGTTTACGTAAAATTTCTTCTGTACGTTTCAATGTTGAAACCTTAGCGGCAAACGTCATAGTAGTACTGTTTGTTATTTTCCAATGACAACTATCTGTTAAATATACTCTAGTATCTTCAGCTCCCCCTTCACAATATGGGTTACCTCCTTTATCTGGTCCTATATATTTATCTGGATGATCATATAGAGAAACAAACGATGCCCCTAACTCAAATGCTTCTTTAATTATTTTTTGAGATCCGGGTTTATGAAGATAATCATTTTCTATAAAATAAATAATTTCATCATCATCATAAGTCAAAGCTTCATCTAAAGCTAAATTAAATGTTGCAGCCCCATTACCTTTTTCAGTGTATAAAATACAATCACGTGTTACATATTTTTGAATCATGTTATTAGTATCTAACGATACGTTATCTGCTATAACACTCCAAATAGAATCATCAAATTCTTTAGTGGCATTTGCCAAACAATTTTCATTATTTATATATTCTGGTTTAACTTTATTATAACCCGTATCTGATATTCTGTATATTATTCTCATTATATGCTTCTAAATCTCCTTTTATCTTCCCATTGAATCTTTTTAGACTTTCCTAAGATGCTTAATTTACTTACCTTTTCATTAAAAGATTCCCTAGTATTGTTGATTTGTTGATTTCCGTTGTTTTTTTGATTTTCCATTTATTTTCTTTTTAGTATAGTAAAACCGTTATTGTTTTCATACCTTTTAACAAGTTCCCATGTTTTGTTGTCATCTAAAAACTCTGTTACAGCATCCCATAAACCTTTATTAGGAGTTAAATTACCAACCCATTTATGATCTGAAGTGGTTGGTTCACTTCTATGAGCATAGGTTGTTGTATCATGAAAACAAATATATTTTTTTGCTTTATCCGAATGCAATCTTAATTCTTCTTTTAATTGATCATAACAATGCCAAGTATCAATAAATAATAAATCAGTTTCTTCGATTTCAATGCTACACACATCTGCTTCTGTAAATTTAAAATTAAGACCATAAGCATCTGCTGTATCTTCTACATCTTTAATAGGGTCACTATTTTTAACCCAGTATTTAGGATTATATATGTCATAAGAAAATAACCCCTTTTTTGGAGCACCAGCTAACCAGGCCCAAGTTGAAACTACAGTTCGAACACCCATTTCTGTAATATGATCACATTCCTTTGCTAATTCAATAATAGCTGGAAAGTGCTCATTAATATCCGATGGGGTATTATATAATTGGTTAACCTTTTTTTCTAAATCGTGTACCATAATTATTTATTTTTCCAAAAACTATAAATTCCTTTTTCAATTTCATATTCAGGCCATACAAATCTATCTCTCATTGGTTGTTTTTTAGCCCATTCCCACATTTGTGTTAAACCTTCTCTCATTGAGGTTTTATATTCAAATCCTAACAAATCAATTGATTTTTGGTATGTTGGTATAGAATGTTTAACTTCATGTCTACCTTCTAAATGAACTATTTCCCCATCACCAATAATTTCTCTTAAAATAGAACAAGCATCATTGATAGATACT
>Ga0187219_1000738_pt1 | contig 15808 bp, 9 predicted proteins | sample 13SPOviralmetaG_FD_130162 | JGI IMG/M metagenome (GOLD analysis project Ga0187219, IMG submission 130162) | Marine viral communities from the oligotrophic San Pedro Time Series (SPOT) site, San Pedro Channel, CA, USA - 13 SPOT_SRF_2010-07-21... | ecosystem: Environmental > Aquatic > Marine >... | reverse complement strand
TTCATCAGTCACAAGTGTTGTCCAGTTAATTCGTGGTGAAAGTAAAACACGCATTGAGTTATTGCTTGCGTGAGGTTGCTCTCTTGCCGCATCATGAATTTCAGTTCCTTCGGCGGTGTTTGCAACATAGTGCGAAGAGGTAAAACCATCACCGCTTACACCATAGAAAATATGTGTACCATCATTATCATTTTGACTACGATGAGTGTAAGAAAAGGTATTCCCAACAGCCCCCGGTGCTGTAGTACCAGTGAAGGGGTCGTTAATTTGAATCAAGCCGTTTGTTTTAGGGAACCCAAGATAACCAAGTACATCGGGGTGATTACCTACTACTCCGTCACCAACAGTACCAGTATCAAACGGTGGATGAAGTACGACAGTAAGTTGACTCGATGTGAGTGTAATACTTGCATCAATACCAACAGAAGGCGCAGGTACGCCATTCCAGCGATTACCACGGTATGATGCTTCTGTGAGTACACCCGTGGTATCAATTCGACCAGTAGCATCACCAAATCCAAGCATGTGATTACCAATGGTAAGTCCACCCTGCCCTACATCTCGGTCATCGAAATACACACATATTTCATTGTCGAGAGTAGGGGGTAAGGCTGTATTATCATTGCTAAAGTTGTCACCCATTCTGCGATAAATGAACCTCACGCCGTATGTATTTCCACGATGGTCTTCAAATTGGAATCCATACAGTTGTGAGTCACCCACATTATCAACTTGAGAATCAGTGACATAACCGGAGTAATTGGGAATTGGTGATGTATCTGCATCGTTTGTAGTAATTGCATCGGAGTATCGAGTGTCGAATTTTGTATTACCTCGTTCACCAAGACCCCATACACCAGCATCGGGGGCAAAACCCGGAATCCCACTGGCGACCATACCACCAAAGTTGACTCGACCAAACGCTTGAGTTCCTGTCCTCAATCCCTCAACAAGAGTTTTTGATGGGCTTTGAGATTCAAATGATTCATCATTGATTGTGTTTGCAATCATACCACTACCATTGAAAGCCGATATGCTACGCTTTTGATTATTTGATAGGTTGCTCTTTCTTGTAGCAAAATCACCATTGCTTAGGAAATTATCATCAGCATCTTCTTGCGTGACATATTCCCGTAGTGTAGTGATTGGAGCAAATGGCCTACCGTGTTTGTTGATAGGCATAGGCGCAGGGTGCATGTTCTCACCGGTAGTTTCGTCGGGTTGACACCAAAAGTTTCGGAATCGCCCACCGTGTCCAACAAGGAATTGAGGTTTGTATTGCGATTGACCCTTACTGTTGTCCAACCATGTACAGAAATTGCGACCACTGGCTCCGGGTACGGTGGAGTGAATAACAATTGAATGTCCTGTGTTTCCATCAAGGTCTTCAACAACACGCCCCAAGTGTGCCCGCAAGTACCCCATGTGACTACCACGGTTTTGTGTATCAAGTGCTTCATCAGCAAACCACCACGGTGCAGGGTCAAATATCGAACCCGTATCGGAATCCTTTGCACCGGTAGTAAGTGCATTCTTGGCTCCACCTTGATTGATAAGACGAACAATTTCTCTTGCGGCGGCTTCAATATCAGTGACACCTTCTTTGATACCTACTTCACCACAGTCGATGGTAAGACGGCGCACGAAATCCATATTGGTCCAATGTTCAAGGTGTTGCAAACGATTTTCTCTATGGTCTGCAAGTGCGAGTGCTTGGGAACGAATACCCTTCAAGCAAAGGAATGCGGAGATGGCTCGTGTACCATCCGGTGTGTCCATCATTGTGCTGGCATCACGAAGCGAAAATGTATCGGGGTTGTTAATGAATCTTGATTTCTTCAAAGCACCAGCAAGTGTTTGTGTAGCACCAAGTGTTTTTCTCGATAAGGCATGTAAATGGTTAGCCCAGTAAGGTGAGGCTACGGCTGGCTGAACACGAGGTAAGGTACTGTCTGCAATGGCGAATGAATCACTTGTCCCTTCATTCATAAGACCGGTATGAACATAATGCCCGTGACCTTTACCCATGAAATACGAATTGTTTGTTGTAGTAAATGTTAATGATTGATTTGAATTGGTAGCGTCTGTATCTTTATCAAGATACAACAAACTTGCATTGGTATCTATTTCAATAATTTTAGAACCACTTACTATGCCAGTTCCGCTTACAGTCATACCGACTGTGAACTTATCTATGTTGGTATGACTGTTAGGTCGTATAATTCTTACATTACCACCAAATACATGAGTATCAGTACCCGTAGCGGCATGGTCTGTATCGCATCCTAAAGCAAACGAGTTTCCTATCAGTGCTAATTTTGTTTTACCTTGTCCGGGTATGGCATAAGAATCATGAGTCAAGAAATTACTAATCGGGTTTTCACCGCCAGCATTGGTACTCATCACATCCTCGGATGTATTACCGGCTATGTTATGCACATACGCACTTTCAATAAACTTGGATTGCTGGTTCCTACGCATGTATGGGTTTTCACTTGGGAAACCATTTGCTACATCTATTTGAGTGGTAAAGTAGTGTGGCGCACCACCGTTTTGTTGTACTAAGTATCGGTCAAGGTCAACAATACCATCTTTGGTGATAATGTGCCGACCAAATCCGATGTGTGGTGTAGCGGCACTGGATTGAACCTGCATGTGCAAATCGTGAAATGCAATAAACTCACGGTCGTGCGCTACATCGAACATCAATACTCGTGCATGTCCTTTCTTAGCAAGGTATGGGTCGAGGTAAGCAACAGTGGGTGCTTGAGATGATTTTAGTCCCATTGATTTGTAATTCAACTCAATGGTCTTATTCACATGTTGAACAAAGTTGTTTGCGGTTTCAAGACACGAATTACCAATCAAGAAGTTTTCAATTGGAATAGAATCACGAGGGCGGTTAGCCAAAGCACCTTGCCCGCCGTTGAATCCAGTCCAAACTTGATTTTCGTTAAGTACACCACGGGATTTAGCAAACAACCCTTCGACAGCATGGGGATTGTTCATTGTCATGTTCATCCATATTGTGTCGCCGTTGCGTAAGCCACCTTGAGCATACGGGTACAACCAACTGCGATTGAGTACAGCATCGGGGTCATTTTCAGTGACAGTTCCAAAACTCAATCGCAACGGGTCGCCATTTACAATAGCAGTTGCATTACCACCAAAAGTAAGTGTAGGAGTTTGCGCTCCCGAACCACCTAAGTTTGTACTCATTTCAAATATAGTTGCGTTTGTAATACTTAGAACAGTAGTTCCCGCTGTCACATTTGTTCCAGTGACGGGCATACCAACCCTCAAATTAGTGGTGTCGGGAACGGTCATCGTAGCGTCACCGCTTGTTCCCGAACTGGTAAGTGTAAAAGTGTCGAGTGTGATTACTGTGTTTGTAGCGTGTCCACTACCAGCAAGGGGTGATTCACTGAAAGCGACTTTTCCTACATATTTAATTATATTAGCGTCACTTACATCCTCCATGAAGATTTCATCACCCGGTCGAAGGTTGATACCTACAGTGTTAGCCTGTGGCATAAGAGTAGCGGTTGCGGGTGCTAATGAAAGAGTGGTTGCGCCTACTGCGTGTGTATCTGTAAATGTCCACTGCTCACCACCCACTGATGGTTTGAAAGTAGTCATTGTAATTTCAAAGGGGTCGGCGTAAAAAGGGTCTGTGAGTGTGTACAAAGCCCGACATGCTTTTTTCAGTCGTATTGTTTTACCTTTCATGTTTGTTGTTGAAAAACTCAAAGGGGCCATACAAACAAATTGATTTTGTGTTTCACTCGCAGATGTGATATTTCCAAGATATATCATTTCAATCGGTGTATCGGCAAGAACTTCAATTACAAATACCATATCACCTGTACCACTAACAGGGCCATTTGAATCACTTGTATATCCCCCTTGTTTAGAAAATTGAATTTCGGGGAATACAGACGCATCTTCAACCGTAAAATAATAAAATCCTCTATTACCAGCCGAACCATCACGGTCATTCACTTTGTTCACTTCTAAAATAGTCGAAGATGCAGTTTTTGATTGAATACGAGGGGCGTGAGGGTTGGTAAGTGGCCCCTCTTTGAACTCAACTGCACTCACATATTGCCGCAATCCGTAATCGAGGTTGCCACCTTGAGTCTGCATGTTAGCGTTATCGTAGTAGTAAGGTGAGCGACCTTCATAATCGGATGATGGTGTGGTCACATCCGAAGCAATAGGAACGAGTGTTTCGTTTCGATAACCACCGGCTACATAGACTAAAGCACCCACAGTAGCATCGGTAAAGAAATCATCCGAAAAACCACCAGTAAACCCACCGGATGCGGTAGTAGTTGGTATTCGTAAATATCCAGCACCAGCCACAGTAGGGTCATTGATGTATATTGCCCATTGGTTATTCGACAAGAAAACACGACGATAGCGTGTCACATCTTTCATGTTTCGATGAGCGTTAGCAGTAGTAGTACCTTCGGCAGTTGGGAATATCTTCGGATGAGATACATACACATCAGTATGATTTGTACTCACTTTAATTTGAGTGATGGTGGCTGATGAAATATGTGCGTCGGAATTTGCATTAAATCCATACGCTGAATGAGCATTACGGTCGCTTACAGCAATATCGTTTGCACGACGACCTACAGGGGTGGGGTTCCATGAATGGGCTGTGTAAGTAGCGTCAAGGTGAATCTTCATGCTGTTATCGGGACCGGGGAATACACTGTCCGGTGCGTGGTCAAAAAATTGCTTAGGGAAAAGTGGGATTTCAACCATTGCACGAGTGCTGGCATACTGTGTACCAAGTTGATAATCGTGATTTACTGTGTCCATACTTTGGAACAATCGGTCATTGACTGTGCTACCGTCTTCGCAAAGGTTGTCATCATTGAAATCCGGGTCATTGTATATTTTCACACTTATTTCATACTCATTTTCTGTGGCATTTGCAAGAATACCAGTAGCGTTTAGCCACTCATGGAATGTTGCATACGCTACACCATCTGCATCCAAAAACGACCTTTGCTGTAAAATACCCAGTCCACCGCTTGTATCAACAGTGAAATTAAATCCAGCACCAGTTTTTTCGCTGTAAGCGGCACTTGCGCCATCTGCAAGATAAATACGACCTATTTTTGGGAAACAATATGTACCCCATGAGGCCAAATCAGTTGATTGGTTATTGAGTGGCTGAACGGACATGTAATTCCTATTGGTATCAGTATTCACCTTTACGGCTTGTACAGCGCAGTTGCGGCGGGTTGAACCCGGTAAGCGCATCAGTAGGCTGGGGTCATTGGTGGGCTTAGTGTTGACAGCACCCTGTCCCGGTCCACCAAGCGTGACAGTGACGACAGGAGCGTTAGGCTCAATTTCTTTGACGATGTGCGAATCGGGTGAGCCGCTACCGGTGATGTTGACATTTTGATTGGCGAGTCCTTCCGCAATACCAGTTGCCGTGATTGTGATGATTTTAGTGTTGTCTTCGGGGTTTTCATCTTCCTTAATCGAGCGAATGCGTGTACGACTCATCAAGAACAACAGCGATGCAATGCTGGGCGAATCGCCTTCGGTAAGGTTTGTACGCATCTTTGACAGTTGATTTATTCTTGTTCTGTCCGATGGTTGTACATAAATTGCCATTGAAGTTTCGTGTGTTTCTTTGACTACATTGTCAATAATGTCAAACATTTCAAAGGTATTGCTTGCATCGCTTGTGGAGCCTTCGTCAAAAACACCAGTGCCAGTGTTAGTGACAGCGGCCCCTTTAACAAACTGTATGCCTGTATCGGTGGTGTTCCTTACAGTATCATTGGATGCTGGCTCAATGCATAATTTGTGGTATGCTGAATCATGTATGCCATTGTTATGTGACGCAGTAAGATGTTGAGGGGTGGTACTTCCTTGTGCCGTAGCGTCGTTAGGCGGTGTGTAGTTGACAGGGCATAGACTGAAATCAACTTCACTGTCAAGTTCATATCCACCAGTGTTGTCACCAACTAAGGAGTGAGATTCTTCTAAATGAACCGACCCTGCAATTTGACCTAAGCCCAAGAACAACACTCCGCCCGGTGAGAAAAGAGTGGTATCTTTTGATGCATCAGCCAAATCTGCTTCGATAACATCCAGTACCGTAGTTGAACCTGTGAGTACAAAATTACCACTCGGTACAGTCTTTTCAATCATCAAGCAAGGTGTTGTTTTACCCATACTTGCACCAGTCAAGTCAATGGCGTTGTAATGAATTTCAACATACGGTGCAAGATTGTGAGTGCTTTGAAGAGTAGGAACTTTGAGCAGTGCGATACGACTTACGCTTTCCGGTCGCAAGTGATACAAGCGAGCGTCGTCATTTATTTCACCAAACTCCGGTACTGGTCCTTTCATCATAAAAGGGCGATAATCAAAGTTAGTTCCACCAATAGCGATTGCTTGTTCCTTGCTTGCTGGTAGTCCATTGGTGACTACAAAATCAACGGCACATGAATTATAGAATTTAGCAATATCGACTTGTGTACTTTCTTCATAAAAATCGGATAGTGCGTTCATGGCAAAAAGTCCCGCTATCCCCTTTCCTGTGTTTTCATACACCATTTCAACAATATCTGCTGAACCACCCATCATTTGGTCAATAGCGAGATACGATGGTCTTGGATAACGACGCATGTACTCGTGGCCGTTGATGTGTGAGAACTTGTGCCGCCCACTGTGACCCACTTGGTAAAGAGTGTCGAGTGTAGCGGGCCAAGTGACAGCAAACGGATTGTTTGGTGAGTTGTCCGTTGTAGCCATTTTTGTTGAATACACCAAGCCATGTTGAGCAAAATTACTCTCATCAAGCACCATTTGACCTGTTTTATCAAAGATTTGGCTACCGTAGTGTGGGGGTTGGTACGGCCTACCTGTGCCGTTGTCAATCAACAAATCAGCATTTACAATAACAAAGTAATTATCAACATTCGCAGTACGAGAATGAAGAAGACCACGCTTACCACCAGTACCGAGGATAAAATCAATGTGAATACTGCTTACAGTGATTACCCCTGTCGAGCCATTTATTGACTCTATTCTTGCTCTTTCCGGCGGAGATGCGTTTGGTTTTTCCGTATTCCGGTTAATCGCACCGGGGTTAATGAGAAGATTATAAGGAGTATGTGGTATAGCAAGTGTGGCTTCTGTGCCGGGAGTGGTGACAAAATCAGTCACCTTGTAGTTCCCCATACTGTATGGTGTGGCTGTGAATGTAGTAGTGACACTGGTGCTGTCATACGGCTTACCAGTCAAGCGAGCGATAAGGGCTTGAGCATCAGTGGCGGCTACGGTGATTGTGGTTGTGCTACCATCGGCGGCAACGGTGAACGCATTGAACTCGTATGACTCACTCACAATGTCAAGCGGTTCTTCAAACCGGTACATACCTGTAGTAGTATCACCGTTGACAGGTACACTGCTTTCAACCATTGCGGAATCAAAATCACTGTTAAAGTGAAGTGCTTCGATAGCACCACGGAACTCTCCGCCTTTTCCTCCAACATAAACATGCGCTGTTGAATTAACAATGCTGGAATCTTCACCAATAAACTCGCTTGCTACTCTATTACCATTGACATACAGTGATACAGTGTTGGTTCCTACAGCCGCTACAACATGATACAAACCTCGGTGCTTGAAGTTAAGATTGGTAGCATCGTTATGCAATGCACTACTACCCTCTAAAAAGCGGTTGTAGGTGTCGTGTATGCCCCCAACTTCTTGTGGAGGGTACACTACCCCCTCCCACCGGGTTGAGGTCAATTTAGCGGTGCTTAAGACTACTTTTTCTATTTTGTTTGGAGTTTGAATAAAAACACTAAATTTGGCTGGACCGGGCGTATCGACTGTACCAAACTCAAGTGTAAATTGGTTATCACGATGAGCAATCACACCACCACAATCGGGAACAACCCAAGCCTCGATAGCAAATTGGTCATCATCTAACGAATTGATAACAGTGATTTCATCACTACCACTGCCGGTTTTACCAAGAATATCTCGTGCTGGGCCAACGCTTGTGAAGTTGCCTTGAGGTAGCAGAATAGAATCACTAACGCCATCGAAAAAGAAAGCGTTGCTTGTTCTGCCAATTCCAACCATAAACTCACCTCAAAGAATCCTGTCAATTGGTAGGAATTGAATGTCAAATGAATAGATTGGCTCGCCGCCCATTTGTACAAAAGTGGCTTTTGTGACGGCTCCCTTGATGAATGTAAATTCTTTTGAATCGTTTGTATCTTCAATTTCCGAAGAAGCAGATTTGGCGGCTGTTGCTTCTTTCTGCTTCAAAGTACGAAAACCACCTGTAGGCATGAAAAAATTCATCGCTTTGTATTTTCCTCCATCTGCATTTACAGTTGAATTAAATGGTATCTGTATGCCACCAATGTAATCACCAAATTTACTTTTATGTTTTCTTTTGACATCAATTAAAGAAGAAATACTACTAACTACCCCACCATCGTTAGAATTGTTAAGCACAGCGTACAATTCAGCCACTTTATCACCAGCACTCTTGCCAGTTGACGAAGTGGCATCTTGCCCGCCTATGAAATCCTTAATCGCTGGTATGTAATTGTCATTGTCATTATCCCAAGAAACTACTCCATTACCTGCTTCACCGCCAACATCTTGAATGATTTTAACCATGACATTATTTTCATCACTTAAGGTTGAATCATGAACAGAAGCGGTAAATCTGCTACTCAAAGCATCACCATTCGCACTACTGTTGATTAAATTTGCTAAGTTTTGAGCGATTTCAGTCGTGGTATGCATACTTGAAGTGTCATGAATTGATACATGATATTTACCACTACCTCCTAAGTTATAACCGTGAACGGTGCTTGATTTAATAAAATGAATAACAAAAGAATTACCATCCGTTGCTTTTAATGTAAGTTTCTTTACTGTATTATGACTAAAATCATCAGTAGTGAGGCTATTACCTAATGGGGTCATTAGGTCTATCCAAGAATAATCTGTGACACCTCTTCTTGAAAAATCAACACTCGCAGAAGATGATGATGCTCCTTGACCATTAGAAAACTCGTCATCAACAATATATCCCTTCAACAAAATAACCGCCTTTGGTCTGTTCATATCAATTGCAAAACGCTGTGCGCCGCCTCTTAATCCAGTACGAGCGTTTACACCACGGTCCACATCGAGTACCAGTTCGGTCACATCAAGTGGGATTAACTTGTTGTCTTTACGGACCAAACGGACAGGGATATTAACTGCCATCAGTATCGCCCTCGCATGGTTGAGCCACCGATACTGCGAGCAAGTTCTTGTTGAATCATGTTGCCAATCTCCCTTGCTAATGCTCGCTTGTCTGTGCGGTCTGTAATACCTCCGGCATTAACGGTGATGTTGTATGTACCGCCGCCCATACCAGCCCCACCGGGGTTGTTGCGCTGGCTTAGGGGAACAACCGCCTCCGGCCCATCCTCACCAATCATGGCGAGCGTAGGCTTGTTGACGATACCACCCTTAGCAAGTGCTGGAATACTCCAAGAAGTCAAATCAAAACCTACAGTCATAGGGTCAAGACCCGGTAAATCAATTGTTTTACTAAAATTGATTGATGCAAACATAGAATTGATTAAGGAAATAATACCGTTAATACCCGCTTTCATTCCTTCTATGAGGAAGTCACCGATACCAAGAAATGCACCCCCAATATCCTCAACAAGCCCTATCCAAAAATCAAGTGTGAAAAGTTCGGGAAGAGAAGGCAAAGAGTCCCAAATGTTGCTTATTTTGGTGCTAAAAAATTCATAGATACCTTGTACTTTTAGTATGGCTTCGTCTTTCAAACCACCAAAAAAATCCTTAACAGTCTGCCATTTTTGTAGTGTAGGAATAATTACATTTTTAAGAATGTATATCTGTATTTCCCTCCACTTCTCAATGACCGTTTCTTTGAGTCCAGTAAACCATTCTCTTAAGATACCCCATTTTTCTATAACTGGGTCAACTACATTATCGGTAATGAAATTTCTAATACCTTGCCACATTTCTTTTACCGGGGTGACAACATTATCATTGATGAAGTCCTTGATACCTTGCCATTTTTCAATAACAGTTTCTTTGAATCCAGTCCACCATTCTTTGATTTCGCCGAGTTTTTCCATTACGGGTTTACCAAATTTATCAAACACAAATTGTTTGAGGGCCGAGAACATTTTCATTGCTGATTTTCCTATGTTTATAAATTCTGGCCCGATAGCCTTGACCGTCAAGGACATAGAAGCGAGGGCAACCATAATTGTCATTCAGTACCCTCCCAATCTAAAAACGAGTAATCCAAACTTACCATTTCCCTGTCACCCGCCTTCGCCTGTTGTTTGCTATGTTCGGTTTTCTTTTTGTCTTCTTCGGTTGCAACCATCGCCCATACGAGTGATTGCTTGAATAAGTGAGGTGGCATTGAGTACACTTCAAGCAAAGAAATTGAGTAGTGTTTAGCGATTGTATAAGCCCAAAGTTCAACTTGAGATGTTAAATCACTTTCACTGTCAATTTTATTTTTGCTTAGAAACTTCTGCACCCTCACTTTGTCGGCTTCGTAAACCCCCCTTGCAAAGCCTCCGCCATGTCGTTAGGTTGCGGTAGCACTTTCGAGAGTTGCTCACCGACATAGCCCTTGAGTGACAGCATTTCTTCTGTAGTCAAGGATGGATTGGTTTTAGTGACCCAATTGGTAAATGCAAATTTCCAGTAGCCTTTCAAGTTCAATGCTACATCCCCGTTTGCTACGAGGAACATTTCTTGAGCGGCGGCTTGAATGTCAAGGAAAGAGATTTCACGAACCCAAACTTCGATGATTGCACTTTCGTCATCGGGGTCAACCCGAATCTTGTGCTTGGTCACATCGTCATTCTTCAATAATAGGCTCTTGTTCATCACTACTTGTTGTTTGGTCATCTATTGCACTTCCATTGGCTACAGCCACCTCTTCGGTGGGGGCATCCGGCGTTTCTTCGGGGGCTACCTCTTCGGTAGGGCCGTCAGTCACACCCTCGTCGTTTTGCTTAAGTCGGAGAACTATCTCGGCTTTTGTACCGTAAACGGGCAAGCCTCGTTCTTTGCATAGTTCTCGCAGTTCAGCGACGGTTAGGGAATCGTATTGTAGTTCATCAACGATGAAAGGGGATGGTGCGTCTTCTTGCACCAGTGGATTGATTTCTTCTTCGACCACTTCAACAGGGTTGTTGAGTATGTCGATGATAGCGGCGTGAATGGTGTGGTTAGAAGAACAGTCAATGTCTGTTTCCACTATGTCAAGACCGTTTGCCTTAATCACCCACTTGGCATATCCAACTGGTCCGAGGCGACGATACTTTTGTAGTGATTGCTTCATATTTTCACCTCAATACTTCGGTACTGCGTCACTTGCTAAAACCTTGATTGATTTTGGCATAATCTTGAGTGTTGATTTAACCACACCCTTGTCTTCGGGAATTTGAAGAGGTGCTTCAATAATGTAGTAATCATCAATTAACATCACCATTTTCTCACCAGTAAGGTTCTTTTCAAAGATGATACGAATTTGGTTAGTGGTTGAACCACCTTCACCATTGACACTAAACTCCGTTCCTGTACGCATTTTGTGATAAAACAATGGGTCATCAACACCAATTTCCATTGTCATTTCATAGGTGGTTTGACCTTCAATCATGAGGTTTGCGTTTCTTGCACCAGCAAATGGCACTTGGTCACCGTAAGCAGAACTTGATTGATGGTGACCGTTAATGGTATGGAATGCTTGCATACCTGTTTGCCCAGTTAATGAAAAGTTCATGACTTGAGCAACTTGCTGTCCAGCCAAAGTAATGCTACCGTTGTAAAACATAAACGGTTTCTGCGTTCCCAATGCAATGCCGGAGTTGATTCGATTTTGTGGTGTATTAGCAGTATCGTCAAACATACGGTGAGAACTATATCGAGTAATTGCAGGGCTTTCTAAACGACCAGTATCGGTGTAGCAAAGAGCCGCATTGAAGTTGACTGAAAGGCGTAGTGCCGCATCATTGTCGGTTGTCATGGTAAAGTCTGTGACCTTACAGCCACGGAATACACGAGTCAACTCCTTTGTATCTCCAACTCCACCATCAACAGTGCTTTCATCCGAATCCATATCTCGTCGTCGTTGTGAAACCTCAAGAGCAAACGATGGTTGAGTGCTTCGGGAGAAGAGTAGTTTTTCAACTGGGTTTGTAATAACCCCTGCTGATGTGACTATGACAGGTAAAGAAGCCGTAGTATCGGGGTCACGCACTTCAACAGCAGTGCTTACGGCATGAGGGTAAAGCAGTGGTTCATCCAAGTATAGTGTGTTGTCAACTGATGAAACACCAATGACTCTTCGTACTTCATGTGGTTTAGCATTGTCAAACTCAAAGTCGGTAAGTGTGCCATTCCATTCAGTTGCATCCACATCCTCCACACCGGGTTCGTGGCTACTCACTACAGGAACGATTGGAGAGTCGTCACGGATTTCAATATAATCTCCTACGACGATAGGAACCGCACCCGAACCCGGATTTGGTGCTTTACTCGTCACAATAATATGTGATTGTCCAGCGAGGGATGCCGAAGAAAGAGTAGTAGCCAAAGAGCCACCATCGGGTGAGTTAATCAATTCATGTCCAAGACAGTATTTGAGCCAGCGAGCAGAATGCATAGCGACTTCAAATGAGCCACCTTCGTTGGTAAGTTTGCCGGGAACTTGCACGCTTACATCACGACCAAGCCCTACAACATGGAACCGCTTCAAGTCCACCTTAGTTTCGGGTAGGGTAAGAGCCGTAGCAATACCCAAGAACTGGTCTGTTTTGACCGCTTCACCTGCTGTCGTGTGAGTCATTGCTACATCCATTGGTGGAGTTTTGTAGGGTAGTATGATGATTGAGTCGTTATTGCTAAAAGCACCACTGGTGACCATAGCGGGTGTAATTTTCATAGTTGCACCATCATTTTCCACAATAGTGAATATACGACCACCGTTTGCAGTGTCCGGTAAATCTTTGGTATCTATGCTACTACTACCTGCTGGTTTAAACACCAATTGCGAACCTACAAGCATATTTTTTGGGTATCTCAATTTAGCACTACTGTCAAAAAGAGTGGAATTGTTTTGACTTGAAAATGTAATAGTAGTAATGTTTCCGCTTGTTGAAACACTAATTGAAACATCAGTGTTATCACGAATTATCATACCCGTTTCCGGTGCAAATGATACTTCTGCTAAATCGCCCTTGTACACTGTGCTTGGCATGTTAATCAACTCATGGTATTGCTTCTGCGAGTATTACTACTTCAACTTGGAATGTCATACGGAATAATTGCTTGCTACGGTCGGAAAGGTCGGTGCGGGTCTTGAAAACTAAACGGTCAAAACTTACTCCATCCCCCTTTCTTTTCGAGTGAATTAGCCTTCGCACTTCGTTCTCAAGTGCTTGCAGATGCTTCCTCCCCTTAACAGTTCGCATATCAACCGTGATATTTATACGAGAAGTGACGAAATCATAGAACAATTCCGGTGCTTCTTCGTTGTGTGCGGTTTCATAGCACATGATATAATCATGGCGTTGCAAATCAATACGCTTTCCTCTTTCCGGCGATGTGGTAGCAATATCAATTACTATGGGTCGTATATTGCTGGTATTTCCCCGATTCCAGTCAGTTTGAAACAGGTTAATGATAACATCAAGTGATTCAGTCCAAGTTGCAACCATCAAATACCACCACTTATTTTGTCGCTAAGTTCTTTGAAGTTTAAAGGAATAATAAAACCATCTTTGAATTGCAAATTGTGTTCCACCATCTTCGGATTCTGCCGTAGCATAGCATCATCGGTGGCTTTGAAGAGTTTTTCCATCTCTTCATCAGTGGCTTGTTTTTTACTTGAAGTGTTAAAATATGCACCATCTTTTTGTTGTAAACCTTGAGCAGTAGCCTCAATGTACATCATTCGCTCACGAAAATCTTTGGGTTCTTGAGTAAACTCTTCACGCATTTGCTTTTGCAACTGCTTGTCTTTAATGTACATTTCAGTAATTCCATTGTGAAAGTATTGACCTGTATCTTTGAACTCTCGCATACTCACTCAAACACCACCATTTCGACATACTTTGGTAGGGTTCGGTCGATTTCGGCTTGATATAACTGCACCTTGCTCGCAAGGTCAATGTTCTGTGTACCTTCGGGAATAAGCACCGAGCGGTCGTCAGCCATCAATAATTCAATGGCAACCATTTTGGTACATACATCTTCAATGGCTTTCTCAAGGTATCTTTCACCGTAAATATAACTGGTTTTGATAGCGTTCCATTCAAAGAACGGGTAGGAGTTGTTGAAGTAAACAATCCCCATTTCGTGGTCAAGCCACCAATCACGGAGTCGGCCACTGTCGCCACTACCACTACCGCCCTGTAGGTCAACCAAAAGTGATTGTTGGGTGATAGCCCCTGTAATTGCTCCTAAACTACCGGTGACAGCCACGCATCCTGTAAAGGAGGTAGCCGTCTTACCTGTGTATCGGAACACATCACCACTGGCATCAATAGCAACACCAGCATTTACGAATCCTTCTGTGGATGCTACATTGATAGTTGTACTGTCAAGGCTTGTGAATGTAGTGCTGTTGGTCTGTGTTTGGTCAATAGCAATACTTGATGAATTGGTGACCATACTACACACCTCACCAGCCTTTACACCCCTCATGCTGGTGACTTTGACCATACCTGTGCCGTAATCGGCGTTGGCAGAAGCCAAGAACTCATTATGAACACCGATATTTGATGTGGAGCCTTCAAGTGTAAATGATGGTGAAAACTCAACAGCCGCTTTGCTTACACGGTCTTCCTTGTTTATGAGGTCAGCAAAGTTTTGCGCTACCGTAGCGGCATCAAAGTCGTCACGCCACTGGCCTGTACCAGTGCCTTGAGCAAGAGTAGCAACACTTCCATTACCGGGTGAAAAGTACACTGCGGCTGAACTAAGCGAAGACACATCCTCAAACTTTACACGGGCTTCTGCCGCACCAATTTCACGATAATCAGCACCTTGCCATAGTTCAAGGCGAAGAATTTGCTGTACATTTCTAAAAAGGAGGGGTGCAGTACCGACATAATCAGTGTAGTACCGTCGTCGGTATGGCTTGTATGTATCGAAATTGATGTACTCGGCTGATACCAAATAAGGTCGCCAAGCGTTGCGAGTAAGATTGTCGATGCGGTCTTGCATCTTGAGAATAACATGGTCCACTTTGGCTTTCGTCATTCCACGAGTACGGCCATCGGTAAACGATGCTTGGTTTTGCACATAGGTGTTATCAGCCGCTTGATAGTCAGCCGCCGTAATACTACCACTGAAAGCCAGTTTTACACCACTGGCTGAACTGGTGATAGCAGTAATGACTTTTTCAAACCCCAAAGGGTCTGCATCGGAATAAATTAAAAGTGTGTCACCTACACTGTAGCCGTTGTTTCGATAGTCGCCACCAGTGACAAACACACCATCAGTAGCACTGTCGGCACTTACGAGGACAGCCTCGCTTGGTCCAATATCGAGTAGGTCAGCGACTTTTTGGGCGGTGGTGTACACTACAGCAGACGGGTCAAGTGGGCGGGTTTCCGCTTCACCGGGACTGAACACTACTGGCATACATTACCCTCCCTCACGCCATCATACAATCAGTACACATACCAGCATTTTGTATCATAAACAAATCATCTTCGTCTTGACGGTATATTCCTTTTCGACA
>Ga0187219_1000737_pt1 | contig 15810 bp, 18 predicted proteins | sample 13SPOviralmetaG_FD_130162 | JGI IMG/M metagenome (GOLD analysis project Ga0187219, IMG submission 130162) | Marine viral communities from the oligotrophic San Pedro Time Series (SPOT) site, San Pedro Channel, CA, USA - 13 SPOT_SRF_2010-07-21... | ecosystem: Environmental > Aquatic > Marine >... | reverse complement strand
GTGTCCCCAGTGTCCTGTGTGGCTTCAATTGTGTAGCCTGTTTTACTCGCTTGTTGTGCGTCTCTTACAAGTTCTCTCCAATGAGCTTCGAGACTTATGTTAGTCCAATAGTCAAGAGCATTGATACCAGTTTCAACACAGAACGTCGTGCGGAGAGACATTGTTTGGTACTGGACTTACAAGTCCCCGAGGGGACTATGCCAAATGTGTTTTTACATCTCTTCCTCGCCCATGACGATGTCTACCTTGTGTTCAACTCCTCTGCAAATCCACCTGGCCATGTGGCGGCAATCGCACTCGCAATCGAGAGGATATACTTGAGGCTTGATAGGTCTCTCAATCCAAGGAGCGAGGAACCTTGGTTTGTTAGTACCATGTCTTACACAGCAGTTGCAAGTGGCGAGATGGTCTAACTTGTCTTGCAAGGTGTTTCCTGGAACAAAGTTGTACTCTTCGGTCGGGACCACTTGGCAAAACTGCCCAGGACGAAAGTCGTCATTTGGGTCATAGACACTCGCTAGCATACTGTTGCGCATAATCACACGCCCGGTTTTGTACCCCGGAGGGTACCATGCTGTTTTTAGTTTTCTGTGTTATGCCCTATCCCACCCTCAGATCGTTGCCTAATCCTCGTCGGTGTCGGAGTCCGACGATTCTCCCGACTTCTCAGCCTTGATCATGTCAACCAGCTCCTTGAGGTCTTTCGGGGTCACTGCGCCATTCTTGCCTGTGCCCTCGATATCAACGATGTCTGCCTCGTCGATCTCGTGGGTCTTCATGATCTTGGCGGCAGCGGAGGTCACCTTGCGTCCCGACCCAGACTCTGAACCCGAGTCGGAGTCAGAGCCTTTCTTAGCGGCCGGTGCGAGACCCTTGACGTCCTTCAGAAGAACCTTGCCGCCCTCGCCGGAGCCAGCAACCTTGGTGATGTCCAGTCCGTTGTCGCGGCAGAATTGCTGCGCCGTTGGAGAGGCGTTCACCTTGTCCTTCTTGGGACCCTCGGCGAATTGCTTGAGGTCCTTGACTGACACCTTGTCGTTATTTGCAGTGCCCTTGAACCCAGCAGGCAGGTGGATACCCTTCGCCAGTGCGTAGTCCTCTGCCGCCTTGCTGGCAAACAGGGACACCTTCTTCTCCTTCGGTTTCTCCGAGAGCTTCTTCGGGAGGTACCCCTTGGCTGCGAGCAGGGCAATCGCCATGTCGCGGTCAGCGGGCTTGGCCTTCAGGAGCTCGTCGATGATAAGCGAGAGGGTCTGTGCTGAGGTCGCCATGAGTGTCTGTTGGGTTTGTTAGCAGTCTGCTGTACACCCTCCCATACGGCTCGGTCCTTTACTTTTATTAAAAATCGCAATTGCGATAAAAATGGGGGTTAGGCCCAAGGGGGTCCCCTAGGGGCGGCCGCGCGTACGGGCAGGGGATAGGGCCTCGCAGAGGCTTAAAGTGCCTTAATTTAGCCATTGCGATTTTTAATGAGGGTTAGGGCCGGGGGCGAGGGTAGGGCGTACTGTCAGTCATGTGCTACTTCCGCGTCGTTGATGCCCAGACAAAGCGCGTTCGCAAGTGTCGCTGCCCCAACGTGCTCACGCGACCGTCCTTTGCGGTCTTCGTATGCTGGGTGCACTCTTGGGACCCCGCTGCTAAGATCCAAGCCGCGTGGCGCCAGTTTAAGACGCGCAAGACCGTGGGTGTCTTCAAGACACTGCCGAGTGATCTATGGGGTGAAGTCCTTCGCCACATCGAGCGTCGAAACAAGGTTCCCGATCTCATTCGTAGCCACCGCAAGATCTACGAGACCCGGTACAACTGGACGCGAGGCAACTGGATTCTGATTCAAAGGGCGTCTGTCGATTTCCGACAAGATATAGACACCCTGCGAGAATACCAAAAGTTAATGGAGAGGGTGGCGACGGCCTCGTATCTCGCCAAGGTAAATCTCGAATGGTGTAATTATCTATTGAGCAGAGAGGTGATGTGTGTGTGAAGTATGTAAACGGATTAAACAGGTGTCTCCTTAGGGAGGCCTAAGGCCTGTGTGAGAAACAAACGATGTCCGACGAGCCAGTGCTTGAGGAGAATGTGCCGACTATGCCTCGGGTGTTTGTTTATAAGGTTCTAGCGTCTCGTACGCAACCGCGTGAAGGAGGCAAGATATGCGTCGAAGTGAATGTATCAGATTCAAATGTTATCGAGAGATGGCCTCTTGAATCCTTTATCGGATCTGATGGATTCTTTACTGACGATGACGTCTTTGCTTGGGTGACTAACTGGAACCAGACTGCCGAGCTGTACCCGAACAATCGACGTCTGTGTCTTATGTGCGCCCGTCGTTCTAAGAAGGGGTTTACTCTATGCGGTCACTGCTTTAACGTGTATGGTCAGGCTGTGTATGGTTAGGCGGTGTATGGTTTAAATAATATTACTAAAAAAAATATATCTTAGCCTTCGGGCTACAAGAGGTAAATTGAGACGGTAATGTAGTTCGCAGTGGGGGGAACCCACTATTGTTAACTTAAAACCGTATACTCTTGTACATTTGTTGGCCATAGGAGGTTCTCTACAGACATTTTACCCCCGCAATATAATATTTTTGGGAACCAACCTCGCCTGTGAAATGCCATTGCGGTAAATCACGACAAGAACGCTGTATAAGAAATTCAAACTGTTGCATTAATACCTGGGGCACGTTTAACTACGGAGCCCAATGGGGAATCCCTGCCGAGAACTGGCCACTCTCGGGAGTCTAGCACGCGTAGGGGATTCATTAACCGACGAGCTCGTAAGGGTTTTAATGCACTGCTCCCCTTTTCCACCTTGAATCTAATACCACTAAGCCATGAAGTCTTTGTGGTAAAGCACGATCACACCCTTCGGGGTGGTTGACCTCCATTTTTACAGAATATTACATTAATTAAGTCTTACATTTACAGTTAGACTAAATTAGTGTAATATGTTCAAACTGATTTCTACCCGCGAAGAAGAAAAACAACAAGCAAGAGAACGTCATATGAAAAGTTATTATAAATATCACGAAGAACGTAAGGCAATAAATAGAGAAAAAGCAAAAAAGTATTACGAAAATAATAAAGAAAAAATTTCACAGAAAAAAAAAGAAGAATACCAAAAAAAAATTAAAAGTTGATATACCCCCCATATGAACTGAATCAGCGTTTTAATTCCGCTTGAATTAATAAATGTATTAGGTCTAATTTTAGAACTAATAATTGTAATAAATGTAATAAATGTAATATAATTTATCGTAATAATTTTTTTAATTTTTTTTAGAATGAATTACTTAAAATCAATAAATAATTATATTTATAATTTATGCGCACTAAAACTTCCAACTGGTATTAAATAAGTTGATGTAGCACCCGACAATGTTGATGTCTGTGCTTCTACCCTCACAGAGTCCCCATTATTTAATTGTGTAATACAAGACATAGGACAAGATATGAAATTAAAGTCATCTCTACTACCTTCTTCATTAGAGTCAATATTACTGCGTGTATCGTGACTCTCGTAAATGTACATTGTTAATCTTGTATCAACTCCACTACTTGTCTTTGTTATATAAGTTTCAACATATATGCCATCTCTGTTACTCAAATGTAAACCAGGGGAAGCATGTATAACATAATACCCTGCATAATCAGTAGATGTTATTTCTATTTGATTTGTGGTATTGTTGAAAATGCTGCCGACATTAACATTAACGGTGTTATAAGGAACTGTAAAAAAACCAGACGTATATGGACCATGAGCACCACCTGTTTGTGTAGCGTGACAATAAGCAGGAGTAGTAGTAATGGACGACCAACTTACAGCACTACCTGAACCATTACTTGTTAAAACTTGACCTGGATTTCCATTAACACCTCCAATGTCAATTTCACCAATGTTAGTAATCTTTAATATTTTAGCCCCGTTTGAATCTGTTATTTGAATATTTCCTTTTACATCCAATATTTCACTTGGTGTATTAGTTCCAATTCCGATTTTTCCGTCGTTTGTTATTCTTAATCTATCGAAACCGCCTCCAGTTTTAAATAAAATGCCTCTACTTTGAATTTGTGAACCACCTGTGTCAATAATAAAATCATAATTATTTGTCGTATCATTATAAAGCAAACCCTGTTCATTTCCACTTTCATTTTCAATTATGAGTCCACCTCCACCTGAAGTAATTGTAACGCCTCCTCCATGTGCTATAGATAAACTTTTTCTAAGTTGCCCTGAATATGTGGAATTGGTATTTCGTTTTGTATAAAATGATAAATTACCCCCAAATGAAGTGGCGTTTTCCGCTTCTATTTTTGCTAATACAGATGTTGTTGGTTGTGTATCGTTAAAACTAATACTGGGCATAGAAGTAACGCCATAGTAATTTTTATTTAATCCTATAGAAATGAATGTGGGGCTATCATCTGTTCCTACGTTTTGTCCTATACTTATTTGATTACTCCCATTTATACTTACGCCTGTTCCAGCACTATAAGTAGTGTCTGTTTGGTTTACCCAACTTACTGCACTACCTGAACCATTACTTGTTAAAACTTGACCTGAATTTCCACAATTAGCACCTCCAACGCCAATGCTAATAGCGCCTACATTATTAATTCTTAATTTTTCTGTTATTGAACCATTGTCTACCTTTGTATAAAACAGTAATGCACCTCCGTTTGCGCCTTCACCGAGAGCATCTATTTCAGCGTGTTCGTGTTGTTTTTGCCCGTCATAAAACATAATTTTGCTTCTTTGGTTTCCTCCTGTATCTAACTGAAAATTACCATCAAGGTGTAGATCGTCCGCTGGTTCTACAACACCTATACCAACTCTACCATCACTTGTTATTGTTATACCTTTTGAATATGCAATGCCACCTGTTGTTAAATGCATTCGGGTTTTATTTGTGTTAAATATTTCAGTTTCTATAGAACCTCCTGACATATCAATTCCTCCTGTTAAAGGTATATATATGTTTAATGACGTGCTTGTATTAATTGTAGATGTTTCTTCAAGACTTGTTTGAACGGTAGAACCACCTACGACTTTTATTAAAGAATTATCTGTTATACCAGCACCATCTAAATAAGTAGGAGCAAAATTAATAAAATTAGAACCATCGTATTTTATAAGGTCTCCGCTTGTAAGAGATGTAAAATTAACATTTGTAAAATTGTTATCAAGTGTATTATTTATAAGATTAACCCAATTACTACTGTTATTATAATATTTCCATGTGTCATTATCAGTTTCGTAACGTAGTAAACCCTGTGCTGGATAAGGAATAGTATTCGTCTCTGTGCTAGTACCTGCGCATCTATCGTCTAATACTTTAGTTGTTTCGGGATTTAAATTATTTGGAAAACCAATTCCAGGCATATTTATATAATAATATATATAAATTTATATTTTTTACCCTGTTATTTTATTATGACTTTGTTATTTTAATATCCCCATTTGATCTATTTCTTGTTAAAGTAACTAAATAGTAATCTCCATTATTTGTTTGACTTGGTAACAAATAATTAGTTGTTGGATAAGAAGTCGCGCTCACAGACCAGTCGTTTACATCTTCGATGATCCAATTATTAGTAAAAGCGCTATCATAAATATAAACAGAGTTAGGATTAAATGGAACTGCTACTACATCAGTATACACGTGGTCTGGAACGATAACATCGTTGGTATTGGTATATATTTTAAATGTAACCTCTTGTCCTGAATTAGCGCTAGTAGTTGTTCCTGTATAAGAAACTGTAATTTCTGACCCATTTACATACAAAGGTTTGTAAACATAATATCTTAATGTAATTCCGGTATAAGTACTTGTTGTATTATTATAACTAGTAATAAACGGTGCTTTACTATAAACTGTAATAATAGGAGAATTTACAGAAACCATATCTGTAGTAATTTGATAATCATTACCATTACTCGCTGTCCAGGTATTATAAGTACCTGTTGGTCCCGGTGATTTAATAAAATCTACACTATTAGGAGAATTTTGAGTAATAGTTTGTACGTGACTAATTGTTTGTGGTGAAACTGAATAAGCAGCAGAATATGTAAATATTACTGAACTTGGTGGATTTTCTGCTTTTGATGTAGTATCTAATGTAGTTCCTGTGTTGTCATATGCGTTATTCCAAGAACCTCTATTAAATCTTGCTGTGTGTGGAGTATAACTACTATCTAATCTGATTTCAGCATTAGATGTAAGCCATTCAAAAGATAATCCCGTTGTTGTTGGCGTTGTTTCTATTGGTGCTTCTAATTCTAACATTTTAGCAACTACGTTATCTAATGTAGAATTATTATTTCTCAATTGTGTAATAGTAGTTCCTGTTGTGATATCCCCTCTACCGTTTTTAACTTCATCGGTGGTACCTGCATTTGGAAATAGTGTAACGGAATCGGGCGTATTTGCATTAGAAGTATTTTCAAGAGAGTCTAACCTGTCTGATATCAATTTTATATTTCCGTGGTTATCTTTGTTCTGTTCCATTAACTGAGATATTAAATTAAGGGCCGCTTCGTCTCTATAATAAACATTACTACTCGATTGTACCATTTACTATTAAAAGGTATTTATTTTTTATAATCATTAAACATAGAATACTAAAAAATACAAAATAATTAAATGTATAAATTACTCAAAATATAAATCACTTAAAAATATAAATTACTTATAAATAACAGAATAATGTTGTCTGCATATGGTATGGACATTTGTACACCGGCACGACCTCCGTCGCCTGTTTTGAATACTGAACAAATTGTCAAAGAAGTATGGAGTGGTAAAAAATGGTATATGTCCATGAGAAAAGACTATCAACGCGCAGTATGTGTATTATGGGAAGACAATAGTATTACAGTAGAACCAGTAAGTAATTTAATAGACTTTGTAACTCATGAAGTATGTGCAAAAATTATCCCGGTATTGTACAATTGGAAAGTATCAGTTAGATGTAATATGTGTAAATCAAAGTTGTGTGCATTCTGTATCAATAATAGAAAACTAGATAATTTTATGTGCTCGGAATGCGAAGAAAATACTTGGTGGTTAGATTCATTTATAAACAAAGAACAGACTATCAGGGAAAATAAATACATTACCGATATGTATTTCAATAAAAATGTTATTTCCCCAGAACCTTCTACTATTCATTTTCCCATAAAATTACCATATAAACGAAAACAGTGTGAAATGCAGCAAAATATGAAAATGTTAGATAATATTTTAATGGATATTTCTATTTAAAAAGATAAAATATAGATTTATTAAGAAATATGGCTCTTAATTTTGAAAATGATTACCAAGACGCAGATTTTCTACCAAGCCCAGATGAATTAACTAGGTATAAATCTAAATTAGAACTACACGAGGGGTTTAGCCCAAAGAAAAGAAGAGCCATTTATCCAGATGACTATGATAATCTTGGTAGGAATGTAACAGAACAAGAACGTCGACAAAATAAAGTACCATGGGTTAGAGTTAAATATTATAAAGGAAGATTGTATATAGACCCTGATAAAAAAGAAATTTTGCGTTCTATGTTACTTATTTAAATTAAAAATCTTTTTTTAAATACAAATGACGACAGGTAATAGCGAAGCCGATTTGGCCCTTTCGGAAGTTAAGATGACAGGTCTTAAAAAGAAAGTAAATGCAGACTCATGGAATGATGAATATGAAAATATTATAACTGAGTGGGGAGAAAAGGCATCTGGACTAAAATTTATGCATGGAAACTCTGCTTCTTACTGGAGGAGTGTATCTAATAAATTAACTTTATATTCTATCATTGCAACAAGTATCGCATCGGCTGCAAGTTTAGTAGCAGGAAGTATAGATTCTACTGATGCTAAGGATGCAGTCTTATTCACAGCGGGAGGAATTGGTTTAATTACTTCATTTATCCAGAGTCTTAAGAAGTTTTACAACTGTGATGAAAAAGCAGCAGAACATGGTTCTATTTCGAAGCAATTTGCTACTTATTATAGATATGTTTGTCTACAGATGGGTATGTCTAGAGAAGATAGAAGACCGTCTGATGAACTTTTTGAATTTGCTTTAAAGGAATATGAACGTCTTCAACAAGAGGCTCTTCCTCTAAGAGGAGAAGATGTTGCTATGTATAAAAAGATCTTTAAAGGTTCTGGTCAAGCCATGCCTGATAATTGTAAATCTGATTATTCTATAAAGATTTACAATCGCAAACCTTATGTTCCTCCAAGTGAAATAGACGTAGAACTTGCTAGTAATATGTAATTTTAAAAATTTGCTAAAAAAAATACTCATTAAGAATTATAAACATTTAAAATAGAAGCAAAATGGACTTTGATTCTATATGCAATCAAATGGCAACCATTTCTATCCAAAGACAAGTCAATGAAAAAATGCTAAATGATCTAAATTTAATTATATCAGAAATAATTAAAAAAGGTCACTATAATTTAGACATTTACGACTTATGTATCAGTTGTGGACACTCTTTGACCTGGGACCAAGAGTATACTGTAAACATTTTTGATATTCAGTGGCTTAAAACAAGCGGAAAAAACTATTTCTATGAAACACTAAACAATTACATTAAAATTGAAACTGTAGAATCTTACAACCTCGTTACAAAACTATATAACGAAATATTTGAACTTTTTAGTCTTCAGGTAGAAAATGACACAAATTGAATGTATTATTAATCTATTTAAGAATAATTTAGATTTATAATGTATAAATGTCTATTCATTTAATAACTGGATGTATGTTTTCTGGAAAAACATCTGCACTAATAAATATTGCTAAGATGCAAAAACTTCTAGATAAAAATGTACTTATTATCAATTTCGAAGATGATACGCGATACTCGAATAGTAATAAAATCACAACGCATGATAAGATTTCTTTAGATTGCCTTTCCTGTGGGAAGGATTTGCTGATGTTTATTTCTCAAACGGGTAATTATAAAAACGCAGATGTAATATGTATAAACGAAGGTCAATTTTTTGACAATTTGGTTGAGTTTTGTGTTAAAGCGAGTAAAGATTCTAAGGCTGTATACGTTTGCGGTCTCGATGGGGATTATCTTAAACGACCTTTTGGAGAAATTTTAAATTTAATACCTCATTGTGATACGATGTCAAAACTTCAAGCAATGTGTATGTCTTGTAAAAACGGGACACCTGCTAGTTTTACAAAAAAATTAACAGATTCTAATGATCTCGTAGAAATTGGTTCAACTGATATTTATATGCCAGTTTGTAGAATTTGCTATGAAAATTAAAATTAAATGTATATAAAAAATTAATATAAATGTATATTAAATGACCGATACAGAATTGAATACATATAATTTAACAGAAAGAGTAGAAAAACTAGAACAAAAATTGGATGTATTAATTGAAAAACTTGATTCGGTTAAAAATGGTACGGATAAAATGAGTACGCATATAGATTTTATAAATAATATATATACACATATTCGACATCCTTTGTTTTGGATATGCGATCGTGTAAATTATATGAGAGGTTATAACGTAACATGTACTGAAAAACAACTTGTAAAGGAAAAACCTTCCGATATAAACGATCAAGATTAAATTTTACAGAAAAAAAATATATTTAAACACAATGCAATTGTATTATAATGTATCAAATCATTCATGAATATTAAACAGTTTTTGATTCTCAAAGTCTGTGATGTTCTTCCGTGTGATTTGAAATATTATATCCTAGATCTTGTAGAATATTATGCAGCAGAGGCTATTCAAAATTTATATAGGTTAAAAGTTGCAAAGAATGTAGACATTTTTATGAAATACATGCAAATATGCGACAATTGCAATAATTATTCCAGACATTACGTAAATAATTTTCTAAATTATTCTGTGAATAATATCACTTATAATTATATTCAAGAACCTCGTGCGTGGATTATATACACTAGTAGAATAAATGACATTTATGGTGATCACATTCTTTTTAATAGCGATTCTCTTCGTTGTATTATATCTGTAATAAATACTTATTGTGTCTTATATAACGAAAGATGGTAAATATTAGAAAAACTCAGATATCCGGAGGACTTTTTTCATGTTACAATACTTATATCGACATTGATGAAATTGAAACACTTGGTGACATAATTCAGGTGTGTATATCAAATCTTAAGGAAGATTTAAAAAAATTAAATTTAGAAGAGTTATTGAATAATTTAGACCCTAGGGTTTTTCATATTCATTCGGTAGACATTGCAGATATATTAATCAGTGAGCCAGGGTTTATTATTTATGTTTGCAATCACTGTTAATTTTTTATTTTTTAAAATGTTATAATTAAATTAAATGAATACTTTAACGTTTCTCTCCGTTGTTTTATTAGTTGCAGGTGTTTTTTCTATAAGTTTAGTGTATTATGCTAATCAGGGTGAAAATAAGGTAGACCTTTCAAGTGTATCAGATGATGATCTAAGGGCTCTTGTACAGAAATTAACAAATAAAATAGAAGAAATGGAATTTGAAGATAAAAAATTAAGAGATAAAATTACTGCTTTACAGACAATGTCTGGTATTGAAAGAGAACAGACTAAATACTTGACCGCCAACGTCAATAAAACTAATAGTGTCTCGGCTTAAAGTAAATTAAATACAATTTTAAAAAATAAAAATTACAAATTACGAATTATAAAACATACACCATAATTTATAATTTATAATTTATAATTAAAATAATTTCGTATATTAATAAACATGGCTTATAAAATTAATTGTTCAGATACAGTTCATCGTTGTAAAGCTCAAGTAGACTTATTTAATTCAATGAACGACTCTGTTTTACTAAATTTATTAGACGCGTCTAATATTAATCACCCTAAATACGATCCTTCTAAATTTGGCGGAATAGGATGGATATCTATAGATACAAATAGTAATTCTGGATTAAGTAATACTTGGTCCCAATTGAATACAAATAATAAGCATATTAATATGTTAATTTTACAACAATATACTCAGGAGGATTGTAAATTAATTTTTAATGTACTAAATTCTACGCCTATCGGCACTGGTATAGTTTTTGACCATCAGGGTAATTTGGCTCTTCTCGATGATTCTAATAAAAATAAAATAATTTACAATAAAACTATTCCAATTGAAAATAGAAATACAGTAAATTTAGATGCAACGGATGTATCTCAGACTATCCGTGGGAAGTTTGGAAAATATATGATTGGATCCCAAGGTGGGCAACTTGGTGGAAATGTTTATTTTATCAATAAATCTATAGTCATGAACCCGCAATTGACTTATATTTTATATACAAAAGACAAAACTCCAACAGAAAAGTCTGTTTACTATTTATTGTACAACCCTGTTCATAGAAAAGCGTTTCAAGATTATTACAGATCTCTTTTAGAGTACAGTGCACCAGATTTGGGTTGGAAAAACAACAAATTGTTTGACCCTGGAAATAATAGAGGTTATCAGAAAGAAAATATAAAGGCTCTATCTCAAAAAACAAATGCGGCTAGCAAAACAGTTCCGGGATTTAGAACTATTATAGCGAAATATTGTAACGCGTTTAAAATTAACAACGTCGATACTTTACCGAACGGATATGCAGCAGAACACTATGCAGACCCGTCTTGTGTTTTAGCACTATCTCCGGATGATGCACAGTTATCTTTTATACTGTCTTCTAATTATACCCAAGCAAATTTGGCTTATAGAGTATGGGCTTCTGAAAACGGAAGTAAAGAAAACGGTAACACAGGGTATCTTAATGCCCAAAAAATCTTTCAAAAAACCCCAAGTTATAATGAGATATATTGGCCTTGTGACGTTCAACAGAGTCAGACTGCAGCGAGTCCGTATAATTTTTGCAAATCTGTTGGTGTATTAGGAGATAATTCTGCATCTTTCATGTCAGTATTGGCAAATGCATACATTAATAGTTTTGGGAATATTAGTAATAACCCAGTTCCTTTAAACAATGGGGCACCGGGTAATCAAAAAAAACCGGAATGTAAAAGGGTCGCTCGAAATATTATTACATGTCAAAATAATTTAACAATCGCTGGAGATGCTTCGCGTAATGTAATAGGAATGTCTACTGCCTGTGGACTAAACAAAGGCAAACCAACTGGGAAAAACCAACGCACATCGGCTACAGATCCAGCTACAGATCCAGCTACAGATCCAACTACAGATCCATCTACATATCAAACTACAGATCCAGCTACAGGTCCGGCTACAGAACCGGCAAATAAATTTCCCATGAATTATAAACTCTACATTCTCGTTTTACTTGTATTTTTACTCTTACTTTTAGTTTATTTATATATTTTCAAATAAAAAATAATATATATAATAATTAAATGACTGTTGAAACATTACCTAGTATTAAAAAAAGTAAAAGCTTTTCTATTGGGAAGGGATGTCCAAATAACGATCCAAAACGTAACGTAGAATTAGCCGCCAACGATAAGGCAAATAATCTTTCCGCGATCGCTAAAAATACAGGCATGTCGCAAAAATGTCAACAAGCTGCGCACACACATTCCAATCAATTCATGACCAATACAAAAGCAGCGATGGCTGTCCTTTTAGGAGCCGGAGCATTAACTAATACGACAACTAATAACTCACTAGATAATTCTATGATACAATCTGGTTGCGGCGCCTTCGCCTTAACTGCTAACACTATGATGACTGAAACTAATAACATTACATGTAATATAAACAGTACATTTAGCAGCCAAACACAGACGGTTAAAGCCGGCACTGCTATTAATCTTAAAACGGTAAGACCTACACCGGATGCTATAAAAGAAATTACCGAACATATAACCAAAACACAGGCAGATATAGTTGCTATGTCTAGTGCAGCTCAAATGCCAACGATGGAGATGGCCGGTAATGACATCGAAGCTTTCAAATATTTGATAAAGTTAAAAGATGATGCAATAAAACAAGCCAATGCTAACTTAGCTCTATATATTAAACAAAATCCTACGTCTGCTGGTGTTTTTGGTTCTAAGATAGATTTAAAACTCAGTCAATCAATTAAAATGTCTGCATCCCAAAGTGTTAGTACAGAAATTTATACTAAAATCCAAAATAGCGTAAAAAATATAGCAGCCGCTGTGGCTTTTAATAAAGTGAGTCAGGTAGCGGGAGTAAACGCTTTGACTTCTAATTCTAAGCAGTTTCTTCAACAAAAAGTCACAGATGCAGTTAAGAATCAGCAGAATAATATCAAGAGTCAAATATCTCAAAATACAATGTCCCTAGACGCGGACGGTAGTATAAACATGACGTACGCCGGTCCTATAGTTAATAGTGATATAATTGCAAATTTGTCTTCACAGGCAGAAATGCAGATTAATCAAGTTATAACATCTGCTGTAACAATTGGACAACAAGTTGCCAGTGAGATTACAAATAAAATTGCGTCTACAAATACATCAACATCTAAAGACGCTGGTTTAGATGAAATGATTAAACAGGCTAACGAAGGTTTAGCAAAACAGATTAAAACTGCAGACATTGGTCAAAATCAATTCTTTAAAGGATTTTTTTCTATGATTGGAAATATATGGATAGTATTTGGTATAGTAGCGGTAGTTTTATTAATGTTTTTCCCACAAATCACTAATGTATTTTTACCAGGTCCTCTCAAGTATGTACTAGCAGGTGTTTTATTGTATTTTATAGCAGCGTGGTTTATAGGGCTGTGGCCATTTAGTAAATCTGAGAATAGGGATAATAAAGAAAATGATTTAGAATACACAAATGAAGAACGTAAAAAAGGGCCTTATAATACTGATTACACTAATTGGGAGATGTAATAAATTTAAAATTTTAAAAATAATGTAGGACTTATGTTAAATGATTAAAAGCGTCGTAGTTGTAATTTCTCTTGTTAGTGTTATTTTATTTTCAATGGCTATCATGTTTGGTGAATTTAAAATGTCTGTCATAGAACCTAGTTATACTCCGTTTATTCCTTCTCAAGAAGGTCCTTCAAGAGGCGGAGAATTAATGTTTAAACTAGGCGATTTATCAGTCCCTGGATGGAAATGGGGTGACTGTTGTTCTTAATTTAAAATATTTTGAATTACATAAGAATTAATTTTAAGAAATAATTTATATGTAATTATAATTGTAAAATGAAGGTAATCACTCGCAGTGGAAACAAAGAAGACGTTCGATTTGATTTGATCACGGCAAAAATTAAAGAATTATCAGAAGAAAACGCATGGGGAAGATCTTTAAACACAGACCCAGTATTTGTTGCTCAAAATATATGTAGTCTCATATACGACGGAATAACAACGTCGGAACTTGATGAATTTGCTGCGAGTTTTTCTGCTACCTTGTTTAAAAATGATCCAGATTATTTAATTCTTGCTAGCAGAATAGCCGTAAATAATCACCATAAAAATACAACCGAGTGTTTTTACGAAGTTACAAAAAAATTAAACGACAATGGTATTATTTCTGATAAGTTTATTAAAATTGTTTATGAAAACAAAGAACAAATTAATGATATCTTAGATTATTCAAAGGATTATTCTATTTCATATTTTGGTCTCAAAACGCTGCAAAATGCTTATCTTCTTAAAATTGATGGAGTAATCTTAGAAAGACCGCAGCATTTATTTATGCGAGTAGCAATTTCTATCCACGGAGAGGACATGGATATGGTAAAACTCGTCTATAATTCGTTTTCTAATAAATATTACACACATGCTACACCTACTTTATTTAACGCAGGTACAAATTATGAGCAACTAAGTTCTTGTTTTTTACTTGGAACAGAAGATTCGGTTGAAGGTCTTTATAAAACCGCTGCAGATATGGCTCAGATTTCTAAATGGGCCGGAGGAATAGGAGTTCATATTTCAAATGTACGTGCTAAAGACTCTTACATTAACAAGACGGGCGGTAAGAGTAATGGGATAATGCCTCTTCTAAAGGTTTACAATAATATTTCCAGACACATCAATCAAAGTGGAAAACGTAATGGTTCTTTTGCTGTATACATAGAACCATGGCATGCAGACATATATGATTTTCTAGACGCAAAGAAAAACAATGGTGCGGATGATATGCGTGCAAGAGATCTTTTTTACGCACTGTGGATCCCTGACTTATTTATGAAAAGAGTCCAAAATGATGAAATGTGGTCTTTAATGTGTCCAAACGAATGTATGAATTTATCAGACAAATGGGGTAATGAATTTGAAGAACTTTACCAATTGTATGAATCCGAGGGAAAATATAGAAAACAAATTAATGCAAAAACGCTATGGGAAAAAATTATCAATACACAAATTGAAACTGGTTCTCCATATATATTATACAAGGATACTATCAACAGAAAATCAAATCAACAGCACTATGGAATTATTAAAAGTAGTAATTTATGTACAGAAATTGTAGAATATTCAGATTCGAAAGAAACTGCTGTATGCAATCTTGCCAGTTTATGTCTACCGAGTTATGTAATTGACGGTAACTTTGATTTTAATCTTTTAGGCGAAAAAACTAGAGAACTCGTTATTAATCTTAATAATATAATAGATGTAAATCATTATCCAACGCATGAGTCAAAGTATTCAAACAGCATTCATAGACCAATTGGAATAGGAGTACAAGGCCTTGCAGATGTTTTTATGATGCTTAAAATGCCATACGAATCAGATTCTGCAAAAAAGTTAAACAAAAATATATTTGAATGCATCTATTATCATGCCTTAGACATGTCAAATGCACTGGCTGTAAAATATGGTTCTTACGAAACAT
>Ga0187219_1000736_pt1 | contig 15811 bp, 19 predicted proteins | sample 13SPOviralmetaG_FD_130162 | JGI IMG/M metagenome (GOLD analysis project Ga0187219, IMG submission 130162) | Marine viral communities from the oligotrophic San Pedro Time Series (SPOT) site, San Pedro Channel, CA, USA - 13 SPOT_SRF_2010-07-21... | ecosystem: Environmental > Aquatic > Marine >... | reverse complement strand
TAATGGGTGACAGAATTGACAACATCATAGGCATCCACGGTATTGGCGAGAAGAAGTCAGAGAAGATTCTAAAGGACTGCGTTACTGAGCAGGAACTCTACGACAAATGTGTAGAGATGTACGAAGGTGACGAAGACAGAGTGATAGAGAATGGTAGGATGCTCTGGCTGCGTAGACACGAAGGTGAGATATGGAGCTTCAATGAAACCACGGAATAACGGAAGATGGACAGAAGCACGTTTTCGCTCCTTTATCGTTTCTGCACTCCGACAGGCACATGCCAAATGGGGTGTTAAACACGATGTTAAATCAGCGGCTAGGGTGGCCAGAGGTATGTACAAGTGTGCCAAATGTGGCAAAGGCTCCTCAGCTACCCTACCACCGCTAGAAGGAAAGAAGCGTAGACGCAACAACGCAGCAGTAGACCACATAGACCCAGTAGTAGACCCAGCAGTAGGCTTTATAGATTGGAACACCTACATAGACAGAATGTTCATCGAAGCTGAAGGGTATCAAGTACTGTGTCACAAGTGTCACACTGCTAAGACTAATGCAGAACGCAAGAGGCGTAAAAAATGAACCAAGTAGAAATGTTTTATAGACCCACTGACCCTGAGACAAGTAAGTTAGCAGCACAACAGATGTTTAGTTCTGGTGCTATGGACACACAAAGAGCAATGGTGTATGACATTTTAGCTGATAACCAAGGACTAACAAGTAGAGAACTGGCTGATCTGTCTGACGGAGATATGCATCAACAACGACAGATATTCAGCCGTAGGCTTCCTGACCTGAAAAACTTAGGATTAGCTAAACAAGGACTGGCTCGTGTATGCAGCTCATGTAATAGGAAGTGTGTTACTTGGTATTTAGTAGAGGAATTTTAAAATGACTAAACATCTAGTAATACCAGACACACAGGTAAAGCCAGAGCATTCTGTTAAGCACTTACGCTGGGCTGGTAAGTACGCAGCAGAGAAGAAGCCAGACGTTATCATCCACATTGGCGACCATTGGGACATGCCTAGCCTAAGCAGCTATGATGTAGGAAAGCGCAGCTTTGAAGGTAGACGCTACACCAAGGACATTGACGCTGGTATCGAAGGCATGGAAGCATTCCTGGAGCCTATCGTGGCAGAGCAGAACCGCCTGAAGCGCAACAAAGATAAGCAGTGGCGACCACGTATGGTGTTTACTCTAGGCAACCACGAGAACCGTATAGAACGTGCTATAGAGTCTGATCCAAAGATAGACGGTCTTATCAGCTACAGGGATTTCCAGCTAGAAGAGATGGGCTGGGAGGTGTATCCATTCCTACAACCTGTCATCATTGACGACATAGCCTACTGTCACTACTTCACCAGTGGTGTGATGGGCAGGCCTGTCAGCAGTGCTAAACTAATGCTGGCTAAGAAGTACATGTCGTGTATAATGGGTCACGTACAAGACAGAGACATCGCCTATGCACGTAAAGCAGACGGTACAAACATCATAGGCTTGTTCTCAGGAATCTACTACCAACACGATGAAGACTACCTAACACCACAAACCAATGGAAGCTGGTCAGGTATCTGGTTGTTGAACGAAGTAGCTAACGGTGGCTGTGACGAACTTCCAGTCAGTATAAACTATTTAAGAGAGAAGTACGGAGACTGAAATGGCTCTCACCTATTACGACTTACTAGAGAAGATGGCGCTGCTAGACGAGCTAACAATCATAGAGATATTGAACATAAGCTCAGAAGATTTAGTGAACAAGTTTAGCAACCGCATCAACGATAGACTAGAAGAATTATCAGAGGATTTTAAACATGAGTATTAATGAAGCGACACGATTCGACTGGGACAGGGCAACAGCCAAGACAGGACTAGAGCCTTGGATGAGAGCAGCAGCGGAAGAAGCAGCAGAGGATGTAGTCAACAACCCAGACCACTACAACACAGGCAACATAGAGTGTATTGATGCAATAGAGGAGTCCATGTCCAGCGTTGCATTCAAAGGCTATCTCAAGGGCAACTGCATGAAGTACCTTTGGCGCTATGACTACAAAGGCAAACAGGTAGAGGACTTACAGAAAGCTGGTTGGTACTTACGCAAGCTAACAGAGATGGTAACAGAGGAGAACACATAATGGATCAGTACCAACAGTTTATACACAAGAGCCGCTACGCACGTTGGCTACCAGAGGAAGGCAGACGAGAGACGTGGCATGAGACAGTCAACAGATACGTAGACTTCTGGAAGGATCGTGGACAGATAGACGAGACAGTAGCTTTAAAGATGTTCAACGCTATCCACAACATGGAAGTAATGCCTAGTATGCGCTGCATGATGACAGCAGGTGTTGCGTTAGACAAAGACAACGTAGCTGGGTTCAACTGTAGCTACCTAGCCATTGACTCACCACGTAGCTTTGACGAGCTGATGTATGTGCTTATGTGTGGCACAGGTGTAGGCTTCAGCGTTGAGCGTAACTTCATTAACAAGCTGCCAGAGATTGCAGAAACATTCCACAAGACAGACAGCGTTATTGTTGTTAGTGATAGTAAGATTGGTTGGGCTTCAGCGTTCCGTGAGCTTATCGCTATGCTGTACGCAGGCAAGATACCACAGTGGGATGCTAGTAGAGTTCGTGGTGCTGGTGAACGTCTAAAGACCTTTGGTGGTAGAGCCAGTGGCCCAGACCCTTTGATAGACCTGTTTAACTTCTGTATTGAGGTGTTTCAGAAAGCTAAAGGCCGTAAGCTGACATCTATTGAGTGTCACGACATAGTGTGTAAGATTGCTGACATTGTTGTTGTCGGTGGTGTGCGTAGATCAGCCCTAATCAGCCTGTCTAACCTATCAGACCAGCGCATGGCAAAGGCTAAGTCAGGTGACTGGTGGCGACATGAGGGTCAACGAGCATTGGCTAACAACAGCGTAGCGTACACTGAGAAGCCAGACTTTGAGTCGTTCCTGTCAGAGATGCAGACGATGTATGAGAGCAAGGCAGGTGAACGTGGTATCTTTAGTCGTGTAGCAGCACAGAAGATAGCAGCACGTAATGGACGTAGAGACGCTGACCAGGACTTCGGTACTAACCCATGCTCTGAGATTATCCTACGCAGTAATCAGTTCTGTAACCTGTCAGAGATTGTAGTACGTGAGGATGACACACTAGATAGTCTCAAGAAGAAGGCAGAGATGGCAGCTATCATTGGTACGCTACAGGCTACACTAACAGACTTCCGTTACCTACGTAGCTGCTGGAAGCGTAACACAGAGGAAGAGGCGCTGCTGGGCGTTAGTATGACAGGTATTATGGATCACTACCTGTTGAGCAAAGGAGAGTCTAAAGATTTGGAGAAGTGGCTTGAACAAGTACGTGACGTTACTATTAAGACTAATAAGAAATGGTCTGAGAAACTTGGCATTAATCAGTCTGCTGCTATTACGTGTGTTAAGCCGTCTGGTACTGTGTCTCAGCTTGTTGACTCTGCTAGTGGTATCCATCCTCGCTTCTCTGAGCATTACATTAGACGGGTACGTAGCGACAAGAAAGACCCATTGGCAGTCTTTATGGAGCAAAACGGATTCCCAGTAGAGCAAGATGTTATGACACCTTCTTCTGCTGTCTTTAGCTTCCCTGTACAGGCTCCTAAGTCTGCTGTTACTACATCGCAAGTAGGAGCTATGCAGCAGCTAGAACTATGGAAGGCATACCAGAACCACTGGTGCGAGCATAAGCCCAGTATCACTGTTTACTATACAGATAATGAGTTCCTGCAAGTAGCACAGTGGATATGGGAGAACTTTGACTTGTGTAGTGGTATTAGTTTGTTGCCGTATAGTGATCATGTATATCAACAAGCTCCGTATGAAGAGATAGACGAAGATAAGTATAAAGAGTTACTAGCGTCTATGCCTGAAGGAATTGACTGGGAGGACTTAGGTAAGTTTGAAACTGAAGACAACACGACAGGAAGTCAGGAGTTAGCATGTGTAGGTGGTGCATGTGAGATAGTGTAAATGTTGTAGGTACTAAAAAGCCCTGTGTAGATGACTGCACAGGGCTTTTTTGTTACGGTCTAGCTAGTAACTCTGGCACACCTTCTTCTTCTTCTGTCGCCAATCCTTTTAAAGCATCAGCAATATAGATTCTATCAGCGTGTAACTGCTTTATCATTGTAGCGTCTTTTGAAGTTTTAATTGCTTTATCCGTAGCTTGTAATAATTGACCAAATAACTTTTTAACTCTAGCAGGAGCAGCATAGCCCATAGTGACCCTGCCTAGTCCTGTCAAAGCTAAACCACCTGCCATGTACGGTATCAACTGTGGAAAAGACAAAGCAGTCCCCGCTGTTGTTCCTAACATTGCGGCATTAGCTAACCAAAGCCCTCTTTGACTGTCATAAGGAAGAACTTTGGTTATGTTCTGTACTGTTCTTCCTAGTATTGTCGCGGCTTCTTCCGCTGCTTTAGGGTTTATGTTATCTAACGCTCTGTACATCAACGTTTGTTCTCTAAGAGACTTTTTAACTCCTGCGCTTGGTACAGCCTCGTCAACAACACTGTTTAAAGTTTCTCTAATTGTTCTGAAAGGAACACTCAAAGCATTTTCGTCTGTTGCGTTAAACACACTACCTTTGTTTTTTAAGATAAACTTATCTAAGTCTTGACGAACTCTTAAAACATTTGCAGGAGTTAAGGGCTTATCTTTTAAAAGCTGTAAAGTTTTATTTAGCAGTGCATTAGCTGTGTCCTGTAAAGGTTTTTGCCCTTTGATTAGAGGATTAGTATCAATTAAATCTTGTACATCTTTTATTAAACGGTCAGATACTTGTTGTGCATCAATACGCCCAGTAGCGCCTGTAGCAGCTATTCTGTTTTTTTCTTGCTTATCTAGTTTTTTAATAAGATCGTCTGCTTTTTTATATATATTATTGCGAATAACAATCCCATTATGTTTTAAAGTTTTACCGTAAGACACGCTAGGAATGTTTTGTAATAGTACAGACATCTCCTTCTCATCAGGAGTTAACTCTACTACAGCTTTCTGTAAAACACCTTCTACCCTTGTTCTTGGTAGCTGTTCCTCTAAAACCTTTTTTGTTTGTACTGGTTTTATTAGGTCATTAACAAACTTTTCTTTTGTCTGAGCTATTTTTTTATCACTAGTGTTTACAATTCTAGTCCCAGCCGAACCTATTGAATTAGATACAGGCTTAGAAAACACGCTAGGCCCTAAAAGCAAAGGTATGTTTACAGCGGCTTCTATTGCTTTGAATGTTTCAGGGTTTTCTTTTTTTAGTCTTTGGTACTCTTCTGTTCCTCCATCCAAAGCCTGTAAAGCTAGTTGTCCTGCTGAAGTGCTTAATACAGTATTAGCTGCTGTTGCAAAAGCATTAACAACAGGTTTTTCCATAGCGTCAGGAATTAACAGACTGACTCCTTTAACTCCTGTGCCTATTGTTTCTGCTATTACGTCTATGGGAACTCCGAAACCTAATGCTACTGTGTTCATAGTAGCTCCCACTTCAGGCAGAACTTCACCTTCACGTACTGCTTGCCGTGTTCCTCTAGCTGACTCAACTCTTTCGTCAAAACTCTCCATAAAACTATTAACAGCGTCAGGAATTAAATCAGGAATTGTAGCAAGCTGATCTAGATAACCAACAGGCTCTTCTACAACAGTATCTATAACAGGCGCGGGGCTATAGTTTTTAATATAATTAGCAAGTTTTTGAGCGTTTTCAGCATCACCAGCTACGTGTGCTGCTTTTAAAGCATCTGCCGCTTGTTGTAATACAGGGTCTAATTCAGACATTATCTAGACGCTCCTGAGTTTGGTGTGTATAAATCAATAAGGCTCTGAATTTCAGTATCTACTTTAGGCTGTTGGTCATAAGCCCAAGCAAATTCAGGAACATCCACAGTCATTCCAAATTGGGCTACTCCCTCACCTAATTTAGCTATTTGTTTATTATGCTCTTGTATCTTTTTTCTGGTTGCTCTAGCCTGTAACTTAATAAGCCTCTTTAAAGACTCACCATCAAGAGTTATTGTACCGCCTACAATTCCTTTAGCAAACTCCCTATCAGCGTCAGAAAGACCAGTACCTGCACCAAACGCTTTAATAACTTCAGCAACAAGATTACCAGCATTAGCTATAAATGTTTCTGTATTGCTTATTAATTGTTCTCCTTCACCACTTATTAAACCTACAGCTTTTAATAACTTACCCGCTCCTAGTTTTATCTCAGCTCCAGTACCTGTTAAAATACCAGCGCCTTGGCTTATTGTGGCCCACTGAGTGTCTATTACGTCACTTTTTAAAGAAGCTGCTTTAGCGTCATCAAATTGCTCTATAAGACTATTTGCTCTTTTTTCGCCTAGTTGTTCTATAAACGCACTTCGCCCTTCTTGACCTAAGTTTACTTCTACTGATGTGCCGTTTTTATCTATAGTAGTGCCCGCGGGTGCAGGTTCTTGAGTTAAAGCATTTACAACTACATCGTCCTTCCCTTCTTCGCTTCTCACAGACAACATAATAGGATTGCCATTATGCTCGCCAGCAAACGGCTTACTTAACTCTACACCTTTTTCTTCAGGAGCTAACATAGGCAACAACTCAGCAAAATTCTTATCAAAAACACCTGAAGCAACTAAAGGAATAACATTTTCATATTTTTTATCTTGAGACAAACGAGATATTAAAGATTGTCTAGTCGTTAAAGTTTGTTTAATAGATGCTTCTTCTTGTTGCATCTGCTTAATCCTAGCCGCAGTCTGTGCAGCACCAGCGATGTCACCAGTAGCTTGTTGTATCTGAGCAATCTTACGCAAGTCATCAGGGTTAGACATGTCCAACTGAGCCATCGCCATCTGTAGTTGTTCAGCGGGAGTGCCTCTGCTTTGCCCCATTAAACCACGAGCAGCTCTTTGCATACCTTGTGCGCGTTCTGCTCCAAAGGCTAACCGTTGTTGTTCTGCGTTACCACCCATTGCCATAGGGTCTGGACGACTGCTTGGCATTCCCGTAAGGAGTCCTGCAATATCTTGTCTAGCCATTGTTGTTCTCCTTAAATTCTGGGTAGTAATGATGGCTGATAACCAAAGTCATCAGGGGCTTGTATGTTGCCTAAGTTTATTGACTGTCCTGCTGAAGGAATAGCTGTTGGTACAAAATCACTAAACAAAGAACCTGTGTCGTATGGGTTAGTTACTTCAGGTAAGAAAATACTACTTAGAAAATTACTACCGCCTAAAAAAGAATCAGTAGCTCCTGTAGGTACTGTTAGCATGTTTTGAGTAGACTCCCTACCGTTAGTTAAGTAACTTAGAAGAGAACCAACAACACCACCGCTGTCTGTTAAGGGAGCAGCGTTTGCTCCACCAAGTATTCTGTTCATTAGCTGCTCTTGCATAGTCGGCTGTTTTCCTAACAAACTAGTCATTAAACCTTGCTGCTGTTGCTGCTGTAGTCTATTAGCTAAGTCTTCTGCCTGTAAACGAGCTTCTAATCCTGTTTGACCTAACTGTCCTCTAAGTTCTACACCGCCTAACTGCCCTCTTTGCTGTAGCTGAGAAGGAATCTGACTAGCTTCTAGCATAGATAATGCTTGCTGCTGTGGCTGGTATCCTGCTGCCTGCAACATTCCACCTAACTGTCCAGCCTGTAGCATTTCTGCCTGAGACTGCTGACGCGCACCTAAGTTAGCACGGGCCATAGCTTCCTGTCGTGCAGTCTCTTGAGCTAACAACTCAGGAGAGGAACCACCATAAGCAGCAGAGCCTAGTCCTAAGCGCCCTTGTGACAGCATACGCTCTTCTAGTGCTAAACGCTGACGTTCCTCTTCAGGACGCTGTACGGCTCTCATCTGCTCGTATAGCTGTGCTTGTGCTGTGGCAGGGTCTGCACCTACTTGACCAAACAAACCACCTACCTGACCCTGTAGTTGCGTCTGTAGAGCCTGTTGCTCTGGAGACAAGTCAATACCAAACCCGCCTTCAGGAGTAGTTCGTACATTGGCTAAACCACTAGTTACCGTGTATGGTTTAAACTGGGCTTGCTCTTGTAGTTGCGTACCTAGTTGTTCCATTCCTGCTTGAGTCTCACGACCTAGCTGTTGCGCCCCCTCAATGTTTTCTTGTCCTAAGTAATACTCTCCACCTGCTCGTAGTAAATCCATTAAAGCCATTAGTACGACCCTCCAGTAATTGTGCCAGCCGTTAGTGTGCCTGACACGTTTACGGTTACAGCGGTTGTAGTCCCTGTCAGCGCAGCGTCAGCAGCGTTAGCCTTTGTAGCACTGGCAGTAGCAAGATTATTAAATTCTGTATCAATTTCTGCACCTTTGACAATCTTGTTGGGATCGCCCGAACTTAGAGAGTCCTTAGTTGCAAAGTTAGTGGTCTTTGTATAGTTGGACATTAGATAAGTCTCCCTAGTAGAGCATGTATGTCAATTTTTTGAATAGAAAATGCAGCATTGTTTATCTCAGCTTCAATACCAATAGTAACAACTTCGCCGCTACCGCTGGTGTTAACCTTTGGTGTGTTGATAAGGATAGCAGCAGAATACTCACCTGTTGTGTTGTATTCAGTAACGCCGTACTCTGCTATGTTAGAACTACCAAAGGTAAAGACTTGCTTAGTGTATGCAGAACTATAGTCGTAACCCCAGTTTAATGTAGCAGGTGTGTTCTGACCACCAATGATAGTGATGTTAAACTTCTTCAAGAACTTTAGATTAGAAGCGTTGCCAAAGTCCATAGGGTTGCTAAAGTATCGCATCTGATACTTGTTAGCGCCATCCATGTAGTCGTTGTATTTAACAATGCCACTAGAAATACCTATGTATATGTCACCACCTTCTATAGAGACAAACGACAAAGGATACAAACCAGACCAAGTAGTAACACGATTAGAACCATCCTCTAGTTGCCTACGCATATCAAAGCAGTATACTAAGTTACTGTCTGGTAGTGTTAGTAGGTAGAAGGCTTCTTCAGAACTGTACAATGACTTGATAGCGTTAGTCTGTGCTGGTATCAGAGAAAGCAAATCAGTGCGTACATTCTTACTCAAGTCACGCATAGGCATAGACTTCTCTTGGATAGTCCTACCAAAGCTACGTACACCTGTCTCAGACAAGAACAGTATGTCAGTGCCTGTGTGCTGTACTGAGTCACGAGCTATACAGCCAACGCCTTCTATGGTGTCTGTAAGCGTCATAGAGGCAGGAGAGGAGGCTCCTGAGTACACAAGTATAGACTTCCTACCAAAGATGATTAGAAAGCCATTGTGGGCTGCTAAGGACGTTATCTCATCAAAGCCTGTAGGCCATACTAATGTAACGTCTAACGAGCCTGAAGCGCCTCCTGTCCAAGCATGGCCGTTAAGTGTGTCAGACCAGTATACCGTGTGCTTGTCACCTGTGATGTCAGCTACAAACAACTTACCATAGGCTGCTAGGACTTCATTGCCCTGTGGTGCAGTTCCTGTACTATGGCTGTGGCCTGACATAGTTTCTAACACAAAAGAGCCTGACTCGTCTGTGCCTATCAGTGGCTCATTGCCTCTCTGGAACATGTACACATGGTTGTTCAGTGTTACTGTTTTCCAGTTGTTAGCTGTAGGAGTATAACTACTAGGAGTAATGTCTGTTAAGGTTGTAGTACCTTTAAATACTTTATTGTTACCTGCTGACAGTATAACCTTATCGCCAGAGTTATCAATAAACTCGTACATGGTTTCTATACCACGGCTGCTGCCTAATACAGAAGAGCCATTAGTAGATACCTCTACCCAGCCCTTACGCGCACCAATACGACCTAGCTTGTCAATAACACAGTTGTCTGCAATAGCAGCAAACGAAGGATCAACACCAATGGGTGAGTCCTGTGTGTTAAGACCAGCGAATCCTGGCGCTGCTACTGTAATGTTCTGTAGTTGTTGTGCCATTTACGAATACCAGATAGTTTCTTCAGGATGTTGAGATGCATCAATAGCAATAGCATCTGCCAAGGTATTGTCAGCCAGTGCAAACAACTCTGCTGCTGATGTGCCGCCAGTCTCTCCACGCTCTCTAGCACCTAATGCAGTGGCTAGTTGTATAACAGGAGAGGAAGGAATCAGCATGTTGTCTGTGTCTGCTGTAAAGTCTGCTGTGCGTAGTACCACGTTAAAGCGTAACTCAAACACACCGCTAGGCTTAGGATACACGTCAACAGCATTGTCACCAGCAGCGTTAACACCGTTGAAGCTGTAGAACTGTGGAGAACCAATAGGTGGAGTCTCAATCAAGAAAGCATTGTCCATCCAGCGAGAAGCACGGTACTGCATGAAGAAGTCTGAGGTGTCGTTAATAACGTCCAGCACCTTCATCCTGTTCTGTGAACCAGTTAAGACATAGTTAAACGTCTCTGTCGTGGTAGACACTGTGAGAGTAGTACGTAGAGCAGTCCAATCGTAAGAGTCTTCTACGGTGCGTTTAGCGTCATTAACAAACTCTCCAATAAGTTTAGAGTAGCTGTTCTGAGATACAGAAGTTACTTCGTCCTCTCTCAGCCTGCGTAGTACGCTGTTAACTAGTTGTAAGTAAGTCATTAGAAAATATAGCTCCGTCCAAGTATTGGGTCTTCGTAATCTGTGTCTTCAAAAAAGTTCTCTGCTGGTGCGTCTAAGTCCACATACTCTAGCGGCTCAATCTCTAAACCAACTTCAGTTTTAAACTTAAACAGCTCATCTTTAAACAAGTCATCTGTTGTGCGTGTGGGCGAGGGCTGTGAAGTTAATAAACCACCCTCTGGTAAATTGATATTAATCTGAGGAAAGCCTACGTCAACACTAGGCAAATCAACACTAGGCAAGTCAATATCTGGTAAGGCATTTCTAACAGCAGTGTCTAAAGCAGAGAATGCATCGCCAATAGGTTGTGTAATCTCGTCATCAATAACCTTACCTGCTTCTCTAATAGGCTGTATAATAGCATCGTCTACAGCACTGCCTGTTGCACGGACAACATCTTCGACAACTGGTGCTGTTTCTTTAGCTGCTTTATATACAGGTTCAGTAACAGATTGCGCTGCTTCTTTTATAGGCTGTAAAGCTTGTCTATCTATTTGTCTAAGAGTTTCTTTTGTTCCTTCTGAAACCTCTAACGACTCTTCAACAAACTTAGCAACTTCTGTAGCTACTGTACCTATAGGACGTACAACGTCTCTAACGACATCTTCTATAACGCCTAAGTCTATGTTAGTCTCAGGAAGGTCAATAGAGCCTAGTGTCCCACCTTCTGTAATATATTTACCTACGCCAGCAAGAAGAGCCTCGTCTAATTCTGTACCGCCTGCAACTTCTGAAACAACTTTGTTTAAACCAGCTTCAAAATCGTCATACTGTATACCAGCATTTTCAATAGCTTCTTTGTCTAATCCTACTTTACCTAAACCTTCTTTAAGCAGAGGTGCGCCTACTAAAGCAACAGCAGCACCTTTAGCATCACCAGCGGCTGCTGCGGTTAATGCTGCTTGTGTTTGTCCGTAGGTAGAACCGAACAAGCCTGTTCCTTGAGATGGTAATACAGGGCCAACACCGCCTGCTGGAGCAACGCTTGAGCCTGCAACAGGAGCTTTAATAGTTCCTGCCATCTCTAACCCAGTCAACATGCTAGTAGCTATTTCCACTGGAGTAACGTCTACACCTGACGCAGCCTTTGCAGCAGTCATTGCCAGAGTTCCACCAGGAATAAAACTAGCAGCTACATTAATAATAGGCTCTTTTAAAAAACTTTCAACTAGATTATCATCTTTAACAAAAACTGAAGAGTAAGTACCTACTGGCCCTTGAGCAACTAACTCACCACCTTTAAATTTATCAGGCATAAGTTTAAAACTAGCATTATCATCACCTGTAGTGAGATACATCGTTTTGCCATCTACTTCTTTAGTTAGCGGTATATCATTTTTAGTAATGTAGTCTGATAAAGATTTTCCAGAGGCAACCCCAATAACCGCCTGTGGTGAGCCACCAGTACCTTCTCTAGCAAAATCACTAGGATCAAACTGATTGTAATTTACTACCTTTGCTGCTGACTCTCGCTGCCCTTGTATATTGGTAAAGTAATTACCATAGTTACTCAAGGCTTGTTCAGGACTGTCGTATTGCGTACCAACACCAAAGTCTAAATCAGGTATTCCTTGATACGTGTTTAAGTTTAACGAAGGAGCTTTACCAGCTTTTATAGCGTCTACTTCTCTCCTCTCAGCCATAGTCATATCTGAGTAGAACTTAGCTTGTCTTACAGGAGCTACAGGAGCAGCTACAGGAGGAGTATACGAAGCTGTTGGGCTGATGTCAGGAAGATCAAGACCAGAGAAGTCTAAGTAACTTAAATCTATATTACTAAAATCAAAAGGACTTGCTAAAGAAACAACTTCTTCTTGTACAGGACGAACAGCAGACCTAACAGGTAGGTTTACTACAGGGTCACTAATGACAGGAGTAGACTTACGAGCTGCTGCTGCTCTAGCTGCTGCTGCATTAACGCGATTGTTTGTACTGTATCGTCCACCACCCATTAGCGTTCTCTCTGTACGTTCTTAGTCTTCTCTACTGTACGCATAGCACCTAAGCCTAACATACCCATTAGTACACTTGTGAGCAATGAGCTATCGACAGGTGGGACAGTAAACCAGATGCCTAGTATTGGAGCTAGGATAGTAGAGTAGAATAAGGCTAGTCCACATATCCAACCTATTGCAGGTCTCCAGCCAGCGACAAACAAACTCTTGTGTGCTGCCTCAGTCTTGTTGACATCTAACTGACCCTTGGCTAACTCTTGAGCATGCTTCTCTGCCATAGTCGCTAGTTCAAAGGCTATAGCGTTTTTCTTATCTTTATCTTCTATGAATTTATCTAAAAGTCCAGTCACTGGCCCTATTAAACTATTTAAAATACTCATATATTATACACTATTTAGTCTTGTTTGTCAAGCTGTTTATCACCATGCACTAGTTTCTGCACAGTGTCGGACTCGTATATCCTTAGAGCCATCCACACAATCGTCAACAAAGACGCTGTTGGCGGTAACCAGGCTGCCATTGTCAGTAACGCTGTAGAGGCTGCTGCTACGTCTATTGCTTGTTTAGTTTCTTCGACCATTACATACGTCCTAGTATAGTAAATACAACGTAGACTGCTGCGCCTATGGCGGGCAGAGCAACCAATGCTGTGCAGATGACAGTAAAGAACTCAACCATCTGTTGTTTATGTTTAGCTTTGACATGGAGTCTGTCTTTCTCCTCCTGCGCCCTAGCTCGTTTACAGTCTGCTTGAAACTGTAACCAGTCATCGTGCATGTTGGGTCTGCCTGCGTAGATCATAACTTCACGCAGATGTGCCTCTTGTTCTTTCAAAGTCTCCAGAGCCATGAATGCTTCCATGTCTGACTTAGTGCCTGTCTTGTTGGCTTTCTTGGCAATGGAGCTTTTGCTGTCAAAGTAGCTTGTTACCTGAGTAGCTACGCTATGCAGTTCTTGACCGTTACTGATGGCGTTCTTGATAACACCGAATGCCGCATTAGCGACAGCAATCTCTGCAAGCATAGCTAACCTCTACTGTTTAGCTTTGTTGTTTAAAAATGCAAACTGCTCCAAGACTTTGTAAGCCTTAGCAACCCACTCGTCATCCTTTGGAGTTTCTGTGTAGTTACATACAACACTGGCAATGGTCACCAGTGAAGTCGCAAGTACATATAGGTCTAGTAAATAACCCATTACCAAGGAGTCCCTACAGCTACAGCAGGAGCCTTAGACGCTTCTATCTGTGCTGCAATGCTTGCTTCAATAGCATCAGCATCTACGTCATCCTTTACCCAGCCAATAGCCTGAGCTTCTGTGATGTCTGCATAGGCTGTGTAGCCAGCGGCAGTGCTGTCAGGAGTAAAGCCACAAGTGCCGTATGAGCTACCTGAGTGTGTTACAGCGTCATCACCAGTGCCTACTACTTCGCTGTCTGATGCTCGCCAATGTGCTACAACTACACCGTCATCTGATGTGTTGCGTTCTAGTGTTGAGATTGTCCAAGTTATTGCCATTGTTTTATTCCTTATAGTTAAATTGCTGAGATAATGAAGGCGAGTAGGTTTTCATAACAGACATTTAATCTGGTCTGCTCATTGCCATCTTCGTCTGTTGTTGTTGCTGATTTATAAACTTGGTAGTCATTAGCATCTAAGCCTTCAGCCTCAAATGCTTCTGCTAGTTCCTGTGCAATAACACCAAAGTGTATGTTAGCGTCACCACCATCTTTCTCTACGGCATCAATAAATCTAAACGCTTTTAGAAGTCCTTTACAGGCTACTGCAACGTTACGCTCTGCATCAGTTAATTCTCTGATGTCTTGTTTCATGTTACGGTCAGATGTTGAGTACGTTGAGCCACTGCGGTAGATGTTTTTGAAGCGATAGTTAGAAGCGCCTAAGTCAATAGCGTTGTCTCTACTGCTGTTTGTTCCAATATTCCATGGTATAATAGCATCTGCGGCATCATAAAAATACAACCCAGTATCGCCAGTACCAATCATTAAGTCTCCACCACTAGCACCAATACTACCTACGGCTGTGCCGTCTTTGGCGAAGGTAACAATAGAGCCATCGTTAGTGACTCTATTAAACTTAGCGCAATCACCTGCGTTACGAGAAACATGGAGTAAGTCTGATTGACCACCAAGTACCAAGCCAGTGCCAGTGCCATCTGCAACTAGCCTATCAGTAGTACCCACCAACAGGTTGCCTGAGGAGTCTATACGCATGCGTTCTGTGCCAGCTAATAAAAACTTAGCACCCGCAGAGCCGTTTAATGTTTCTATAGCAAAGCGACCTTGACCTCCTTCATACAGTTGAAAAGCAGCCGCACCGCTTGAAGCGTTGGCATTAATTAAGTTACCTGTTCCTTGAACGACAAACTTTCCATATCCTGCTGGGCTACTGTTCCCAATACCCACGTTGCCGTCTGCGGTTAGCGTCATTACATCGCCAGTTTGATAACCGCTATTGTAAAGCGAACCAAACCGCATTTTAGCTTTAGGCGCTGTATAGTCTACGCTGATTCTGCCAAGAGCATTTGTAGCGTCAGTCCACTCAATTGATTTGTTGCCTGAAGGGTTGTCCCAACCTGTCTCTAATCGCAAAAGATTAACAGCACTGCCTGTTGTATCTTTCAAATGCAATTTAGCACTAGGCGAACTAGTCCCTATACCCACTGCACCACTAGCAGTCAGCGTAGTAAACGCGCCTGTGGATGCAGAAGATGCGCCAATGGCTGTGCCGTCAATAGAACCTGCGTTGATGTCTATGGTGCTAGGGTTAGTACCAAGCTCAACAATAGCACCGCCGTTGTCCTCAGTAAATAGTCGTTTGTCAGCTACGTTGACCGCCAGTTCACCCTGTACAAGATCACTTGCTGTAGGGACGGCTGAAGCGGTTGAGCTGTTCTTAGTTACAATTTTTGTTGCCATGTTTATATACCTTTAGTAAGTCCCGCCATCAAGCGTACCAGTAGTCATGTTGCTTGCGTTTAAAGTTGAATTAGATTGTAAAGCTGATGCAGCCAACACACCCTGTGCTGCTGTAGCATAGTCCGTAGCCGCTGTAGTAGCTGCTGTACCTAGTCCTAAGTTAGTTCTAGCTGTGCCTGCGTTAGCCAAGTCAGACAAGTTGTTAGCCTTCAGTGCTGCTGTGGACAACTCCGCTGCTGCCGCTGTAGCACTGTTAGCTGCTGCTGTAGCACTAGAGGCTGCTGCTGTTGCACTAGCTGCTGCATT
>Ga0187219_1000730_pt1 | contig 15834 bp, 25 predicted proteins | sample 13SPOviralmetaG_FD_130162 | JGI IMG/M metagenome (GOLD analysis project Ga0187219, IMG submission 130162) | Marine viral communities from the oligotrophic San Pedro Time Series (SPOT) site, San Pedro Channel, CA, USA - 13 SPOT_SRF_2010-07-21... | ecosystem: Environmental > Aquatic > Marine >... | reverse complement strand
GAGGCTATCTTGCCGTTTATAATGATTGTATTTTTGGTACTAATACCAATTGCACCAATACTCAGCTAAGTTCTCCCCCTCGTAAATCAAAAAGCCGGTAGCTTATGCTCACTGGCTTTTTTCATATAGGTACCAAAAAAAGTTCTTGACTTTTCTTCCTATTATTAGTATAATGTGGTTTATGGCAGTAGACTCTCAAACAGTAACATTAGGAACCAGCGGGAACCAAATAGGATACTCAGGTGTGGGTACTACTTATGGCTCTATTTCTGACGGAACCTGTAATTTTAAAAGCGGAGCTGCGTATGAAGGATTACTGTGGGACAGTTCACAAAAATATCTTAGATTACAGGTACACAGTACTTCTCAGCTATCTAATGCTGGCTTTGGAGGACTAATATTTCCAGACGGAGACTTTTACCCTAGAACGGCTGCAGCTATTTCGTACATCAGCTATATTACAGCAACTCAATGGCTTTGGTCTGGAGTTGCCTCAAGTCCTTGGGGTGGCTCAACCTCAGGCAATAAAATAGTAACTTTTGAAAATGATAGCGCATCAAATTCACACGGGTTCCAAGTCTTTAACTCAGCAGGTCTTATTATACTGGACTCTTTTTATGATAAAACTCCCTCAGTGATAGTAGAGGGAACAACAACTGTACCCGGGAGTGGTACTTCTTCTGCAATTAGTTGTCTTGGAATGACTACTACTAATTCAAATGAAATATCAGTATTATTTTATGATGAGCCCGCAGGTACTCTAGGTACCGCTGTTCAAGTTACTCGAGGAAATGGCTCTTTTACTCTTACAAACCCTCTGTCTACTCCAGCAGTTGTAAAATGGGCAGCTTTAAGGTATTAAAATATGGCTCACGGAATACAAGTATTTAATAGTGCTGGAGCGACTTTACTAGATAGTAATTTACAGACTTCTTTACAAGTTCCTGGAGGGCCGGTGTCTTTTACTCCAGGACAGAGTTTCACTAAACAAACAAATGAGATAATCTTATATAACAGGTCCTCTAGTGGAGTTCCTCTTCTAAAGAAACCTTATGGAAGTAATACTATAACATTAGGAGGCGCTGTATCTGTAAATAGAATTAGTCTAAGACAAACAGACTCTGATACGCCCCCTTCTTCAGGAAGCTATGGTATCGCAGTGTTTGACGCAGGCGGGAATAATATTAAAACTTTTTCAGACTCATACCAACGAGCATTAACAATTATTGGTATATATCCTACAGGCACATTATTTCATAATAATACAGTTTATAGTGGAGATACTTCCGATATCTGGATTGGAGCAGGTTCTCCAGAGTGGGGTTCAACCTGGCGGTTCAATCAATTTAATTTTCAAACAACTAGCATTACATATGTGAATTACTTGTCCCTCTTCGGAACCACTTACTCTCTATACAACTATTCACCCGTAATTATAGCAAAAATAAGGAGTTAATTTATGTCAGGAATATCATGGTTAGTTTATCACTATGCAGATTCAGGAGAAATATATCAAGTCACTGGAGTACCGGGGATATATCCCTCAGATGGTGCTCAAGTAGATTTAGCAGGAAATGAGATAGTTCGTCATCTAATGAAGGACGATTTAGAAACTTTAGGTTTTCAAAATCCTTCTCAGTTTGTTCAAGAGAACTCATGGAATGGAAGCGGATGGACTAATAGAGGCACTATGCCCACGGCCTATTACAAATGGGAGTCAGATGCATGGGTTATAGATACAGATGCTTTACACTGGCAAATACGTTTAGATAGAGGGTCGAAGTTAGGTATGTCTGATTGGACACAAGGAGCAGACTCCCCTCTTACTGATGAAAAGAAAACTGAGTGGGCAACTTATAGACAAGCCCTTAGGGACATTATAGCAAATCTACCCGCAGACTTAGACGATCCTGAAGATATATCGTGGCCCACTGAACCAAGTTCTTAAAATAACCACACCAAAAAAAGTTCTTGACATTACAACAATAGAGAAGTATAATAGCGATTATGGGTAAAGAAATAACCACAATCTCTCCGGAAGGCCTTGAAGTAGCAAACTCTTATTTGCAGTTCGGGAATATTCGCGGAGTCGTCGAGCAACTAGGCGTTCAGGAAAATAAAGTAGTCGAAATCCTAAATAAACGAGAGGTCAAGAAATATATTGATACTGTTTACTTGGACATAGGTTACCGCAACAAGAATAATATCGCGAGTCTACTAGACGAAATGATCGCGAATAAATTAGAAGAGGCGCAGGTAAGTGGAGTATACTCCAGTAAAGATCTTGCTGACTTACTTCAAATGGCCCATAAAATGAGAATGGACGAAATTAAAGCTCAGACAGAATTAGAAAAAGCCCAAGGTACGCAAGTAAAGAATCAGACAAATGTACAGATTAATGAAGGGCTACCCTTCGGCCAGGGCAACTACGGTAAGCTCATGGAAAAGTTGATAAAATAATGAGTGATGCACACCACATAAGCCACGTCGAATCTGAGCTTCGCGCACATGAAGTACAGTGCGAAGAACGATGGAAAACAACATTTAATCGTCTGGATGATATAGACGGAAAGTTGGACAGAATGGAACAAAGACAGATCCAAATGGGCGGTGTCATCATTATGTTTTTAGCGGGACTAGTTGTTACTTTAATAATGCAATAAACCAATTTAGGCAAAGAAATGAAAAAAATATGGATACCACTGCTTTTAGTATTTTCAGCAGCAGTCTCAGCAGAAGAAGATGTAATTATAACAGACTCTACAACAGATAGTACAATAAAGACAGACAGTACTACAACATTAAAGTCCCCGCCTCCTTCAGCGATAACACCGACAATGAATATCTCAAACTCCGATTTATGTACAGTAGGAGTAGCAGGTGCGGTACAAACACAGATACTTGGTATCTCAATGGGCACAACTCAACGAGATATGAATTGTGAAAAGTTAAAGAATGCAAAAACTCTTTACGATATGGGAATGAAAGTTGCAGCAGTCTCAGTAATGTGTCAAGACAAAAGAGTTTTTGATGCAATGATGATGGCAGGAACACCCTGTCCTTATGACGGATTAATTGGAGCTGATGCTAAGGCTGGGTGGGAGACCCATACAGATATAGAGCCAGAACTAATTGAAGACGAAGGAAAAATGGATGAAACAACTAAAAAGACATTGTGGGGTGCTGGCGGCGTTGCTAGTCTACTCCTCCTGCTCCTACTCTGAGGAAGTATTTGGTACTAGCCAAAACGCTGCTTCAGCTGGGTATAATTGGGTAATGCAAAATGTATTACCGCAACAGGCCGGTCTTACAGTTAGTAACGTTATTTATAGGTACACAGCAGTAAAAGAAGAAACTGCAGATATGCTAGTTCATGTGCAAAACGAAGATGCACTTGGAGACGGCTACATTTTTCGAGAAACAGATGATTGGTCTGGCTTATTGGGAAACAGTATCCGAAAAGTTATACCAGTTGGCGCTCTCCCTCTTGAAAGATGGGGCGATGGCTCCATACAAGTAGAAGGAGAAGGCAGCGTAACTAACGCTTCTGTTCTTTATACTTATAAATATGATACTTGTTTTGATCCTCAAAGCGACCCTAGTTGTCCAGACTACCAAGCCCCTTATAACTTAGAAGATATTATTCCCGTAGTAGAGTTTAAAGACCCTTTACAGGATGAGCTTGTTCGTGCCGAAATGGAAAAGAAAGCAGAGCTTGAGAGAGAAAAAGAGCAAGAAGAGTATGACCGAAAGAAACGAAACGAAAAAGTCAAAGTAGACCTAGAGAAAATGCTTGGAGGTCTAAACATGCAAATGATGAGTGACTCGGCTCAACTTCAGGAGCAAGCGTTATTTGCAATGAACTTTATTCCCACCTCCTATTTAGAAGCAATAGATGGCGGAGAATATAATGATGTTCTAGAGTTTGAACGCAAAGAGATCTCAGACAATAGAAAAGCCAGAAGAGCTATATTTGCGCAACAACTAAAACATGAGAAGATGTTAGAACTTCAGTACGATAACTAAGGTTATCAAAGCGTGCTTAAGAGCACTAGAGAACTTTTATGAATAAACTTAAAACTATGGCTGTTATAGCCTCAACATTTTTAATTTCGCACACTGCAGCCGCTACAGTCCCTATTAATGGTACTGTTCAGTCTAAGTGCGTAATTACAACAGATACTGATGGTGTTTATGGTAACCCAAATGCATACACTCTTAGTACCTCCCCTACTGACGGTGGAGTAAAGCCTAGGGTTCGTTATGATATCGTAACAGCAAATGCTTATCACGCTACCGTAACATATCCCAATCAGTTTTCTCAGTCACCTACTCTTTCAGATACAGTAGCGTGGACCGGATCAGTAGTAGTAGGGGACTCTTCAGATGCAGGTATGTCCGCATTTGAAAGCGGAAAAATAACTTATAATAATGTAACAGAGTTTGATCTATCTATTGCAGGCAGCGTGTGGTTTGATGTGACATCAACTGCTTCTTATGGTGTTAATAAAGCTCTACCTGCAGGAAACTATTCCGCAACTGTAACAGCAGAGTGTATTGCTCAGTAATGAGGTATTTTGTATTACTATTGCTCTTGGTCAATGCTAGCAAAAGTTACGCACATGAATTTACTCCGACATATCCTAAATTAGTTCCGTCTTATATAGCAGGAGTAGTGGTAGCAAAGATGGACTTATTAAATAAAAGAAAGGATATCGAGTACTATGAGCTAACTGTTCTGGACAGTAATATGAGTCCAGTAACTTTTGCTAGCAGCGATGCAGTAGTAAGACTAAAGTACTTAGAAGCTAAAAAAGTAGAAATATACATTCGTAACAAAGATTTAAAAAAAGCAAGATTTATTTGCTCTACGTCTAAGATACTAGATATACCGGGACTAGAACCCACTGTAGTATCCTCCAAAATTTGTTCAAGAATAAAGTGAAATAAATGAAATTTTTTATAATCGCGATACTTGGATTAGTAATCGCAAGTGTGGCCAACGCAGACACAAGTTCTCTGAACTTAAATCTGCCTAGTAGCCCACAGAGTTATGCTTCTGATAGAATTCGTGCAGACGGAGTAGAATGTCAGAACGCTATTGGTTCGTCTACAAACTTAGAGTTCGGAGTTGTGGGTATAATTAACGAAGGATATAACGATCCTTTTAATAATTCTTTTAGCTCAGATCCATTAAGCACCCCTAGTTTAGGGCAAGAGAAAGACGTAAGTGTATATGCAAGAATAACTATACCTATAGGCGCGCCTAAAGAAAGAATTAATTGTAATGCACTATATAAATTAGAGCTAGAAATAAAAAGAATGGAAGTTCAGAAACTTAAAGCAGAACTTAACAACTTAAGAAACTTAAGATTTGTAGGAGATAAAACACCTCCTACAGTACAGATCCCCGTTGCGCAATCAGTTGTGGCGCAGGGGGACAAAGGGACTAATTAAATGGCAGAGTTCGAAGTTGCAGGAATGACGTTTAAAGGTGGAAAGATGGCAGTAGTTCTTACAGCTCTTTCTACTTTAGGTGGGGCATCCTGGGCTACGTTTGAATTCTATAAAGATTATATGGACATGAAAGAGATTGTTCAAAATATCGATGTAAACCAGATTGAATCTCGTAATGCAATAATAGAGACAAAGCTTGACGAAGCAATAGACTATACTCGAGATATTAAATCAGGTTTAAAAGACGATATACTAAGAATAGAACGACAGACGGATAGGGTCGAAGCCAAGGTGCGTACTTCCGAAGAAAATGTAAGAGATATGATAGATAAAGCAAGTGAGCGTTTCGAGACAAAAAGAGATGCTCTAACTTCCGATACTAGCAGAGAGATAAAAGAGCTAGAAGCGAGACTTGAGAATAAGCTACAAAGAGCCCTCGATAATCCCTTGTCGGACTAGTGAGGGAAGAAGTTTTTGAAAGAAAAAGCTTTATTAAAGATCTATTTTTTGTGTGTTCTTTAGGATTCAACATAGGGATACTATTAGGGATAATAATTTATTTATAACCTAATCAAAAAAATTTCTTGACATTTTAAATAATGTGCTCTATAATAGACGTATATTCAGCACAGTAATACATAGGAGAGATCTATGAGAAAATGTGGAAAATGTGGGCATGATTGTCACTGTGGCAAAGAGTGTGAAAATTGTATTAACGAAGTCTGTCAAGACTGTACGTGTGATTTCTCACACGGAAGGAGTAATTAATGACTGTAATAAAAAAAGCGAATGAATGGATTGTAAATGACAATACAGGCCTTCATAGGTTTGAAACTGAAGAAGAAGCTATTGCTTTCGATAAGGGTGAATCTAAGCCTGAAGAAGGCCGGGCCACTTGGTACGGAGAAACAGATGGCAGTAAAGAAGAGGAAGACGGCGAAGAAGAAGCCAGTTCCGACGAATAAAAAACTTTATGCAAATGTAAAAGCTCAAGCAAAGCGGAAGTTTGCAGTTTATCCTTCGGCTTATGCAAATGGATGGCTTGTAAAGACTTACAAAGCCAAGGGCGGTAGATACCGCATGGGGAGCAAGTAATGCCAGCAGGTAAAGGAACTTACGGAAAGAAAAGAGGGCGTCCCGCTAAAAAGGGTAAGGGTAAAAAGAAATCTACTGGAGGTTTAACAGCCGCTCAGAAGAAACTTCCACCCGCACTTCAAAAAGCATTAATGAAAAAGAAGAAAGGCAAGAAGTGACCTTCTAGGCGCTAGTCCGGGAGACTAAAATGGCAGGAGTTAAACCACCAGGTGGATTGACTAAGTGGTTTGGAGAGAAGTGGGTCGATATCTCCCGTCCTAAAAAGGGCGGGGGTTTTGAAAAATGTGGAAGAGATAAGTCGGGCAAGAAAAAGTATCCAAAATGCGTACCGGCTTCAAAAGCAGCATCCATGAGTCCAGCACAAAGAAAATCTGCAATTCGTCGTAAAAGAGCCGCCGGTAATACTGGAGGCAAGCCAACGAACGTAAGTACGTTTGCGAAGAGGAAAAAACGTGGCAGCAAAAAGAAAAAGCGTTAAGAAGAAAGACTCAAGAATTAAAAGAGCCGGAGTTTCAGGTTTTAATAAACCAAAAAGAACCCCTGGTCATGCTAAAAAGTCACATATTGTAGTGGCTAAAGTAGGCACTAAAGTTAAGACTATTCGTTTCGGTCAGCAGGGAGCTAAAACGGCAGGGAAGCCGAAGACCGGTGAATCTGAAGCAATGAGAAAGAAGCGTGCAAGCTTCAAGGCTCGTCATGCGAAGAATATTGCTAAAGGCAAGATGTCCGCAGCATACTGGGCAGATAAGGTGAAGTGGTAATGAGCGAGATGCACCCAGCAGATGCAAACGGCGATGGAGTAGTTACAGACGAAGAAATTGCAATGCATTTAGAGTTTAAAAGAAAAGAACTCGAAGATAAAGATGCACAACGAGATGCTATTCGTAAGATGGCATGGTTTTCTTTAATTGGTCTTTTACTATACCCTTTCGGTATCTTTTTGACTTCGATGTTTGGATTGGATCAAGCAGCTAATTTAATCGCTGATATCGCACCAACATATTTTGCCTCAATTGCAGTCTTAGTTTCTGCATTCTTTGCAGCAGATGCCGTTGGGGGCAAAAAATGATACTAAACAGATTTCAAGCGGTAACAAGAGTAAATGACTTATTTGTATACGAGTATGATACCGTACAGTACGATGCCGCAGATTACTGGAGAGTATTAGATGTAGATGCGGAGAAAGACGAAGGCGACTGTGAAGACTATGCTCTTACAGTCGCTTGGCTCCTTGCAGAAAGAAGCAGATTTAAGTTTCTTAAAATGTTACTTACTGGTAAATTCAAGATTTGCTATGTAACAGTAAACGGAGGCGGCCATGCTATTCTAGAGTACGAAGGAATGTACGTAGATAATTGGAAACGACAGTGGACTCTCCGTTCTGAATATGAACTAGATTATGCGAAGTATGATTGGACTTATAAATATGCATTCAACCCTTTTGTAGTCATTACAAAGTTAATAATGGGTAAATTCTGGAAGAAGTAATATGAGCACAACAAACGATATAACAGGCGACAAGATACAATCCAAGGTAAGTACTAGTAAGTACGGAGACGCTTGGGAACTTATCTGGGGCGAAGAAAAGAAAGTTAGCATTCGTCATAAAGAGCCGGAAGATTCCGAAGAGCTTACGGAAATGGACTATTGCAGACGCTATAGTAAAACTAGATCAATGGGACAAGATTAAATATGGCTATTCAAATAAGCCGAAAGGACATAATTTCAGACTACTTATTTGATTATGCTCAAGAAGCTAAGTACCTAAAACTGCAAGTAGAGCCTTATATGGAGTTGTTAGGAATAGAGCCTCTACCTTCTCAGGTAGCTATTTTAAACGCAATTAATAATCCAAAATATCGTTTTGTATGTGCCGCACTATCTAGAAGACAAGGTAAAACTTATATAGCCAATATTATTGGTCAATTAGTATCTCTTGTCCCAGGCTCTAACATATTAATTATGTCTCCGAACTATTCACTTTCGCAGATATCTTTTGACTTACAAAGAAACTTAATTAAGCACTTTGATTTAGAAGTAACTAAAGACAACGCAAAAGATAAAGTAATTGAACTATCCAACGGCTCTACTATACGAATGGGATCCGTGAATCAAGTAGATTCTTGTGTGGGTAGATCCTATGATCTGATTATTTTTGATGAGGCAGCTCTGGCAGATGGTAAGGATGCTTTCAACGTAGCTCTGCGTCCTACACTAGATAAGGCTAACTCTAAGGCGATTTTTATATCTACTCCACGAGGCCGGAACAACTGGTTCTCTGAATTTTTTGATAGAGGATTTACAGATGATTTTCCAGAATGGGCATCAATTAAAGCAACGTATAAAGATAACCCACGAATATCTGAAAATGATATTATGGAAGCTAGAAAATCTATGTCAGAAGCTGAATTCAAACAGGAATATGAAGCTGACTTTAACATCTATGAAGGACAGGTTTGGAACTTTGATCACGAAAAATGTGTTATTAACTGTGACGGAATGGAAACTCACCAAATGGATATTTTTGCTGGTCTGGACGTGGGCTATAGAGATCCTACCGCTTTTTGTGTCATCGGATACGACTGGGATGAACAAAAGTACTACTTACTAGACGAGTATCTTGATGCCGAAAAAACAACAGAGCATCATGCAGGAGAGATACAAAGGTTGGTGGATAAGTGGGACATTGATTATATTTATATTGACTCTGCTGCTCAGCAGACTCGATTTGACTTTGCACAAAACTATGACCTCAGTACTATCAACGCTAAAAAATCCGTACTTGATGGAATTGCACATGTAGCTTCTATAGTTGACAATGACAGTCTTTTTGTAAATCAGAAATGTTTAGAAAGCATGTCAGCATTGGACCAATATCAGTGGGACCCTAATCCAAATCTAGCTCGAGAAAAGCCCAGACACAATAGAGCATCGCACATGGCGGACGCTCTACGGTACGCATTATATTCATTCGAAACAAGCAACAGCGGGTTTTGATGATACCTGGTCAAAAATAGTATTTGACATAACACCTCAAATTAGATATACTTTCGGTTATACAAAATGGATTTAAAAAGAGATATAGTAAAATACATAAGAGATAAAGCAAAGAATAAGTATGAAAAAGGCACTCAGTGTTATATTTGCGGAGAAATATCACAGTTAGATTTTCACCACTATCATACATTAAGTCCCTTAGTACATACTTATGTTAAGAGAAACAGGCTATTACCTGAGAACATATTATCTTTTAGAGATGAATTCATAGAAAAGCACTGGGCAGAGTTATACGAACATACAGTTACCCTGTGTCATGCGCATCATTTGCAGTTACATAAAGTCTATGGACGTAACCCAGGACTAGGCACCGCGAAGAAGCAAGAAAATTGGGTAGAGATTCAAAGAGAAAAACATGGCATGGTATGATACATTTATAGGACGTAAGCCAGAAGATTTAGACGAAAAGCTAAATCCTGCACAGTCATACTTTGACCATAAGACAGACTCCTCCAGGGAGTTTACGTTTAAATATGAAAGAGCATACGAAGATCTAGAAGTAGTAAATAGAGGTGTAAACCTCATTGTGGATGACGCAGCAGAGATACCAACTGCTGTTGGGCCACAGATTCAGAGTTTAGCGAGTGTAGTGAAAGGAATTAAGAGATCGCGAGTCTCTTTACTCCTGAATAAAGAACCAAACCCGTTTCAAGATATTAGTACGTTTAGACGTAATCTTATTACGGATTTCTTGCTTGATGGTAATATTTTCGTTTACTTTGATGGAGTGCACTTATATCACTTACCATCAAGCAAGATGGTTATACACGCTAGTGACTCTACCTATATTGAGAAGTTTACTTTTAATGAAAGAATTGATTATAAACCCAGCGAAATTATACATATCAAAGACAACTCTTTCTACTCTATCTATAGAGGAGTATCCAGACTAAAACCCGCTCTTCGGACAATGATTCTTATGAAAAGAATGAGGGATTTTCAAGATAACTTCTTTAAGAACGGAGCCGTTCCAGGATTAGTACTCAAAAGCCCAAATACTTTATCAGAGAAAATTAAAGAAAGGATGTTACAATCCTGGAGCATTCGTTACAAACCAGATGCAGGCGGAAGACGTCCTCTTATTCTAGATGGTGGAATAGAGATTGACTCTTTTGCAAACGTGAACTTTAAAGAACTAGACTTTCAGAGTGCCATTTCAGAGAATGAAAAAATTATATTAAAAGCACTTGGCATACCACCTATTATGTTGGACTCTGGAAATAATGCAAATATTCGCCCAAATATGCGAATGTACTACTTAGAGACTGTCTTACCTATTGTTCGTAAGATGAACTTTGCATTTGAAAGATTCTTTGGTTTTGAATTAAATGAAGACGTTACAGATATTCCTGCGCTTCAGCCGGAGTTAAGAGATCAATCCCAGTATTATACTTCATTAGTAAATGCTGGAGTTATCACTCCAAATGAAGCCAGGGACCATTTAGGGTTTGATCCAGTAGAAGGTTATGATGATCTTCGAGTACCTGCAAACATTGCAGGTAGCGCCGCAAACCCAGATGAAGGCGGTAGACCAGTAGAAGGAGATAACACCGATGGCTAGATTACGAGTAAGAAACCAGATTTTAGAAGCAGTTGGAATGTTTATGCTTGAAAAAGGAAAAGTTCTTGAAAAGCATGATTATGACCAGCTTGGAAACGAGGTTCCTATTCGTTCCGGTATGGCCCTCAACCATTTTGGTAGTTGGTCCAGACTACTTCAAACACTTGAAGGAAGTCTTCCGGCAGTATGGGCAGAGATTAAGAAGGCGGAGAATCCTCCCCCTCCTCCCGCGCCCAAGCCAAAGCCTGCTCCTAAAGCTGCTCCAAAGCCAAAGCCTGCTCCAGCAGTACAGAGCACAGACGAGAAGTAATATGGATAAAATTTTTAATTTAACGTCTACTTTTAAGACACACTCCATAGATGACGGATCAGTGATGATTCGCGGTATGGCAAGTACCGCTGATTTTGATCGTGCAGGAGATTCTATCTCTAGTGAAGCATGGGCAAAGGGCGGCTTGAAAAACTTTGAAAAGAATCCAATTATTCTTTTCAATCACGATTATGATCGACCTATTGGTCGAGCTACAGGCCTCAAAATAACAGAGAATGGTCTGGAGTTAGAAGCAAAGATTAGCAAGTCTGCACCCGCTAATGTTTGTGAACTAGTCAAAGAAGGTATCCTTGGGGCTTTTTCTGTTGGTTTCCGAGTCAAGGATGCTGATTATATCACGGAAACCGACGGACTAAAGATTAAGGACGCTGAGTTGTTTGAAGTATCGGTAGTATCCGTTCCTTGCAATCAAGCAGCCACTTTCTCTCTGGCGAAGTCTTTTGACTCGATATCTGAGTACGAAGAATTCAAAAAAACTTTCATAAATAGTGTTGAACTAGCCGAGCCGTCTCTGGCTAAGGATGAAAAATCATTACTAGCTAGTGACGCACAGGATGGGGCTATTGCCCAAAAGGAGACTAATATGTCGGAAGGAATTAATACTCCCGAAGTCGACTTGGAAGCTTTTGCTAAGAAGGTAGCAGAGGAAACTGCTGCAAAGATTGCAATGAAGCAAGCCGAGCAAAAAGCAGCTGAAGTTAAAGCTGTACAAGAAGCTGAAGAAAAAGCCGCTGCAGACGCAGAAGCTAAAACTCTTCAAGCTGAAGAAGTTAAATCAGCAATTAGAACTGGTGTAGAGTCAGGGGCTGAGAAGCTTCTTAGCGATATGCAAGAAAAACTTTCTGCTAAAGATGCTGATATGGGTGAAGTTCTCGCTCAATACAAGAAAGATCTTGAAGAGAAATCTGAAGAAATTCAGAAGATGCGTGAGTCTAAGCGAGTATTCGCTGATCGTGCTGAAAAGTCTGACGTCAGCAAGTGGGGCCAAGATTTCTTGAAAGCTCACATGTTGGGTGTTATGACTCAAAAGGGTTGGAATACTTCTTTTGCGCAAGATCTTCAACAAAAAGCTGGTATCGACTATGCAACTAATGCTGGCGATATTGACCAAGAAGTTTCTCGTTTAATCGAGAAAGAAATCATGAATGAGTTGAAAGTAGCTCGTTTGTTCCGCGAAATCCCTGTTAATGGTAAGTCTACAGTTCTTCCTATCCAGGTAGATGTGGAACCAGCATCATGGGCAAGCGGCGCAGGTGCAACTGAGCGTGCAGGTACTTTAGAGAACCGAGGCGCAACTAACTCTACGTATCAGCCTAAGCAAGTTATCTTGAATGCTTATCGTTTGATCTCAACCACCTTTATGGACAACGAAGTTGATGAGCAAACTCTTATTAACTTGATGCCTATGTTGGTTGAAGGTGTAGCACGTGCACACGGGCGCGCTGTAGAATCGGCCTTCCTTTTAGGTAACGGTACTATTTCGGGTCTTGATGGACACGGTGCAGCTTCTGCTATTACTCACGATATCTCTGGTAACGGAGCTGCGGGTACTTCTTTCAACACCATGACTGGTGCTGACTTGTTAAATGCTCGTAAGGAAATGGGTAAGTACGGCTTGAACCCTTCTGACGTTACTTTCGTCGTCAGTCAAAAAATGTACTATGATTTGTTAAGCGATTCAGCTTTCCAAAGCTTAGACGAAGTCGGTACTGAACTGGCTATCAAAGTAACGGGTACTGTTGGAGCTGTTTTCGGCTCTCCAGTAATCGTTTCTGAAGAGTTCGCCGCAGAAGGCGCTGGTGTACCAGTAGCCTTTGCAGTATACGCACGAAACTACGTAGCTCCACGACTCCGCGGTGTAACCGTCGAGCAGGATTACGAAGTATTGAATCAGCGTCGCGTAATCGTTGCTAGCCAATCTTTGGGCTTCAACGAAATCGTCGCCGGTGCAGGCTCAGATCAGCCTTGCGTCAAGATCGATTCAGTAGCTTAATAACAGCTAGAGACTGAGGGGAAGGGTTTCCTTCCCCAAGGTTTTTATTAATGGACTTATGGCAAATTTAATTACATTAGCAGAGTATAAAGAATCATAGGGAATTCAGTCTCCAAAAGAAGATTTGAGACTAAGCTCTTTAATTCCATCCGTGAGTCAATTAGTAAAAACCTATTGTGGGAATAGTTTAGTAGACTACTTCGCCACTAACAAGACCGAAACTTTTAATATTACTTGGAACACATATGCGGTTCAGTTAACAGAAACTCCTGTTAATACAGTAGTAAGTGTAAAAGAAAGATCCTCTTATGGTTCTTCTTATGAAACACTAACAACAACTGATTATCAGTACTACTTTGATTACAGTACAGATAGTATTTTAAGAACAAATCAGGGTGGCTATATGTTTTGGCCGCATGGTCCTGCCTCTGTAGAAGTAGTTTATAAAGCAGGATACGAGACATGCCCTGCAGATTTAAGACTAGCAGTAATCGATTTGGTTACGTACTATCTTAAAGATGAGCATAAAGAACGAAGAACCCTTGGTGCAGCAAGCATCCAAAACCAAGCGTCTACTAGTCAACGCGATAATGTGGCATTTCCTGACCATATTAAACGAGTATTAGACTTGTATAAGAATTTTTAATGGCTAAGATTATAAAGCCAAGATCGGTAAAAGGCGTAGCCGGTACTCTTAGTAAAAGACTTTTTATAGAGTCAAAGGTTTTAAGGAAAGCTATTGATAGAAATCCTCAAGTAAAACAAATACTTCAGGTAGATGGAGAGTTTGCTAAAAAATATGAAGAGTTTGGAAAAGCATATGCGAAAGCTAGCAAAGGGATGTCTCAAAAAGAAAAAGAGTCCTCCAGGAAAACTTTTCAAGTAGACGGTCAATCTTTCCAGATAAGAACAGGTAAGAAGATAGTAGATAAAAAAGCTAATTTTAGACAGCAAAAAAGGGTAGCAGCAAAACTTTTTCCTGATCTATCTGAAAGTTACGAGTTAGGCCATAAAAACATAAGTGTACTTAGAAGCTATATAGCACTGGCTTTAGATACCTTTGAGGACGATCCAGACTTTACTCAGGATGAGAGAAAAGCTTTATTAGCTCTTTATCAGATAACCGGAGATATAGACAAGATAGACAAGATAGTGGGCTCTACGGCAGAAAATAAGATAGAGTTAATCGATAAGTTACGCGCAGCGGTAGAGTCAGGAGCGAACCTAAAAGTAGACTGGACAAAAGATGTAAGCTTACTTCGTGGCATAGAAGGTACGATAGAGTTAGAGCTAGAGTGGAAAGAATTAAATCAATTTAAGGGACGTTTATCCGCTTGGGTAGGCGGCATGTTTGCTGATATAGTAAAAGGAAGTATGGACTCTTTTACCAGAGACCTTGGGAATATGGATATAAGAGATCTTCGTGGATCTCGTACTATAGTCGAAGACTTAGAAGAAATGATGGTTTCTACTATTGACCCGAAAAAGAAATATACAAAAAAGAAAACAAAAGGTACGGCAATATCTACAAGTAAAAAGAAAGCCCCTGCGAAAACAGCTAGAAAACGACTGAAAAAGATTAAACAAAGAACAGCAGGAAAAGATCAACGAAATAATCAAGCTATATCAGTGACAGGATTATTAACAATGTTGAATTCAAGACTGCCAGATACTGTGGCAAAGAATATGAATGCCCCTGGCTTAGAAAATAGGACAGGTAGATTCGCAAGCAGTGTAAGAGTTACAGATATTCAATCTACCAGAACAGGACTTCCTAGCATAGGCTACACTTATAGAAAGAATCCTTATCAGGTATACGAAAGTACTAGTGGTTCAAAATTTGCAAGTGTAAAACGAGATCCTCGAACTTTAATTGATCAGTCTATAAGAGAGATCGCAAAAGACATGGTACAACTAAGACTGTATACCAGGAGAGTATAATGGCTATAGAAAGAACTTATACTTCACGTAGGTCTAATATACTCAAAGCCTTGGCAGAAAAGCTAAAAGGCATTGATGGTTCTGGGGCTATGCTTACAGATGTTGCAAATAATGTTCACCCTTTTTTAAAATTTTGGGATGAAATAGAAGAATTTCCTGCAATTCATTTAAATGCAGGAAGTGAAACCCGCCAATACCAAGCGGGTGGATACAAGGACAGGTTCTTAGGTGTAGTATTACGTTGTTATGTCAACGAAGAAAATGCTCAAGAAGCCTTAAATTTATTAATGGAAGACGTAGAAACAGTTATTGAAGAAAACTCACGATTACAATATAGTGATAAGCAAAATAATTTATTTACTACTAATCAAATCTCTATAATCAGTATTGATACTGATG
>Ga0187219_1000728_pt1 | contig 15849 bp, 15 predicted proteins | sample 13SPOviralmetaG_FD_130162 | JGI IMG/M metagenome (GOLD analysis project Ga0187219, IMG submission 130162) | Marine viral communities from the oligotrophic San Pedro Time Series (SPOT) site, San Pedro Channel, CA, USA - 13 SPOT_SRF_2010-07-21... | ecosystem: Environmental > Aquatic > Marine >... | reverse complement strand
GTTTGGTAATATATTCTCATAAGGGCTTTTCCCTAATTTATTTTTATATCTGTAATAATACCACTTTTTTATACCAACAACACACTTTTTTTATTTGTAGCAATCTAGAAGATATCTTCTAAATTATTTTGGTTGTTTACCATACATGCCAGCCAATAAATTTTTACCAAATTCCAAATCTGTTTGTATCTGCTTGTCTATCCGATATATGATACCACTGTTATCACCTATTTGAGAAAGACCACCTTCGGGATCTAATATTTGTGTTTTTATCGATGTGATTGTTTTTTTACGAGTACATGTAAATTGAGCGCCACCACCATCATATTGAATAAATCCATTAGCACCTGAATACTTGCCCACCATAGCCATCGTTTGTAAAGGATTAGCAGTTTGATAAAAATTAGCCTGATCTAGGATATCACTATTAATTAAGAAATATCCCCTTAATATTCTACGTGGTAATTTAGCAGATGTGATTCTTGTGCTGTTTGCCAAAACAACAGATGTAGGAGCAACTTCATGAGTGGGTGTGTCAGTAAAAGTACTGAAATTTTTAGCACTACTAAAATAATTGATTTGTGAATTGGGCTGTTGGGAATACAGATTCGTTGACCATACATTTGTTGAGTATGTCTGACTATCAACAGAACTAATATCTGCATTTGTAGTCATAGCAACAACATTCCTTGTATCATCTTGATATTTTATCAATCTGTTTTGAATATCTGGTCCTTCTGCATTGAATTGATTATAATCATATCCAACGATTCCCCATAAACCCTGATCCCAATTTTTTTGACTATATCCCATATCTTCTAATGTTACCCCACATTGACTATCATAAAAAATATCGAATTCAAGATTTGAATTAATTTTTGGAAATGATTTTTGATCTGCTTTACTTCCTGAGGTTGTAATTACTGAATATGGAAACATTGATGGAGACCAGGTCGTGTAGTGTAATTGTTTATCTAATTTATAACAATCTTGAACTGCTTGGTCCGTTGGAGGAGGACCAAATACAGTAGTTGGATCAGGATCACCAGCATTGTAAAAATTACCGACCTTTTCTGCCGTATGTAAATTTTCAAATTCAAATCTTGATGCTAATTCATTCCATTGAAATGCTGGATTATTTGATCCTACATAAACATTTCTTATTAGAGTACCACCAGCAAACGATTGATAACCATAATATTGAACAGGAGCAAATCCTGATGATAATATTATCGCCGCATTACCATAAGCATTGAAATGATAATCATAACCTAGTTTTGTAAATTCTTCTAGGATACCACCTTGTTCTTGATAATATGATTCAGGAATACCACCTATTTGTTCTGTCAAAAAACTAATACAGGGTTGGGTAGGTCCCAAAATAGTATTTTTTTTAGCAAATCCATATGCTAAAACAGAATAATTTTCACCATCTGTATCATTACTTGTAAGATGTGACGAATTATTATTATATGCAAAAAATAATGGAACAGATGATAAATCCGATGCATTTGATAGGGGAGGAAGGTTTATATTATTTGTAGAATGAGAAACATTATACATATCAGATCCTACTGGATAAAAACCAGAACTAACCTTTTTCAAATCTAAATGTAAAAATCTAGCTTCTTCGGCAAAGGATGCACCCAAAGAGGCACTTGTAGGATTAACACTAGCAGAATAATTAGTTCTTCCGTTTGTTAAACCACCACGAATTAAATCTGGATATAATGTCTGTGTATCAAATAATGTCTTTAACATTAATAAATTTTCTTCATTCCATTCAATCGATGTATCTATCGTGGCTGATGAAGCATTAGTTTGTGCTTGTTCTGATATCAATTCATATCCATTATAAGGAAGATGTCTTCCTGCTTCTACTATTTCTGGTCTTTTAAAACCTACGTAGGCATACGAATTTAAATATTGTGTTGCCAAATTTTCGGCACCACCACCTGAGCCAGCACTGTTAGTAGATGGAGGACCAGGAGCACCAACATAACCTTCCGTCAGTCGATTCGAATTAAAATATGCTCTATTGAACTCTCCACCTAATAATGTATAATTAGTACAAGGAAATGCTTTATTTAATGTTGAATTAACAATAACACTATTTTCTCGTGCCTTAGAATCTCTTTCATTGATAAATTTAGGTTCATCAGTTGTTGTTAGAAAATTTGTTACTTCTGCGGCAACATTAGCAGGTGAATTATAACCTTGTGGGATTTGAACTACCTTTTTTTCTTTATACAAGACATATTCATGTAATGCAGGATCACATTTAGCATTATTCGGAACACTAAGATCTGTTAATACTTTTGAATTCAATACATATTCTGATGCCGAGGCATTTGATACATCACCTGAATTCCATACGATTCTTTTTTGTTTAAATAATGTAAATCTTGAATTATCATTTCTAACCTTTCTAAATTTACAATCACTATCTGAAACATTTTTACCTTCTGCTATCTGAAAATCATCTTCAAAGACATGTGATGCCGATTGAACCATAACATTTGCTCCTACCGGATATCCATCCGGGACAGCCCATTGTCCTTCCGAAGTGGTTGGGGATGTATAAGTATTACCAACCTGTCCAGAAGCACTTCCATGATTACGAGGTAATGTAATATAATTTTCACCATTAGCATTTTTATAATATGAAATCACTACTGATGCTTCATTATCTTTTTCTTGTATTTCTTCTGTTACTGTTTCACAATGTTCATAGGAAAAACCATTAGGATTTCTTTGAATCCTATGTACAAAACTATCATCATCCCTTTCTATTGTATAAACACCAACATCAGTAAAATCTGAAACAGTGGATTTTGTATATGAAATATTTTTTTGTCCTAATACTTTACCAGCAAATTCAATGATATCTCCACCTGCCCCACGTTGGGCTATGTGTGCCGATTGAATCGATATCTGATCTCCAATATCTAATGTAATACCTGATGAAACCTGATTTGTCCAAAGAGCAGTGTTTGTATCTGCTAAATTACTAGCAGAAAACTCAACAGAAGATCTCCTGTTAGCATCCAATAATATTGTTTGACTATACGGGGTAGGTCCCTGACTCATATTTATATTATATGAATTTAAAAAAAATTAATTTACAAAATGTTATTTACAGTTTGTCGTTAGAAGATATCTTTACATAAATGTTGTCGAAGCATAACCACCAGAGATGGTTGTTGCCTTTGCGAGTTCTAACCAAGTTCTTTGTGTGTATGCACCAGAATTATTTAAACCTTCATATTTCCAGAAGTATTCAATACCCCGGCTGTTAATTCTTTCATTACGGTTTAGACGATATGATAACCAATTGAATCTACCTAGGACACCCTTTTCATCCGCGGCATCACCCGTGTTTTGATCATATCCTTCAAATGTATCAGTCGTAAGGGCAACACCTTCTGCCGAATATTCTTCACGAGTTACAAATGGAACCATACCTTCTGCCTGAGCAGTGTTATGGAATTGACGGGCAGGATTAGTCACATCAATAGGATATAAGAATCTATCATTGTATTTGATATTTACCGTTAATGAACCGTTATTATTTCCTGACGAAGGTGCTTGACCGAATGAATAATGCCTTTCAGGAGCAATAGCATGGTACTGATTAAGGATACTAGCATCACTAGCACTATCTGCCTGAACACCAGTGATAACCTTAGTAACAATACGACCCGCACCACCAAGATTTCTAATTTGAGTGGTTCCAGAGGTTGAGGTAGCAGAGATTGATAATTTACTATGACGATAATCAAAATGAGTAATTGATATGGTGCTGTTCTGTTGAGCATATGCATCCATCATTTCCTGAGGATAATAAATGTAATCAGCAATTAATTTTAATTCATCCGTGTTAATGGTAGGGGTGCTGCTAGCGACACCACTACGTTGGCAAATACGACTGGTGGCATCAGGTTCAAATGTTAATTCAACCGATACCTGTTCACGCATCATGTAGAGAGGGAGCTGTGTCTGTTTTAACATTGGGAATAAATCCGAAAGAGCAATTTGGAAAACAGGTTTACCTGCTAGATCTGCCCAGTCAGGAGTAGTTAAATCTTTGGTAGCACCAACATCACCATTGTATTCACGACCATTCGATAAACCATAGGTGAATGCCTTTGTGTTACTATCCGCACCACCAGTGCTAGACCCCGCATCATCATATCGGAATTCATGAGCTATAACACGACCAGATTGAACCTGTTCACGTTCTAACTGATGTTCATTCGAAATAAATAATGATTTATAGGCAGTGAGGTAATTGTATCCATCAATCTCTTGAATAGTTTTAGTTCCAATTTTGAGAGCTGCTCTTTGAATAAGAGAAGCAACACCAACACCAATGGGAAAGAATCTTTCATTTGAATCTGTGTTAACAGCAAATGTAACTTTTGAATGAGAATGTAAAATACCTTTATTTAAGAAAACAAATCGGCAAAATGAATCACTTCTTACGGCAGGGTCGAGTATCGATGTCTCAACATCCGTGGCAGTACTTGTCTGCATAGGGGAAACACGTAACAGATCAGGGACATTCGGCTGAACTGGGGCACGTTCAACCATAGTATCGGCGACAGGGGTAGCATCTTGAGGGGCAGTGGATCCTTCCATTATTTTTATTTATAATGAAACAATTAAAAAAATTTAAAATAAAAAATTTATTTTTATTAATTTAGCTGAGCACTTGCAGACCCTGTGGTCCAAACACGAGAGTATTTTTAGCATGGACAAACACGAAGAATGCCTGTGCAAAATCGGTATCCAAATCCAATGCCATGTTAATTCCGAAGTTAACATTCGAAAAGTCAACACCTTGATCAGAGATACTATCATAGGCAACACCAAGACCAAAACCACATCCACCAAATGCGAAATCCTTATCAAATCTAGCATCATCCGATAATCTAACATTTTGTGGACGAAGAGATGTTCTAGTGATATCTCCAAATTTCATAACAGCATTCATATAGTTTTCAACTATTTGAGAATCAGCAGTGGTATTTGATGAATTCTTCTGTTGAAGAGTATTAATATTGTAATCAATGGGAAATTTAACACCATTTCTGGTAAAGAATAATTCACTGATATCTGCCGATCCACCACCACTATTAGTAGGATAGAGGGTAGCAAGACCATCAAATAACAGATTATTAATATGACTAGCAGGAACAATATTAGCAAATACACCAAGGACTCTTGATAAACCTAATTGGAAATTAATAATACCATTACCAGAATTAATCGTTTGATAATACGAAGAGATACTATTGTATTCATAGGTGCCAGAGGGTTGAGATTTTAATCTTTGAATGGATTGAGCATCAGGCTCCATTAATTCTGCTACAAGAGATACATCCTTGAATTCATAGAATGAATCCGTGTATGAAGCATTATCAGTATCACCCTGGGTGTGGAAGACCTGTTGGTCAGGAGAAAGATTTATTTCTATGATAAGACCACCTACTGCTTCTGCCATAAGGGGTAGTGGTTGACCACCATTTAGAAGACCACAGGGTAGTGGCATACAGAAATGATTCATAGTGCTCGAAGACGATGGAATATTAATAACAGATTCTTGAAAAGCAGCATAACTTGGAAGAGTTAATGCCGTTTCATACGTGTGACCCATATTATCCTGTTCCGATGTGGTAACAGGGAGATACGAAGAAAGGAATCGATTGTAGTGACGAATTGATTCTATGGTCTGACCAGTTCTTTGAGATTTGATAGTGAGGGTATCAATACACGAATAAACACCTAATTTTTCACTCATGGCAAGTTTAGATACATCACTAACCGAAGAAGAGGCACTAGATAAAAGGGCACGGAATTTACCGGTGAATCTTACAGAGTTGCCTAAAAGCATTCTGTCTTGCTCACCGATTATAAATTGGATGACGGGATTACCATCTCTGTAAGAGATGCTACCGTTCGCTGGTACATTGCTCGGGACAATTTCAACATTCATATTCGAAACACTCATTTTTATTATTATATGAATATCAATCAAAAAAAAATTTATTAATAATTTAAAATTTAAAAGATATCTATCTTTATCTCATTACCATCAAACCACCATTTTTGATTTCTAATGAACGGAGATGGCTTACGAAGTTGTTCCATAACTTGGGCTTATCCTGTGCGGTACCTGTGTATTCAACCTGTAAATTGAAATCTTTACCACGAGCATCATATACAGCATTCTTACCGAGGGCAAGGGCTCTGCCAATAAAGAAATTTTCTTGGAAAGCCATAAACGATAGTGGTTCAATATCTGCCATGGCAAGAGACTTCTCGGCTTCAATACACCACTGTTGGGAGATAGAATCCTTAGCAGCAATCTTGGAGGTATCAACCTTACGGGAAGGATTAATCTTGCCATCATAGATAAATTGATAGTCTTGTAAATTATCACAGATACCAACTAAACCACTTCTTGATGAACGAGTAGTTTTATCTTGTGAATCTACAAATTCAACATAGGTGTCTGAACAAGATATCATTGATCTAGCACTGTATGAAGTAGCATCTGTTGGAACACAAAGGATAGATGTGGCACGAGATTCAATTAATGGGAGACGAATATTAGCAACATTATCACCAGATAATTGAGAATATCTGTAATTAGTAAATGTACGATAATCATAATTCATTGTGCCACCTTCCTTCATCATATTCATCATTGATTGTTCATATCCTGGTGGAACTTCTATCTGTTCAACTAATAATTCAACATCCGATATGGTGTATGTTGGATCATATCCTGTTGTGGCACTTTCAGTGGTATTTGATACAACAAAAAATTTATTTGATTTACGATTCCAATCAGTTCCCGTATTATTAGTGATACTAGCAGATAATGTAATTTTAGTTTTACTATTACCAAGTGTTGCTGCTGTATCTTGTGCAATTGAGGCAATTGTTCCTACACTACCATTTACCGTTAATGTATCAGTATCACTGACGAAGGTAATTTTTTCACCAACAACTAATGGGCAGACCTGAGTGGAGGTTTGGTTATTATCACGAGATAAATAAAATGATTTTTGTTCAGAACCACTTAACCACGAGGCAGAACCTGCTGCGAGATCACTACCATTTACCGAATGGAATACAGGATTTAAATGAAGACGTCTATTACGATTGGTTGAATCTAAACCACGGAAGACCTTTTTGGAATCTTGTAAAAGGATTTCAATGAACAGGCCATCCGTTAATAGAGCCGGGAAAACAGCTTCATTACGGAAGAGACCTGTGTTGAGATGAAGTTCACCCTTGGCAACATGGAAATCATAATCAACATCACTCGATGCAAAGGAAGTTGAAAGAGTTGGGTTTACCGTAGGAACCTTAGCAAAATATGGGTTAGAGAAACAATTACCACCAGTGGTTTTGAGAGACCCGAGGGTTGAACGGCAGGCAGGATCATATTGAACAGATCCTTCTGTTAATGCCCTTTTCGATTTAAGATTATCATTGGTTTCATAATCAAATCGGAGAGCAGTTAAAATATCATAACCTTCTATCTCTTCTAGCAATACGGTCTTGCGACCTGAAAAAATTCTAATGGATCTGATTAATGAGTGTAATCCGATCTTTGGGTCTAATTGAAGACGCATTTTGTTATTGTCACCCGATGGAAGGGCAAGAGATACATTTAATTTTAATTTGGATTGGGATAAATCAACAAATTTGGAAGTAGGAGGAACATAAATGTCAATTTTACCACCTGGTCTGTAATCAAGACCATTCTCGGCTGGAACCGAAACAGATGTTTGACCAACTTTAATTTTATCTGAGGATGCGAAGAAGGAACTCATATTATTATAATATGAACTAGTAAAAAAAATTAATTTAATTAATTCTAAAAACAAAATTATGATCCCGTAATTGATTGTTTTGCAGAAATAGGAGCAGAGGCAACAAGACCCATTTGAGAGAAAGCAGGTGATACTTTTATTGCTGTTTGTTTGGGAGGAGGTATGTTTTTAGAATCATCACTCTTTTTATCCATATCAGCTTTAATATCATCCCATGTATCGATAGCACCACCAACCAATCCTAAGACACCACCAACAATTTCGGCAGGAGGAAATATTGTTCCTACTAGATCAGCAGCAGCACCAACTTCTGTAAATTTATCTGCGGTGCTTTCACCAGCAAAGATTCCTGAACCATTGTATAAATTGGCAAAACTTTTCACGATATCTTTTCCACCACTAAAATCTCCTAGAACCTTGCCACCCACTTCTGATAAGACTGTTAATCCTGCGTCACCAATAGCACCACGACTTGCCAATTTGAGACCACCTTTAATGAGTCCTGTTCCCATACCAGAGGATTCAATTGTTTCTTCACCTGCCTTAGCAGCATTTTCTCCTGCATCTCCTGCTTGAACTAATGCATCTCCATACGTACCATCATCATTAGCTTCACCCAATTCCATTGTAACAGGAGGAGGTTTTGGTTTGTTAGCAAGTGCTTGTCTTGTAGTGTTTTGTATTGTATTTAATCTTCCTTTGGTGGAATCTGATATATATCCTGCTACACCTGATTTCTTAACACCACTATATAGTTCTCCAACACCTGCTCCCGCAGTAAGAAAACTTTTTGTATCCATAACAGCATATTCGGCACCATCTTCTCTTTCTCTAAGAGTATCATCTGCTACCTTTTTCTTTTGACCTTTTACTAATATACCGTGTTCAGTTATAGCATTTTGATTTGCTAGGAGCACACCATCATTGTAATTTTTTACACGAGCATTAAATGCCGAACCTTGTGATAACGCATCAGAATATCCATAGAGACCACTCATATTTATGAAATAATAATTATTTTATTTTTTTTCTCTTAATTAATAAATGAGTGTTGATTTAGTTGTTTGTGGTGCTATCATAAAAGATGAAAATATGATTCATAAAGTTATTAACAGTGTTATGCCTTACAAAGATATCTTCCAAAAAAAATACATTCTATTAGATGGACCACCAGAAGATAAATTTATTGGATTTATTGAAAATTATAATTGGTATCAAATGAATTTAAAAAAACAATATCCTGATTTTTGTACCATTCATTTTGAAACAAATCAATATTTTAGAAGATCAATGGAATTTATTTGTGATCATAGTGATGCAGATTATTTATTCGTCATACAAGATGATGCTATTGTTGATCAAATGAATCTTGGTAAAATATTAGTTGATATGATAAGTAAGGATATCAAATTATTAAATTTTCCACATAAACAATTATCATTAGAAAATGATCATCATTGGTTTCAAGGTTTTGGAGATATGTTTCCTGATCCATACATTCAAACACACGGTTGGAGTGAACGTGTATTTATTTGTAACAGGGAACATTTTAGTAATGCTTTAAAGATATCTCCAAAAAATTCAAAAAATACAATTAATTTTTGTGATACAATTTATCACAATAAAATGAAATCAAAACAATGGGAAAATATGAATGATGATGAAAGGGAAGAATATTGGAAGATATGGGGCTGTTATACACATTGGAATGTATTTCACAAACACCTTTGTGCTAAGAGGTAATTATTTAGGAACATTATCTTGAACAGGTCCATCAAATAATAATTTATCACCTTCCGCTAATTGTTCTTCAAAATTACGGAATGCCCTAGCAGGATTAGATTGTAAATCGAGGTAAAGGAAATCATATCGTTGTTCTGTTGCTTTGGCATATATCTTTCTAAACTTTTCGTCTCCCCCGTACATACCACTATACTCGGCACTAATTTTATCCATTTCTGACATGTTTTGAAGATTCATACAAATGAATGCATTGGTATTATTTCTGATTACCGGTCCTAATGATTTAAATGATTGAACACTCATTGCTAACATACCAACACCATAATGTCTTGACCTTGTAACTAAATGATTTAAATATGAATTTCTTTTAACAGAACCTAAGATATCATCAAAAATTAATCCAATAAATGGTCTAGATTCATCGTCAAATTGTTTTTGATTTTCAATTAATCCTGCTAATACATTATCATCATAACCAGTGTATGTTTCGCATGCTTGTCTAAGGAATCGTCCCGTTTCATCTTGTTCAATTGTATTCGACATGATGGTAACATTATCATGAATATCTTTATAAAAATCATCTCGTAAGAGCAGATTTGATAAAAGCACCGTTTTTCCGCTTTTTGTCGGAGCCACGATCGTCATTATACACGGTAGATCAGGCAAATTTGGATGTAAAAACTTTTTTGGTTTAGGTTTTGGTAAAGGTTTCACTGGTAGGATTTTCGGTGGTTTAGATTCCATTATTTATTAATAATTAGATTTATTTTTTATTTATGTAAAATAACTTCTCCATGGGTCCGATTGGACTTGCGGAGGTCTAATGGCATTTTCTAATGTTCTTCTCATTTGGGCTTCTCTTGCATCTTTTTCTAATCTTTCCTTTTTTTCTTGTTTTTGTTTTTTACGAACAGCATCATAACTGGTGATAGCCGATAACATGGCATTTTCCATATCTTCCTTAGTGAAATAATTTTGTGGGGTACCCCTTTGACTTTTTTGATTTTGTTCAGGTTCGGTTTTATTTAATCGTTTATTAACTTCATCTTGTATTTTCTTTTCTTCTTTTAATCTTTTTTGTTCTTCTCTTCTCTCTTGTTCTTCCTGTTTCTTTTGTTGTAATAATAATTTATCTTGTGCCTTTTGTTCTTCTTTTTCTTCCCTTTTGATTCTCTTTTTTTCGGCTGCTATTTTTCTAATCCTTTCCAAATGTGCCTTTTGCTTCTCCGACATAGGAGCCTTTCTAACATATTTACGTTTTCCTTTTGGTTGGAATTCTGTTGGTGGTTCAGGTTCATCTTGAACAATTGGTTGAACAATTGGTTTAATTGATGGTGGATTTGTAAAGACATCTTCTTCATCAGGTATATTACGTGGTTCAATGTTGATGATATCTTCTTCATCATCAGATTTGGTATCAATTGATTCTTGAATTTTATCAATTAAATCTTTATCACCATCAGGATTTTCTAGCATAGGTTCTGGTGCTGGTTCAGGTTCTTTCGCAGGCATTTTTATTATCGGAAGCACATTACTCATTATGTTCGTTATAATAAGGAAAATAAAAAAATTTAAAAAGATAGATTAAAAGATAGATTATGGATATCTATAAAGAACTTCCTTTGGATTTACAATTGAAAATATTTAATACATACAAAAAGGAAAGGTATATGAAAAAAAAACAGATGAGAACAATCATATTCAAAAAACTATTATTGGATGAATTTGATTTTTATGCTGAAACATTTTGTAATGGAGAAGAATGGGATGTTAATTTATTAATGTTTGTAAGACGTTGGGAGCAAGATCAAGAAGATTTTGATTTTACATAGATGCCTTCTCTCTAATTACAAAGACAACTTCTGATGAACCTGTTAGGTCTGTGGCAAATTTTTCATTCTTTCTAACAAAGTGAACATCTAAATCAGTGACTCTAATATCAGTGGTATTATTTAAATCAATAAATGATTTATCATTGTTTTGATAATATAAGGCACCGGACTCATTACCTGTATTATCAAACTTTGGTAATTGGAATAATATTTTCGAAGGATTACCTGTGAAAAAATTATATGTTTCATGAGTGAGGGTTGGAACTCTTACAAATGTTGATTGAGCCGATGTGGTTATTGGTCTTGATGCGGAAACAAAGGATGCGCCGTGGTAACCACCAGTGTGTATCATACCTGAATCAGAATTAATTGATAAATTAGTGAAACCTAATGTTTTAGCCGAATTAGGATCATTTACATAGGAAGGTGCCTTGACATATCTATCAGATTGTCCCATAATAAAAATATTTTCATAATCTTGAATATTATTATTTTGAAGACCTTTGTAATCTCTGACGGTATCACCACGATAAAAAGAACCTGGTAAAGTATCATCTAGTGGTTGGTATGGTTGGTAACAATCCTTGAAATCAATTGTTTTTGGCCATTCTTGGGCATTGAGCCAAGCAGGTTCTTCTGTAAAATCTGTAATTGTTCCATCATCATTCACTGTGTATCCATTATGTTGAAATAAACATTTCGAAACCCAATTATTTGTAGGATCATTATCATGGAGATCTGTACTTGTTCTGGTAGTATAATTTGTTATATTACAACTATCACTTTCAGTTGCCAAGGTAACAGTAGGATACATCTTCCAACACGTTTGTCCAATAGGTTTTGGTATTTGATCTTTTGTTGAAGCATTGACTTTAACAACTTCTACGAGTGTTTTACCTGATACAGATATCTTCATTTTTTCACCTACTGCTTCAAATGTAATATCACCAAGAGATGCAGATGGGATTGGAGTACCTGTGGCAAAGGATGAATTCGATCCATTATTAGATTTGAATGATCCATTATTTTTTTGATAGTAAATGATTTCTCTCAATCCTAACTGTGTAGGTTCTTGTTGATTAGTTCCTGCTCCTGGTTGAATATGAGGAACAGAGTGATAGGCACGGATACCACCAGCATCTGTTATTTCAACAGCATAATCATAAAAATCTGTATCTAAATCACCTAAACCAAGAGGAGGTTCAAATCCTGAAAAAGATTCAAATGGGTCACCATCATCATCATCAACAATTGGTCTTGCTAAACCACATACAAATGTATCATTAACAGTAATTGATGAAAAGGTTAGGGAACCATTATGTAGAGATAATGGACCACCTTGGTCACCATTTGGTTGTAACTGAACATGTGTATTATCAGATGTTGCTTCAATCTCACCACCACTATATGATGCAGATCCGAGTGTAAATTGAAGTGGTGTATCATCAGGGGGAATAATTGATGAAGCATCAGGGTTAGCAAATTGAGGAATCTTGTATTCAAATCCAGACAATTTTCCAGAATCATAAACAGCTTTCATAGTAATACTAGAATTCGATTTGATTTCAGGATGTAATGAAAATGCCGGTTTCAACACATTATTTTGAAATTCTTCTGCAAAATCTAATGGTGATAATGAATTTTTTATAGTATTTCTTTCAGGGATAATATATGATATGGCTTCATCATAAGAAGCATTCGTTTCTAATCTTTCACCAAACCAAAAAAATGTTTTAACAGGATTGGCATAATCTAATAAATCTGATCTTTCAATTTTAACTGATTCAACAGCTATTTGAGAATTCTTTTTAATTGTTAATGGATTCCTTATGTTATTTCTATACTGATAAGGTTCATTTAGATTACTTGACTCCAACGAAGAGGTAATTATTAAACTCATTATTTATAATATGACCAATCAAAATAATTTAATTTATTAAAATTATAAATAGTGATGCCTAAAAAGATATCTTCTAAAAAATCAAAATCAAATTCAAAACCTAAAAAATTGAAAATCAAAACAGGTGTTGTTGACACGGGAAGAGCAACAGTTGGAAAAATAAATTTAGTAGGAAATGTCATCGATGTAGAGGGTTCCCTTAAAAAAAACAAAGAAGTTAAAGAATCTGATGTTTTCGATTTTAGTTCTAATTCCAAAAATTAAATATTTGATATCTTATTCAAATGGACAGAAATCAATCCTATTGCAATTATTTAAATGATTGTCTTGAACGTAATTCAAAATTTAAAAAGATATCTTCTAAACCTACTAGATTAGTCAAATCTAAATCAAAAGAACAATTACATTTGCTATCAATCAGCGAAATTATCTATGATAACAAATTGAAAATTCCAGAGAATGATTATATCAAAATTATGAATCATTTAAAGGATTTATCAGGATATTCAAAAATGTCAAAATAGTTCAAAAAAGTTTCAAATAGTGGTATTAATCCAATAGTTTGTATTTCGTTTTCAAAACCCCCTATAGGGGGGGGGATCCTAAACACTTTTATACCCGCCATATTAATTTCTTGGATTACTACCACTATTTTGAATTCTTTGACACTAAAATAACATTATTTTAACATTATTTTATTAACCCTTGATATTAGTGTTTAAAAATCTAGAAAATTAAACTATTTAAAAAGTAATATCTAATGTAATATATGAGTGGCAAAGCAAATCAGGTGGTTGCATCGCAACAAAAGAAGAATCTTTATGATCTTGAATCCTTCTGTCACTATTGTAAAAATAAATATCCTCACGACAAACCCATGACGAAAGTAGATGCTTCAATATTATTATTGTTATTGAATGATAAGATGACAAAAGAGAAGGCTGAATATTTCAGATCTCAAATGTCAAGAGCATCTGGTAGAGAATACAAATCTGATGGAATGATTAGTATTTTATCTGAATCATTAATTAATGTATTTTTATCAGCATTGAAACCAGAAGAAACAGATAGTGGTCCTCGTTATAGAATGAAATCATTGAAAACATTAATAAATGGATATGTTCAAGATCAACAAGAACTAGAACAACAAATCGAAAACATAAAAGAAGGTAAAGGATATATTACTGCTTCTGAACATAAGGAAGAACTACAAGATCTAGAAGACCAATACAGGGAGAAAATTAATGATTTGAGAATTCAATGTGATAAATCAGATACCAGAATTCAATTCCTTGAAGAAAAACATCAACATGAATTAAAACAAAAAGATCAAATGATTAAAACTTTACAAGACCAATTATTTAATGAATGTGATACACAACAAGAATAGTATCATTTCCCTATCTTTTCTATCCTTTCAATAGTTTAAATTTGATTTTTTCTATCCACTATTTTATTAAACTACTTAAAAAAATAGTGTTATATTTTATTAATAAATACACTAAAATGTCATGTTTCAAAAATTACACTTTTGCTCAGCTTGAACAAATGATCCTAGAAAGGGATAGTATGATCTTTGACAGAGATGAACAAATTGAAAAATTAGAATTAAAGATTCAAAAGAAAAGACAAATAATTGTTGATTTGAAAAAACGAATTGTTGATAAACCTTTTGTTGAAGCTCTGTTTGAAGAAGAAACAGAATCAGAAGATTCAAAACCTGATTACACCGATGAACAAATTACTAACACAATCACATTCTTTGATGATAACTACCAATGGCTACCAGAACAATTATTACATCCTGGACAAAGATGTCATACATCAATTAAAGATATCTATGAAGATTTAAAAAAATGGGGTCGTCGCTCATTTATTCCTGTTCAAGGTGATAATCGTCAAATATTAACTAGACCACAATTAATTCAATATCTTCGTGAAGAACATAAATCAAGATATCAACATCTAGTGAAATGGAATACATCAAAATTTGAAGATGATTCAGAAAATTATCCTAATGGATCTCGTAATATTCCATATTTTCATTGTTTAAGTAAATAAAATTTGATTTAGCATTTAAAAAATAAATTAGTATTAATATTGTAACATGATACACGAAGGATCACAAGGTTCAATTAGTTTTTATTTAAATGGTAAATTAATTCAATCATTACCTTCGTTTCAAAGTAATGATTTAAATTCAATAAAAAGTTCTGCTAATAGGATAATCATTCAAGGTCTCAGAGGGGGTTGTAATTTAAAATTTATAAAAAAGAAATTTTGGATTGCCGTTCAAAATTTAAAAGAAAAGAATCTTAGCGATGATGATTCAATATTATTTGCTGTTTCATATTTCGGTTTAATTAAAATGAATATTATTGATGAAGATGCCGATCATGAAGGTATCCTAGTTATGAAACCTTATAAGAAGAAGCATAAGGTCTAACACCACTCACCTCCTCTTTCATTATTTTTTGTAATTCTGTTAAAAATTTAATTTCACTTTTTATCTGTTTAGTAGTTT